>WNFW01001027.1_pt1 | contig 18625 bp, 18 predicted proteins | sample 5400131 | NCBI WGS metagenome assembly WNFW01 (sample SAMN13153362, study PRJNA577476) | soil metagenome | isolation source: 20 cm soil or saprolite under grassland replicate 1 | place: USA:California | collected 2016-06-15 | reverse complement strand
GGTGTCGATCGAGCCGGGCTGCAGCACATTGACCGTGATGCCGCGCGGCCCGAGATCGCGCGCCGCGCCCTTGGAATAGCCGACGATCGCTGCCTTGGTCGCGGCGTAGTCGGCGAGGCCGGGGAACGATGCGCGGGTGGCGATGCCCGAGCCGATGGTGACGATGCGGCCGCCTTCGCCCATCAGCTTCGATGCGGCGCGGATCGCGCTGACGACGCCGTGGACATTGATCGCGTCCTGCCGGTCCAGTGCCGCGGTATCGCCGTTGGCATCGTCCACCGGCGCGCTGGCGACCACGCCTGCATTGTTGACGAGGATGTCGAGCCGGCCGAAATGCTTGGCGACGTCCCTTACCAGCTGATCGACTTCTGCAGATGAAGCCTGGTCCGCCTTGAAGGCGCGCGCGTCGACGCCCTTTGCTTTCAATTCTTGCACCACCGCTTCGGCCTTGTCCGCTGAGGCGACGTAGCTGATGGCGACGTTGGCGCCTTGATCCGCCAACGCCCGTGCGCTGGCTGCGCCGATGCCGCGCGAGCCGCCGGTGACGAGGGCAACTTTGCCTGTGAGGGTCTTGGTCATTGGATTTCTCCGTGATTTGGATTCCGATGCGTTGTGGATATGCGCTTCCGGATAGGCTATAAATAGAAACTATTGAAATGCATTGTTTCTAAAAATGATCAATAGAGACGGCTCAGATGGCAAAACTCCCGGACTTCGAAGCGCTCGCGATCTTCGCAAAAGTCGTGGAATTACGGTCGTTTGCAGCAGCCGCTACCGAACTGGCGCTGTCCAAGGCCACGGTGTCCAAGGCCGTCACCCGGCTGGAGCAGCGGCTCGGCGCGCGGCTGTTCAACCGCACCTCGCGGCGCCTCGCCTTGACCGACGCCGGGCAGAAACTGTCCGAACGCGCCGCGCGCCTGTTGCTCGACGGCGAGGCGGTGGAAAATGAGGCGCTGGCGCAATCGACGGCGCCGCGCGGGCTGGTGCGGCTCGCGGTGCCGATGACGTTCGGCGTGAAAACAGTGGCGCCGCTGCTGCCGGAATTTCTCAAGCAGTATCCCGATGTCTCGATTGATCTGCATCTGAGCGACGCAACCGTGGACCTGATCGGCGAAGGCTTTGACGCCGGCCTGCGCATCGCGCGGCTACCGGATTCCTCGCTGATCGCGCGGCGGCTGTGCGCGATGCCGCGCTACACGATCGCGGCGCCCGCGTATCTGAAGCGCTACGGCCGGCCGACGCATCCGATGCATCTCGCGCAGCACAAATGCTTCGGCTACGCCTATCTTTCGACGCCCGGAGTCTGGCATTACACCAATGCGGCCGGGGAACAGGCAAGCGTGCGCCCGGCAGGACAGCTCCGCGTCAACAATGGCGAGGCGCTGTTGCCGTCGGTCATCGCCGGTCTCGGCATCGCCGATCTGCCGGACTTCATCGTCGGCGACGCCATCGCATCGGGCGAGGTCGAAGTGATCCTGAAAGGCTGGAAGCAGCCGGAAGGCGCGGTGCATCTAGTGACGCCGCCCGGCGGCCCGCGTCCCGCCCGCGTGGAAGCGCTGGCGGATTTTCTGGCGAAGAGTTTTTCGAAGGGGAGGAAGGGGAAAACGTCATAGCCCGCGTGTATGGAAGGTGGGCACGCGGAGTTCATCATCGGGCGCGCATTCGCGCGACCCGTTGGCTTTGCCCAGCCTACGGCGTCGCGTCTTGTAGAGCGCGCACGTGCCAATTCTGTAGGGTGGGCAAAGGCGCTCTTGCGCCGTGCCCACCATGATCGTTCATGATATCGTTCGTTATGCCGCAGTACCGTCGAGCCAAAGGCAGCGCTTTCTTTTTCACGGTCGTTCTTGCTGATCGGTCGAGCGAGCTGCTCGTCGATCAAATCGATCGTCTACGACGGGTCTACCGGATCGTTAATGAACGTCGCCCGTTCCATCGCTATGTTGAACGCGGGTTGCTTGCAGCTGATTGGGGAGGCGACATGCAAGATATCCAGGGTTCGTTTGGCGAATGAATGGTGGGCACGGCGAAGACGCCTTTGCCCACTCTACGGCTCAGGCTAGGCTGCACCAAGAAGCCGAAACAAAATCTCCAGGGAGAAAACGGCCGATGAACCGACGTGAACTTCTCAAAGCTGCTGCGGCGTTGCCGTTGGCACGTTGAAGCACCAGGTCGACGACGGCAAGATGCGCGTATTGGCGAACTGGGGTGCGGAACGCATCGCGAGCTTCCCCGATCTGCCGACCTTTAAAGAGCTCGGCTACAAGGATGTCGAGTTCTACATCTGGGCCGGATTGTTCGCGCAAAGTGCGCTGCCGGCGCCGGTCATGACGCGGCTGCGCGAGGCGATGGCGTTGGCCGTGAAGAGCCCGGAAGTGACAAGAACCTTCGAGACCGCGGGCAGTCCGGTCGCATACCTGGACGCGCCCGAATTTTCGAAATTCGTTACCGAGGACTCCGCGCGCCTGATCGCGGCGGTGAAGAAAATCGGCAGAGTGGAGTAGGGGAACTCCCACCCGTTTTCACGTTTTGTTGTTCTGCGCGAACCTTCCCGGGCCTCATTTCTTTTGAAGCCTGAGGGCAAGCAGTTCCCGCGTGGAACATCCACGCCAATTCGAATCCCGAGAAAGAAGGATCGGACATGCAGGCGTACCGAGTTTTCCAGAGCGTTGCGATATCGATCGCCTGCGGGATCGCTGTTCCAGGCGTTGCGCTTGCGCAGGAGTATCGGGGAACCATGGAACAACAGATGGCCTGCACGCCGGACGTCTTCCGGCTTTGCGGCGAACAGATACCGGACGCCAATCGTATCGTCGCGTGCTTGCGGCAAAACACGCCACTGCTCTCCGCACCGTGCCGCGCGGTGTTTGAAACAAGCGCCAATGCGCCCCAGCAAGCGGTGCCGCGACGCCGCTACGATCAGCCGAGGCCTTACGACCGCTATGATCAGCCGAGACCTTACGATCAACCGAGGCCTTACGATCAGCCGAGGCCTTACGATCAGCCGAGGCCTTACGACGACGAATAGACGCGTCTGCTACGCCGGCTCCTGACACACATCGACCCATTCGGCAGCGGTGAGTTCGGCCATGCGCGAGGGCGCGATGCGTACCGCGCTATGGGTGGATCCCGCCGCCGGCACCACTTCCTCGAACGCCTTCAGCGACACGTCGCAATAGACCGGCAGCGGCACTTTCAAGCCGAACGGACAAACGCCGCCGACTTCATGGCCGGTGATCTCGGCGACTTCGTCGAGGCCGAGCATCTTCGGTTTGCCGCCGAAGCGCGATTTGAGTTTCTTGTTGTCCATCCGCGAGGTGCCGCTGGCGACGATCAGCACCACGCGCTCGCCGATCCGCAAGCTCAGCGTCTTGGCGATCCGCGCCGGCTCGACGCCATAGGCTTCGGCGGCCAGCGCCACGGTGGCGGAGCTGAGAGGCGACTCGAAGACGGCGATCTCGGGGGCCTTCTCGGCAAAAAAAGCGCGAACGGATTCAAGACTCATGCGGCGGCGACCAGACCAGGTAATTCCGACAATGCGTGGATGCGATGGTCGGGCTCGAGCCCGAATTCGTCCATCTGGGTCCGCACCGCCTTGAACATGGTGAGCGGCGCGACCAAATCGCTTTTTGCGCAGGCGAGCGCCATCGCTTCCGGCGTCACCCGTTCGATCCAGGCAACCTTCAGGCCGAATGCCTTGGCGCCGCAGGCGTCCCACGGGTTCGAGGAAACGAACAGCACCTCGGCCGGTGCCATGCCAAGACAGGATTCGATCAGGCTGTAGACATCCGGACTCGGCTTGAAGATCTTCACGGAGTCGATGCTGATGGTGGCGTCGAGTACACGGTCGAGCCCGCTGTTCTTCACCAGCGTGTTGAGCATGCTGGTCGAGCCGTTGGAAAGGATCGCGAGCTTGCGATCCTTCATCGCCGCCAGCGCCGCCGCGGCATCCGGATAAAGGTCGAGATGCAGATACTTGTCCATGATGCGCTCGAACGCGGCCGGATCATCTTTCAGGCCAAGGCATCGCAGCGTATAGCACAGCGAGTCGCGTGTGATGACCGAGAAATCCTCGTAGCGCCGCATCAGCGAGCGCAGCCAGGTGTATTCGAGCTGCTTGATGCGCCAGACTTGCGTGATGATCTCGCCGTAGCCGGGAAACGCAGCTTCAGTGACGGCCGCCACCGATTGAATGTCGTACAGCGTGCCATAGGCATCGAACACAACGGCTTTGATGCGCACTGAAAAGACTCCCGACTACGACCCAAGCGGGGGTAACACATGTTGCAGCGGTTCGCTTGATATCTTCATCAATCCGGCGAACGGCTGGCTCATGTCGACAATCAGGAAAAGTGCGCTCGAGACCGCCAGCGCATAGACCAGCGACGCGATCGCAACCACGGCATTGGGCTCCACGAACAGGGTGAAACTGGCGAAGATCACCGTCAGCCACAGGATCACGATAATCAGAAGCGGCTTCGGGATGGCGTTGTCGATGTGCACGAACATCAATAGCCGTGTCCGCACCAAATCGGTGCCGGCCTGCAGGATGCGCGGCTTGACCGAACGCTGAAGATCGTTGGCCGGCGACAGCATTTCCACGGTGTAGAAAAATTCCTCGGCGGCGGGGCTGGCCGAAAAAGTCGTGGTGGCTTTCGTGGACGCGTCGTCCTGCCATATCCTTTGAATTGTGATCGCCGCGGCGCGGCGTATCATGCCGCGGGCCTCCTTGGTCTCTGGCCCGTATTGCTCCAGCAATTCATCCAGAAAGATCAAATTCGCGGTCAGCTGTCTGACGTTGGCGGCCTGGGTGTCGTAGGAGTTCTTGGCGGACGCGATCATCAGCCCGAGCACCAGGGCCGCCACGGTGGCCATGAGGCCGGCGCCAAGTCGGACGACCTCCTTCGAATCCGCGATCACACGATCCGGCAACCGGATATGCACCAGCATTCCCAGCGCGCCGCCCATCGCAATGAAGGCGAATGTAATGAGAAAAACCAACCCAGAAGACAAACCAGGACTCCGTGCCGGATCGTTGCGTCAGATTCCCAACAGCTTCCGCGCGTTGGCTTTCATCACCTTCGGCCTGATCTCGTCGCGGATCTCGAGCTTGGCGAAATCGCTCAGCCAGCGGTCCGGCGTGATCACCGGCCAGTCCGAGCCAAACAGCATCTTGTCCTGCAGGATGGAATTGATATAGCGCACCAGGATCGGCGGAAAATATTTCGGCGACCAGCCGGAGAGGTCGATGTAGACGTTCGGCTTGTGGGTCGCGACCGACAGCGCTTCCTCCTGCCACGGAAACGACGGATGGGCGAGGATGATCTTGAGGTCGGGGAAATCCGCCGCGACGTCGTCCATGTACATCGGGTTGGAATATTTCAGCCGCATCCCCATGCCGCCGGGCATGCCGGAGCCGACGCCGGTCTGCCCGGTGTGAAACAATGCGATCGCGCCGCCATCGTTGATGGCTTGGTAGAGCGGATAGGCCATGCGGTCGTTCGGATAGAAGCCCTGCATGGTCGGATGGAATTTGAAGCCCTTGACGCCGAATTCCTCGATCAGCCGGCGCGCCTCGCGAACGCCGAGCTTGCCCTTGTGCGGGTCGATGCTGACGAACGGGATCAGCACGTCGAGGTTTTCTGCGGCGACTTCCAGCATTTCGTGATTGTTATAGCGGCGGAAACCGGTCTCGCGCTCGGCGTCGACCGGGAATATCACCGCCGCGATCTTCTTGGCGCGGTAATAGGCCGCGGTCTCCGGCACCGTCGGCGGATGCTTGTTCGGCGACTTGAAATACTCGGCCATCCGCGCCTGGAAGTCGTCGTAGCTGTCGTCGGCATGCATGCCACAGGGCTCTTCGGCGTGGGTGTGGATGTCGATCGCCACGAGGTCTTCAACGTTGGGCAGCTTCAATCTGGACATTTCGGTTTCCCGGCGGCTTGATTTTTCAATTTGGCAAATTGATTATAGCATATAACAAATTCCGCAAGGCGGCAAAAACAATACGGCGGAAACAGGGAGGACAACATGGTGCAGGCGGAAGTCTTCGAGACCGATTTCTGGAAAGATGCCAATTTGCGAAAGGCCTGGGATGATATCGTCCCGGGCGAGCCGCGCAAAACCATTCCCTATACGCTGACGCGGCAGGCTATCGAGCTGTATTGCGCCTCGGTCGGCGAAGATCATCCGCTTTATTTCAATGAAGACTATGCCAGGACCACCCGCTACGGCGGGCTGATCGCGCCGCCCTCGATCCACATTCTCCTGATGTTTGCCTGCACGCCCGCGGATGACTGGATGCGCAGCCCGAGCACGGTCAATGCCGGACAATCGTGGAGCTACAATATCCCGGCGCGGCCGAACGACACGATCCGGCTCGAGGCGCGTGCGCTCGACAAGTTCATCAAGCGCGAACGTTTGTTCGTGGTGCATGACAATGTGTTCTTCAACCAGCACGGCGAGGTGATTTGCTCCGGCCGCGGCTGGACCATCCGGCCGATGTAACCAGAGCGTTTTCGAGCGAAAGCCTGCCCCGCACTTGATGCGGGGTGGATACCGGTTCGCGTAAAGAAAACGCTTCAAAATAAGGGACAATCGATCATGAGCAGCAGCACGTTCGAAAATCTGAAAACCGGCGATGCGATCGACGGGCCGAAATTCGCGGTGTCGCGGGAATCCATCCGTCTGTTCTGCGACGCTTCGCTCGACTAAAACCCGCTGCATCTCGACGACGATTACATGAAAGGGGATTTCGGCAAGACCAATTTCGGCGGTATCATCATGCACGGCATGAATAATTTCGGCCTGATCTCGCGCATGATCACCGACTGGGGCCATCCCGCCGGCGCCGTTCACCGCCGCCTCGAAACCAGATGGATCAAGCCGGTCCGGCCGGGCGACACCATCCAGCCCTTTGGGGTAGTCAAATCGAAGCAGGTGACCAGGAATTCGCGCTGGGTCCTGATCGACGTCATGGTGCGCAACCAGAACGACGAGAAGGTCGCCAGCGGCGAGGCGATGGTCGAATTCCCGAACGACTGATTTGCCACGGTCATTCCGGGGGCGATGCCAACGGGTCCCGCGCAAGGCGCGGCCCGATGACAGGCTCCTCATCGAACCCGGAAACCGAGATAAAGCGCTAAGGCGTTAAACGATCTCGGGATTCCGGATCGACGCGCATGGCGCGCCGTCCGCAATGACGGTTCTTGAAGGCTCTGTTTGGATTGACATTTGCCCGCGCCATGGCTTAGAAACCCGTCATCCCGGGCGGATGGCCGCTGGCGGGATCGGTGTTGTTTTGCCGACTTCGGCCTGTCGTCACGGCCTTTCAAAGCATCAGGATTGTCCCCATGAAAGTCCGTAACTCGCTGAAATCACTGCGTGGTCGCCACCGCAACAACCGTCTGGTCCGCCGCAAGGGCCGGGTCTATGTGATCAACAAGGTTCAGCGCCGCTTCAAGGCGCGCCAGGGTTGATTCAGGGCTGAATCTCGCCGTTCGGCGCCATCGCAAAAAAATCTTTGGCTTCACGGGTCTTTGACGCATTGCTGCTTTGCAGCGCGTTTTCCTGCGTCTAGACTTCGCGGATGGCAATCAGATTCCCTTGCGCGCGCAACGGCCGGTTGGCAATTCTTCTCACCGTGCTGACGGCGATGACGCCGGTTTCGGCTTTTGCTCAGGATCCCGGCGCCGGGCCGTCGAAGCAGCTGAAGAAATTACCGGAGGCGCCGAGCAAGCTGCCGAAGGTGGGCGCCGATCGCACGCGCGGACTGGATTTTCTGTTCGGCGCGCTCAAGGCCGCGCCCGACGAGGCCAGCGCCAAACATGTCGAGGCCCGGATCTGGGCGGTGTGGATGCAGACCCCGAGCGACACGGCTGCGCTGCTGATGATGCGCGCCAAGGCCGCGATGGACGCCCAGCAGATGGACGTGGCGCTGAAGCTGCTCGATGCCGTCGTCAAGCTGCGTCCGGATTATGTCGAGGGATGGAACAGGCGCGCGACGCTGTATTACCTGAAGAACGATTACGCCCATTCGCTCGAGGACATCGAGCAGGTACTGGTCCGCGAGCCGCGTCATTTCGGCGCGCTGGCGGGGCTTGGCATGATCATGCAGGATATCGGCGACGAGAAGCGCGCGCTCGACGCGTTTCGCAAGGCGCTCGCCGTCAACCCGCATCTCGAAAAGGTGCCGGAGCTGGTTAAGACCCTGAGCGAGAAGGTCGAGGGCCGCGATATCTGATCGTTCCGATCGGGTCGCGAGTTAACCACGATGCGAGAGGCTCCATTGTGGGCCGGAGCGTTTTTCGCTACCCGCATTTGTCCCGCTGCATTTATCCCGCGCATGGGGAGCGAAGACGATGAAATCATTGCTACTGGCCGGCGCGACGATGTTTGCGTTCGGCACGGTGTGTTTCGCGGATGGGCTCTATTGGGTGGTCGGCAATCGCGCGACCAGCAGATGCGAGATCGTCACCAGCAATCCGGTGGTTGACGGCGATATCCGGTTCGAGGACGGACCCTATAAATCCCTCGACGAGGCCAAGCTCGCGCGCTCGACCATCCGCGTCTGCCCAAAGGACGACCCGCCAGCCAATGAAGAGCGGAGCATGATCCGGAAAAGTGGAAACCGGTTTTCCGAAAAAGATCATGCTCAAACAAGATGGCCGACGAGCATGGTTCGACTCAGTTGAACCATGCTCTAGTGCAGAACGCTGTTGCCGCGTTCGCCGTGGGCCACCACCGCATAGATTTGCTGAAGTTGGGTTTCCAGATGCTCGTTGACCAGCAGCAAGGCTTTAAGCGCGCCGCGGATGTCGCCGTCGCAACTGGCTACAATCGAGTCGATGGCGGCTTCAACCGGTTTGGAATTCATCGCAAATCCTTCAACTTTCTCGTGCGACTAACGCTTGGCGCCTGATTGCGATCCTGTGGATAGCGAGGATAGGTCAGGTTGGTGACGACAGTTACGATCGAACCCACGCACGACATAGCAGACATAGCAAATGCGCCGATCACGATTATATGAGGCTGCCGATGACGGCGATAAGAAGGCGGCGTGCTTCGCCGAGCCGAGAAAATCTGTGATTGTGCTTCTGGTGTTGCCGGTGCGCCGTCGGCTCGCCGAGCACGCCGACAAATTTACCGTCCTGGCCCCGAAGTAGCTGCGAAACCCGCGCCTCTCTGAGTCCGTAGCTGGTTTGTGCCCAAACTGATCCGGACATTCTTCATGATATCCATCGTTGCCGTGGCTGCGCTGGCGATCCTGGCGTTGATCACGCAGATTGGTGTGTTTGCCCTGCAGCGCACGTATCCCGCGCAGGGCCAAACGATCGAGGTGTCAGGCGCGACACTCAATATCGTCGACATCGGGCCTCGTGATGCCGCAGGTCCCCCTGTTGTGATGATCCACGGCGCCAGCTCCAATCTGGAGGTGATGCGACAGCCGCTCGGCGACAGGCTCGCTGAAAACCATCGGGTCATCCTGATCGATCGTCCCGGGCATGGCTGGAGCACGCGCGCGCGTCTGGAGGATTCGACACCGGCGATCCAGGCCAGGATGATCGATGAGGCGCTGGAAAAATTGGGCGTCGGCCGCGCCATCCTTGTCGTTCATTCCTGGGCTGGCGCGCTTGGCGCAAGAATGGCACTCGATTATCCGCAGCGCGTCGCCGGTCTGGTGATGCTGGCGCCGGTGGCCTATCCGTGGCCGGGCGGCGTCGGACGTTACAACAAGGTCGTCGGCATCCCCGTGGTCGGCCCGCTGCTGGCCTATACGATCACGCTTCCGCTCGGCTTGTTGTTGACCGAACCCGGCGTCCGCGGCGTGTTCCGGCCGCAGCTCATGCCGCAGGGCTTCGTCGGAAAAACCGCGACGCCATTACTGTTGCGTCCGCGTGAATTCCTCGCCAATGCCAGGGATCTGGTGACGCTGAAGGCGGCGGTCGCCGAGCAGGTGCCGCGCTACGCGAATATCAGGGCGCCGACGGTGGTGATCACGGGCGAAAGCGACAAGACGGTGTCGACGAACGTTCATTCGCGGCCGCTCGCCGCGGTGGTGCCAAACGCGAAATTGATCGTGTTGCCGGATGTCGGCCACATGGTGCAGAACGCCGCGCCGGATCTGGTAATCTCCGAGCTCGAAGCGATGATCGGCAACATTGCGTATGACCCGGCTGTTCAAGCTGCGACTCAGCGGTTTTGAGAGGTTGCGGATGCGAGAAGCGCCGCCCACATCGGCAGCATGACCCATCCGGCAAACCGCATCACGCAACACTATGAGCAACACGCCACCACGTGGGACAGCGATCGCCGGAACAGCGGCTGGAACGACAAGGTCTGGCATGACCTTTTTGTCGGCAGACTGAAGACAGGAGCAACGGTCCTGGACCTCGGCTGTGGTTCCGGGTGGCCTGTCGCACAACATATGGCCCAGCGGGGCTTGCGCGTGACCGGTGTCGACTCGTCCCCGACGATGATATCGCTTTGCGATGGCCGTCTGCCCGATCACGAGTGGATCGTGGCCGACATGCGCGGGTTGTCGCTGGGTCGGCGCTTCGACGGCATCCTCGCCTGGGACAGCTTCTTTCACCTCGACCACGATGACCAGCGCCGTATGTTGGTCGTGTTCGCGGAACACGCAGCCGCCGGTGCATGGTTGATGTTCAACGCAGGACCCCAGCACGGAGAGGCGATCGGGGACTATCGGGGCTCCCCCTTGTACCATGCGAGCCTGGCACCTTCCGAGTATGAGGCCTTGCTCGACCGTTCCGGGTTCGAGGTGATCGAACACGTCATCAATGATGAGCGGGCGGGGGGACGCACTCCGTGGCTCTGTCGATTCCGGGAAGTTGGCTGAGCTGTTGCGTCGCGTCCCGGCTCGGGCCTGCGGCGGCACGGGCGGCATTTGCTCCCAATCCGATCTCGCTCCCGCGCGTGTGCGCCCATGCGGCGCACACCACGCTGCGGCTCACCGCTCGACGAAGGCGCGGTTGAGCTGGTCCGTAATCGGCTTGAGCAGGTAGCTCAGCATTGTCCGGCTGCCGGTCTGCATGAAGACTTCCGCGGGCATGCCCGAGACAAGCTGCAGTCCGCCCAGGAGGCGACGTTCGTCATCGGCCAGTGTCATTCTGACGGTGAAATACGAAGCGTTGCTTTGCTGATCATGGCTGATATCGGGCGACACGTACGACACCAGGCCGACGAGCTGCGGCGTCACGCGCTGGTTGAAGGCCGAGAAACGGATGAACGCCTTCTGACCGACCCGAACCTGGTCGATGTCGTTGGGTTGCAGCCGCGCCTCGATCTGCAGGTCGTCCGAATCCGGCACCACTTCCATGATGGCGTCGCCGGCGCGGATTACGCCGCCGAGCGTGTGCGCCGAAAGCTGATGGATGATCCCCGAAGTCGGCGCGCGGAGTTCAATCCGCTCGATAATATCGCGCGCGGCGACGCCACGCTGTTCAAGCTCGGCTTCCTTGCCTTGCGTCTCGCCGAGTTCCTTCACGACATCGGTGCGAAAATCCTGCTCGATCTTCACGATCTGAAGCTGCGCCTCGCCGACTTTTGATTTTGTCTCGGCGATCGCCGAGATCAATTGCCCGCGCTCGCCTTCGATCCGCGCGGTTTCACGCTGCAGGGTCGTGAGCCGCGTCAGCGGCACCAGCCTCTTGTCGTACAAATCCTGGATCCCCGTCAGTTCCCCCGAGATCAGCTCGAGCTGCTTTGCCTTGGATACGACCTGGGCCTCGAGGCCTGCAATCTCCTCCCCCAGTTGCGCGACACGGCTTTGCAGAAGGTCCTTCTGGCTGTTCCGCGCGCTCGCGCGAGCCCTGAACAGCGTCTGCTCGGATGCAAGAAGGCTTTTGACGGAGCTCTCGTTCAATCGATCCGCCAATGCGACCGGAATTTCAGGCTCCGGTTGGCCGTCGCGCTCGGCAATCAGCCGTGCAATTCGCGCCCGAACCTCATCGAGTTGCTTGCTCACCATCTGAAGGCTGGCCTGCGCCTGGGTCGCGTCGAGCCGCAGCAACAAATCGCCGACGTTCACCCGCATGCCATTGTGGACCGGGATCTCCGCCACAACCCCGCCGGTCGGGTGCTGGATGGTCTTGACGTTGGATTGAACCACGAGATTGCCCGGAACCACGACGGCACCCGCCAGCGGCATCAGCGCGGTCCAACCACCGCCCAAAACCAGCGCGACCAGCAACACCCGAAGCCCGGTCCTCAACTCGTTCTCGTAGGAGCGTCCGGTCCGCAGCGTCAGGGTTTCGCCCAGGACGTTATCATTATTGGCGAGACCGTCGCGGTTGACAAGGAAGGCAACACCTGTGTTCAGCCCGACGCGGCATTTCTCGACCAGCTGCCCCGCGCCCGTCCTGGGTTCGACTTTGGGTTCGACATTGCCGGCCGGCCGCGGAAGCGCCAGGCGAAGCCCATCGATTGGCGCCGAGTGGCGCTTGTCGTGCAATCCGTGAAGTTCTGGGCCGGGCTTCGGCGCATCGATCAACCCGGGCCTCAGCGCATCGATCGACCCCGCCTTCGGCGCATCAATCGGCCGGCGCTTCGCCGCATTGATCGATCCGGGCTTCGGCGTATCAACCGGCCGGGACTTCGGCGCACCGATCGGCCCCGGCTTCGGTGCATAGATCGACCCGGGCCTCGGCACATCGGCCGGCCGGGGCTTCGGCGTGTTGATCGATCTGGGCTTCGGCGCATGGGCGGGTCCGGGCTTCGATGCATTGATCGACATCGGGTGTTCAAGCGTGACGATGCCGCGGCGGCCCGGTTGCAGGGTGACATTCGGCTCGACGACGTTTTCGATCCTGCGTCCGGCCGAACGGGCGGCAGTGAATCCAAGCTGTTCAAGACAGGCATCGATAGCTCGCGCCACCTTGCCCTTCTGCCGCCGCTTCGGCTGGCGCGCACGCCCGGGCGGGGGATGCAAACCGTCGCGGGCCGAACGGCGTGCTTTCGGCGTAAGCACATAATCGGAATCTTCGTGGTCGAACGCCTGCCGGAGGCGCTCCAGTTCGAGAATCAGCGCGGCGCCTTGCGGCCCGACGCCGTCGCGGCGCGGCCCGGGGTCCCGGTCGCGTCGGGGCTCGTCGGCGATGCGCCGCGTCGGCCCGTCGTCAAATTGTACGCGATCCCGGTCCTTCATGACTGAACACTCTCCGCAACTGGAGTCCGGCGAACCGTTTTCGCGCTTAGCGTCGCCGCGGGCTGTCTTGTCGCCGCGGGCTGTGCATTCGCGGTACGAACCCGCGCAAATATCTCTTCGGATGGGCCGAAGGCGATTGCCTTGCCTTCATAGAGGATCATCGCCATGTTCAAGGCGGCGAGCGCGCTCGGTCGATGCGAGATGACGATCACGATGCACTTGTTGTGACGCATGATCTGAATGGCGCGCGTCAGGGCGGCTTCCCCCTCGGCGTCCAGATTGGCGTTGGGTTCATCGAGCACGATCAGGAACGGATCGCCGAAGATCGCCCGCGCCAGCCCAACTCGTTGCCGCTGTCCGGCCGACAACGCCATGCCGCCTTCTCCGATTCGGGTCGCGTAGCCATCCGGCAAACGCAGAATGATGTCGTGCACACCGGCGATCTGCGCGGCCTTCAGGATGGCATCGGAGGTTGCGTGCTCGTCGAAGCGGCAGATGTTTTCGGCAACGGTACCGTCGAACAGACCAACCTCCTGGGGCAGGTAGCCGATATAGCGGCCCAGTTCCTCGTTTCGCCATTGATCGAGCGCGGCCCCGTCGAGGCGCACGACGCCGGTTTGGACCGGCCAGATTCCCACCAGCGCCTTTGAGAGCGAGGTCTTGCCGGACGCGCTGGCGCCAAGCAGCGCCAGTCCCATGCCGGCCTTGAGCGAAAACGAAACGTTCGAAACGATCGCCCTGTCCGTCGCCGGCGCGGCGACGGCGAGATTTTGCACGGAGAGCTCACGGAACGGACGCGGCAGCACCACCGGCGGTACCAAAGGCGCCGCGGTCGCCTTGCAGATTTCGCGCAAGCGGCCGATGCCCTGACGCGCCGCGACCAGTTGCTTCCAGGTGCCTAAGGCGATCTCAACGGGCGCCAGGGCGCGGCCCATCATGATCGACGAAGCGATCATGATGCCGCCCGACGCCTTGTCCATCACGACGAGATAAGCGCCAATACCCAGCATCCCCGATTGCAGCACGTAGCGCAGCACTTTCGCGCCGGATCCGAGATTGGCGTAGACGTCGGTGGCGCGGATGTTTTCGCGCAAATAGCGCTCGTTGGCCTGCGACCAGCGCGCGGTGAAGCGATCCGTCATGCCCAGCGCGCGGATGACCTCGGCGTTGCGTTGCGTCGCGTCCGCCAGCACCTGGCGCTGGGCGCTGCTGTCCATCGCAGACTTGGCCGCGCCGCGCGACAGTCGCTCGGTCAGCAACGTCATCGCAACGATCGCGGCGGTGCCGAGCACCGCCGTTATGCCGATCGCTGGATGAAACAGAAACAAGGCAATGAGAAAAATCGGAATCCATGGCATGTCGAGGAACGCCGTCGGCCCCATGCTCGACATGAACGCGCGCACCTGGTCCAGATCGCGCAAGGGCTGCTGCATCAGCACCGGCTTGACGCCGCGAAGCGGCAGGGTGGCAAGCGCGGTGTGGATCGATTCCTGCAGGCCGGCGTCGAACAGTGTCGCGACGCGACACAGCATTCGCGAACGCAGCGCGTCGAAATATCCCTGCATCATGTAGGCCAGCAGCACCATCAACGAGAGGCCCAGCAGGGTCGCGGTGTTGCGGCTCGGAATAACCCGATCATAGACCTGCAACATGTACAGCGAGCCCGACAGCATCAGGATATTGATCACCCCGCTGAATACCGCGATGCCGATCATGCGGCGCGCGCTCTCGCGCAGCCTGAGCGTTACAGGATCGCCGGACGCAGCGGTGGGCGGCGGAGGCGACACTCCGCCGGACAGGAATGCTTGTGCGTGGTTCTGGGCGACATTCATGCCTGTGCGGCTCTCCATCGCGCCGATGTCGATCGGCGATCAAGTCTCCATGACAGGCGATACAGACGAATTTCCGGCAACAATGAGACCGTCAAAAATCCGTACAGACAATCAATTCGTTCGCTTGAAAAAAATCGCCGCAACAGAAAGACGCCAATCTTCGTCACATATTTGTTCTTGCTTGCCGCATATTTGTTCCGAACAAGTTGCGGCCGATGAGTTGGTGGTCAAAACCTGATCGCGGCGTCATAGATTCGTCCGTCTATCACCTTGCTTCTGCGCGCATTGGCCCCGGTGTCGGCTGAAAGACGCCACGAAAGTAAATGATCTATTATCTTGCGCATCACGTCGCCGCCCAGTCGATCGCGTGCGCTCATTAGCCTTGAAATACCGGAACTACTGGACAAAAGGGGAAGAAGAATGGCTCGCATGCACCATCATCATGTCAATCACGATCCGGCGCCGCCTCCGGTGGCTACGCCTGATCCGCCAGCCGATCCGACGCCCCCGACAACAACCCCAACGCATCCGGCAGCTGCTGCTCCCGCGCCCCGGCAATCGGCAGTCATTTCGACTTGCATCACATCGATGCGGCGCAGCACTTCCACCACATGTGGGGGTAACGCCGCGCCAGCATGGCTTCCAGCGTCCGATCTTCATGGGGAAGGACGCTGGAGGTCAGCGGGATAGTTTATTCAGCTCGGAATCTTGCTGTTTGAACCATCAATAAGTTGCGGGCCCGCGCCCGCAAAACAAAAAAGAAGGATTCTTCGTTCGTCGATTTCGGCGAAACGTGATTGGGGCGGGTCATTTGTCTGACACCAACGACGGCTTTTGGCGGATCACTACACGGTCGGGAATTGATGGCCGTGCGATGCGATGCGGCGCGCTACGGCATGCCTGGCGTGGACTTCACGTGAAACTCGCGCGTCAGATCCTTGTCGCGAGCAGCAGCCTCCCCGACAGTGGAGTGCGCGCATGAAACATCGCAAGACGGACTACGGAACGATCATTCTGCACTGGTTGCTGGTCGCCGCGTTCGGCGTTGCATTCGTCAGCGGGATGCGGATCGCAACGGAAGCGCCCGAACGTAGCTGGATCAATTTGTTCGACGCGGTTCTACCGCAAGATGTGTGGGTGATTCATATGCAGGCGGCCGTCGTGCTGGTTGCGGTGGCGCTCGCCTACACGATCTATGTGATCAGGTCCGGTCTCGGGCGCCGCATCAGGTTGGACAAGGTTCGCCTGCGCGGACTTCTTGGTAAAGGCCAGGCGAGGCGAGGGGCCGCCAACATCGTCTTGTACTGGGTGTTCTTCGTCACGATGCTGGCGCTGATGGGCAGCGGCGGGTTGATGTATTTTGGCTTCTTCGCCGGCTACGACATGGCGGCGCTGCACTGGTACGGAACCTGGACGGTGCTGGGTTTTACCGGCCTCCATGTGCTGTCGCACTTCAGGATCGGCGGAGTATCGCAGTTGCTTCGCATCTTCCGGCCCGCGGCCCTCGCAGCGCCGCCGCCGCAGCTCGATGCCGTCGAACTGCTGGCGATGCTGGTCGAGCAGCAATCGGCACGGCTGCTGCCGGAACCCGAGCGGGTCGACACGACACCTTCCGAGGCGCATCTGCAGCCGGCCCAGCGCCAGCTGCGCGTGCCGCCGATACAGCGCGAGGCCCGCGTACAGCCGGCAAAGCGCGAGGCGCATCTACCGCCCGGACAGGGTGAGGCGCTCGTCCGGCCGATGCATCGCGAGGCGCCGCTGCAGCCGGTCCAGCGCGAGGCGCTCGTCCGGCCGATACATCGCGAGCCGCCGCTGCAGCCGATCCAGCGGGAACCGCACGCGCAGCCGATCCCGCGGCCCAAAGATGTCCCCCCTCCCAATCGGCCGGCGGTCCGGAATCCGGCGCCGCATCCGCCATCAGGGACAGCGGCAACAGGCAGAGCCGCAAAACCGAGAAGTCCGACATTCCAATCCAATCCTCTCGTCGTTGCCGCGGCCGTCGCGATCACCGGCGTATCGATTCTGCTGGCAACTGACCGGCTGGCCGTCGATCAGGTGACCGTTCACCGCGTCAACAGTGCCGATGCACCCATCCTCGATGGTGACACATCCGATCGGGCCTGGCGCAACGTCCAGCCGTTCTCCGTGATAACCGGCCAGGGAGGGAACTTTGACGGCAAGGGGGAAACCAGGATCGATATTCGCGCGGTGCACGACGGCACCTGGGCTTATTTCCTGTTCACATGGGAGGATCCCACGCGCTCGCTGAAACATCTGCCGCTCGTCAAGGAGATCGACGGATGGCACATGCTTCACGACGGCTATGAGGCTGGAGACGAGCACGACTACAATGAGGACAAATTCTCGGTCCTGTTGACCACTTTGGATCTGACGCTTGCGGGCGACCGGACTTTCCACGCCGGCCCGCATCCGATTGCAGATGCGCCAGCCACCATGACCGGCCGCGGTCTGCATTACACGTCCGCCGAAAACATCTATGTCGACGTATGGCTATGGAAGGCGACCAACGGCGGATCGACCGGCTGGATCGACGATTCTCATTTCGGTCCGCCGCTGGATCCGACGCCCCAGCAGGTGAGCAATGTTGTCCCCTACAAAGGTGGATTTGCGCCCGATCCCGGTGCGGCGAACTACTCCGACAATTTTGTCATGAGTGACCAGCCTGCCGTGGCCGGCAAACAGATGGTCACGCCACGCCGCTTGCCCAGGAATCTCGCGGCGATGACCACGGCGATGGGGCAGATCGAGCTCGATCCAAATCATGGCGAGAGCGACGCAGCGCGCTGGTTTTTGACCGAGGCAGAATCGATGCCGTATTCGTCCGAACAGGATGCACGCATCCCGGTTGGGACGGTTATTCCAGGCGTCGTCATTTCCGGCGAATTCTCGGGCGATCGCGCCGACGTTCGGTGTGCGGCACGCTGGGCGTCCGGACACTGGGCACTGGAGGTGGCACGCCGTCTCGACACCCATAGCCAATACGATGTTCCGCTTCAGACCGGAGTCTTCATGCGGGTCGCGGCCTTCGATCACAGTCAGATCAGGCATACCCGGCATGTCCGGCCAATTCGTCTCGAGGTGGAATAAATAGATGCGGAAGATTTGCAAGGTGACACTGAACAATGAGCCATTCCTGGCGAATTGCGGTGACCTGCTGCTCGACTGGGCGTTGACGAGCGGTATTGATCTGCCGCACGACTGCCGGGCCGGGATTTGCGGCGCCTGCCGGGTGCGGCTCATTGAAGGCAGGGTCTTCGGCGGCCACGAGCACGGTGACGACATGATCCACGCCTGCCAGGCGCGGATCGTCTCCGACATCGAGATCGTGACCGAACCGGTCCCCGATCTGGTCTCCATATCAGGTCAGCTGGCGGATATCGTTCGCCTCGCCCCTGACGTTTTCGGCGTGACCGTTCAGTTGCCGAAACCCCTTCACTATTTTCCCGGTCAATTTTGCAAAGTGCAATTTCGTGGATTTCCGGCGCGATCCTACAGCCCGACCTATCCTCTGGAGGGTCGCGCCGATGATCGGCTGTTGAATTTTCACATCCGGAGGTTTCCTGATGGGGTCGTGTCGTCAGAGCTGGGCCGAAATATCAGGGTCGGACAC
>WNFW01001314.1_pt1 | contig 18627 bp, 17 predicted proteins | sample 5400131 | NCBI WGS metagenome assembly WNFW01 (sample SAMN13153362, study PRJNA577476) | soil metagenome | isolation source: 20 cm soil or saprolite under grassland replicate 1 | place: USA:California | collected 2016-06-15 | reverse complement strand
AGCCGATACCGTTGCCGCGGGTCGCCGGCTTGTCACCCTTGAGGATGCCGGCACCTACATAACCAAGCTTCCGAAGGCCGAGCACGAGGCTAAGGAATGGCAAGCTGCAATGGAGGCGCTGATCCTGGTCGCAACGTCAAGTGGCCCGACGATGTTTGCACGCATCGGCGTCATGCGGGCGTTGAACCGAACGTTGAGCGCGTGTTTAATCCAGATCGGAAGGATCACCACTGGGGGCGCCGTAAGCTGGCGCGGGATCGATGATCCAGGGTGCGGCCCGACGCCCTCCATGCTCATGGGGTCGCCGGGCCTAGCCACGCGGGCTTAATGAGTCCGACGCGGCTGTAGACAGAACGCGCGACTGTCGCGTTTAGCCTCCGAGACATAAAACCGCAGCGCCAAAGGGGAACGAAAATTCTCCCCTCATCTTGAATCCCGATTTCGTAGAGTTGGCGTACCGTCATGAACAATCCCGACCACGATACCATCATTCGCGCCGTTGAGGACGCCAGGCGCATCTTGGGGGAATACCGCGGGGACGCGAAGCGAACGGTGGAACGTCTGCTTGCCGTGCTCGATAGGAGCGACCTTGTGCACGCCCTTGACCGCATAAAGCGGCGCCGGGTGATACGACTGGTCGAATGATACAAAGGGCTCAAACACATTGCATCGGGGCCTCGAATGATCCTCGATATCCTTACAGTTCTGTTTTTTGTTTTGGGTTTCGCGCTTATTTTGTGGATGATTGGGGAACGGCGGCGGGACGTACTACATTACGTGACCAAATCGAGAGCGGCGCGCGACCGCATTGACCGCGTGGGAGCTCGCAAGCGACCCAGTGAGATGCGGTCGTCAATGTCGAACGTCGCCGACGAACTCTCGCGCGTCGCCCGCGACATCGAAAGGAACACGAATTCGAGCGAGGAGCCGAAAGCGAAAGGGAAATGACGATGAGGAGGATCCTACTGATCCTAGCCGCTGTTATTGGGTTTTCGGCATCTGTCTTCGCTCAAACCGCGGCGCCCAAGGGTAGCAAGCCGGTGAAGCAGGTAAAGCCGTCGGCACCAATGGGCTGCAAGCTGGTAGGAACAGTCAAGGGGACCAAGCTTTGGGCCGGCGACTGTGCGGCACCGTCAGAGCTCCGGGGCACTACTGCCGAACCTGCCGCGCCGGCACCGGCCCCAGAAGCAAATCCCCCGGCTCCCAAAGAATAGTTAGGCCGCTTTGTAGATAGGGGACTGTGGCTTCCGCTTCCTGACAAAAGTTGACTAGAACTGCGTCCCACACCACGCAGTGCTGATCGCGCCCGGTCTCTGGCTCGCGTCTCCGAAAAACGGGAATATTTCAAATGTAGGCCGGAGACTATCGACGATTTCGCTCCCAAGTTGTTCAAATTTGGAGTGTAGAGACGGACAGCAAACTCACAAAAAGCCGCAATTGGCGGGAACTTCTCGAATTTGTCGCCCAACAATCTTCGGTTGAGTGACCGTCTGGCTGGCGACGCAGTGCTGATCGCACCCGTCTCCAAGCAAATTCCCTGGTATCAGGGAATTTTACAGGGAATTTTGCGATTCCGGGGCTCAGAGACACGATTTAGCGCCAAGAAACCGCTGCGCTGCAGCGACTTTTCGAGCAATTCCCTACGCAAATTAACAGGGAAAATATTTTTGAAGAGCAGGGAATTTTTAGCCGTTAACAGGGAATTTCATCTGCAAAATGACCTTCCGTGAAATTCTTCATGCTTGGTTCTAGAACGTGCCGGGATATGAGCCGCCGTCAATGAGGATATTCTGGCCGGTTATATAGCCGGCTTGCGCCGAGCACAGGAACGCGCAAGTCGCCCCAAACTCTTCAGGTCGGCCAAAACGCCGCGACGGATTGCTGGACCGGATATCCTGGGTGACCTCCTCGACAGGGCGTTTTGTATTGGTTGCAAGCAGCCCCGCGACGAAACCGGTGAGGCCCGAACGCGCGCCGTTGGACAGTCCGAGCATGGCGATGGGCGCCTTGACCGCATGCGAGGTGATATTGACGATCCGTCCAAACCTACGCGCAATCATGCCGTCAATGGTAGACTTCATCAGCTCGATCGGCGCGAGCATGTTGGCATCGAGCGCCTTGATCCAATCGCTGCGATCCCAGTTTCGAAAATCGCCTGCGGGCGGGCCCCCTGCATTGTTAATGAGAATATCCGGATTGGGGCAGGCGGCGAGAATGGCGTCCCGCCCTTCCTTCGTCGTGACGTCAGCTACGACGGCGACAGTTTCCGTGCCGGTTGCAGACCGAATTTCGCCTGCCGCGCGTTCCAGGATTTCGCGGCGCCTTGCAACGACAACGAGCTTTACGCCTTCGCCGCCAAGGGCGGTCGCACAGCTCCTGCCCAAACCCATGCTCGCCGCACAGACAATTGCCGTGCGGCCCCGAAGGCCAAAATCCATCTTTTTCCTCGCCCGATTGCGTCGCGCATCTCGCAGCTCGCGCAGATGCCCCTCATTTATTGATCGCTTGGCAAAGCCATGCCGGCCGGCTTCGATCCCCACATGCAAAAGCTGGTCGGTTCAAAGCCGAACTGCCGCGGCCGGTGGGTCGCCTCGTCCTCGATTTCGTCAACACCAACGGAATATTCGAACACCATGCCGTCGGGTCCTTTGAAGTAGAGGAACCGCGCGCCGGAAGTCGGATGGCGGCCAGGCCCGAAAACAATCGGCACGCGGCGCTCGCTCAGAAAATAAAACGATCGCAGCACATCGTCGTTGGTTTGCACTTGATGGTTAACGTGTTGAATGCCTGCATGCGGCGCACGCACCAGCGCAATCGTATGGTGGATCGCATTGACGCGCATCAGGGGAATGTCGCCAATACGATCGCTCACCCGAGCGTTGCAGACTTGAGTCCAGAACCTTTCGTCGCGGGCTGGGTCGGTTGAGTTGAGGCCGATGTGGCTGAAACCCGTGATTCCGGCATCCCGTGAGGCAAAGTAGCGACGGCCGCTTCGTTCCGGACGTACCACGAGCTCAATATGATTTCCGCTTGGATCCTCAAAGCCGATGAAGGATCTCACCTTTCGTCTGGCGGCGTCGTCGGTGGAGCCGGCCTGCACGCGATGGCCAAGATGTTCCAGTGTTGCCGCTGCCTGCTGCAAGCAGTCTTCGTCTTCGACCTCAAACCCGACGGCCTGATCTTTGGGATCACCTTCCGTGTAACAAAGCGTGTGCGATCGGTCGTCCGATCTCAGATAAAGCGCTTTCTTGCCACGTTCCGCGACCTGTAATCCCAGGCAGCTCGTCGCAAATGTTTCAGCCGATTCCAGATCTGGAGATCCCAGGCGAACATAGCTTACATCTTTCAAGTTGATCATGCTTTTCTCCTGGATTCCACGGCCTAGTCTACGCCTGCACTCAGCTCCGGCACGTCCTTGCTTTCGCTCCCCCATTCACAAAGAGATTCCGGCACGAGCGGAAATTGTCGAGCGGGGCGACGCGCCGGCCCCATCTCGCTCATCCCGTTCACATATGAAAAGATAATGCCGTCAGGCCCCTCGACATGAAGGAAGATCTGCTTCGAGCATGGCTCCCGGCCTGGACCCTGAACGATTTTGATCTGGCGCTCCTGCATAAAGTAACTGTTCTGCATGATGTTATCGAGTGTTTCGACCTCGAATGCCGCGTAGAGAAGGCCACGCTGCTTGGCCGGATAGAGCGCGATGCGGTGATGCAACCCGTCGATCCGCAGATAGGCGATATCGCCGACCCAGTCGCTGACTTCGGCCCCAAGCTCTTTCCAGAACTGGAGATCCTTATCCAGGTCGGTCGATCGCATTCCAACGCCATGAAGCTGGGTGATGCCGGCGTCACGGCTGGGGAAATAGCGACGACCACTTTGGGTTGGCCGCGCCACCAAATCGATGCTGTTGCCGGAGCCATCACTGGCAAGCAGGGCTGCCTGAACGTAGCGAAGCTGACAATCGTGGGCCGTCGCGCGGCTCACAGCAAAGCCGTTTCTGCTCAGCCGCTTCTCGACTTGATCGAGGGCCTGCTCATCCCAGACTTCGATCCCGATGCTTGAACTCTGGCTGAGACCATCGCTGAAGCTCAGGGTGCGGAAACGGTTATCCGAACGGAAAGAAATTTCGCCATTTTTCTCCGCTACGCGCTGCAAGCCGAAGATATCAGCCGCAAATCTCGCGCTCGCATGCAACTCGCTTGCCGAGAGTCTAACATAGCAGACTGACACAACGAGCGGATGGCTGTCTTGTTTCATGCGTGCAGGCTCCCGCTCAGCGCACTCTCGATCGTGGCTGCCGATCCCTAAGGAAAACCTTGATCATTTGACGCCAGAGCGAGAACAGCTCGTCGAACCACTTCGGATCGTTGTCCCACAACGTTCGCAGCGCCATTCCGCGAACAAGACTGAGGGTCAAGGCGACGATGTCGGACGCAAGTTGGCCAGGGACACCGTTCTCAGCCAGAGCTTCCGACCAAGCGGCCTCTACCGGACGTCGTGCTTTTCGCGAAATATCGAGAATCTGCTTGCGCACCGATTGATTGGTTGAGGTCGAAAGAACGATATCGATGGCAACCATAAAGTGCTCGCTAAAGAAAAACTCTCTCGCATCCTCGATGACCGCCTCGATCAGGTCGCGAGGCCTGTTCACCGCGGTCGCGCGGCGCCGGCTGAGTACCCGCGCTTGCTCGAACACATATTCGAGGGTTGCGACAACAAGGGAATCTTTGGTCGGAAAGTGATGGAGCTGCGCGCCTCTGGACAGCCCGGCTTCCTTCGCAACCTCCGCGGTCCTGAAATGTGCGTAGCCGCGCTTGCGAATGAGATTGGCCGCCGCCTTCAGGATGCGCGTTTGAGTTTCCTCGCTGCGCTCGGCTTGGGTGCGGCGGCGCGCCGCCGTCCCGACCGAACGCCGCGCGGAGCTTGCCGTCGAAGGAATTCTGTTTGCACGAACCGGCATGTCAGACCTCTATGCAGACTTGATCGTCGATCACCTTGACCGGATAGGTTTTAAGCGGAATTTCGCAGGGCATGCCGGTAGGCTCTCCCGTAGTCACGTCGAAGGTTCCGAAATGAAAGGTGCATTCCACGGTCTTCCCCGTCAAAATCCCCTCCTCCGACAGCGACGCCTCGCCATGGGTGCAGGTGTCGGCGGTTGCGTAAATTGCATCACCGACTCGATACAGCGCGACATGCGCGCCGTCGGGAAGTGAGGCCTGCTTGATCTCACCTTCCGCGACCTCGTCGACCCCGCACAGCACGACTGTTTCTGGCATCGGGTTTAACCTAGAGCATGGTGCTTCCGCCGTTCACGCTGATGACCTGCCCGGTCACGAACGATGCTTCGGCGGATGCAAGATAGCTGACCATGGAAGCGACTTCCTCCATCTCGGCGGGCCGGCCCATCGGAATCACGCTCACGAATTTCGCCGCGAGCGCCGGGTCGCGCTCTGTGATCGCAACCATTTGTGGCGTGTTCACTGCGCAGGGCGCGACTGTATTCACGGTGATACCCTCGCGAGCAAATTCGCGCGCCATTCCGGTGGTCAGGCCATGGACACCGCCCTTCGCGGCATTATAGGCGGCGTGATCCCAAAGCCCATTCCGAACGGAATCGGCGCCGAGGTTGATGATCCTGCCATACAAATTGGCGCGCATTTTCGGGACCGCATGCCAGGAGCACCAGAGCACTGTCCACAGGTTACGGTCGATCGTAGTTCGCAAGGTCTCCGGAGTATGCTCAGCGAAAGCCTTGATAATGCCTCCTCCGGCGTTGTTAACCAGGATATCCAGCCGACCGAAGCGATCGACTGCCAGATCGATCGTAGCTTTGGCGACAGCCTCCGACGACAGATCGCCGGCATAGCTGACAACCTCCGAGCCGAATTCCTTGCCAAGGTGTTTTGTTGCGTTATCGAGTTCCGCTTCATCCATATCAGCAACAACCAGCCTGGCTCCATCGCGCGCAAGTCGCTCTGCAATCGCAAGGCCAATGCCTCTTGCGGCGCCCGTCACAACGGCGACGTTATTTTTCAGTTTCTGGTCCATCCAGCCTTGCTTTCACAGAATGATGCTGACACGGCCCTGGGCACGGAGACCCTCACTATCCAGCAGGCAGCGTTTTTCCTTAATACGGAACGTGCCATTTCCTGGCACGAGACGATACCTGTTGCTGCCGAAATACACGTCGGTCACGCCATCCTTGGTGCGGTAGGTGATGAATGCCGAACTGACTTCCAGATCATCGCCGATGCGCTTCCTGATCCGTACATTGCTGACGAGATGCCGCGTTTTTGAATGCGGAAATTCGGCGTGAGCCGTTCGTTTCATCAATCGCTTGACCCGTTCGCTGAGCCGAAAGCGGTCGTCGGCAATATAGAAAAGGTTATTGTCGGGCGACGCATCGACGGCCAGATCTGTTGCCGGTACGTAATAAATCGCGTCGTCCGTGAAAAGCTCAAGCCATTCGGGCAGCCGCCATTCATCGAGCAGTTCGGCTTCAGCGAACAGGAAATCCTCAACGTCGGTGCGAGCTATGGTTTGCATCACTGTTCCCCCGTCGCTCATGCCGACGCCCGGAAGATATGCTCGTTCCAATTCGACCAGAACGCGCGCATCTGTGCTTCGTCATCATAGGACGGGTTTGTCTTGCCCATTCCCTTCGAAATATCGTTCCATTGCGCCTCACTGGAATTGCGAAAGCCGCGCTGGCACTGTTCGAGCGCCTCGACATCATCGGGCGTCGCAAATCCTCCAGGGCCGAGAAACTCGAGGAAATTGAACAGCCGGTATTTCCGGGCCCATTCGGTCTCCTCCTTCGGAGCCAACGCCCAGGCGCTGATATTCATGAAATCGGGCGCCGCCGGATAGTAGGTCCGCACCGTCACTGCCATGATGTCGTTGATTACCAGATTCGGGAAAATAAACAGGTTCCGATTGAAGGTGGCGATACGGTCGGCCCGCTCTTTTCCAAACCGATTGACTAGCCCGTCATAAAGCCGGGAAAGCTCGCGCTTGCCGTCCTCGCCCCACGAGGGAATCCACTGCGCGACCGGACGGCCCCATGGGGCCTTGTATTCGAGAACGGCATGCCCCTTGCCGAGATCGCGCGCCGAACCCTCGAATGCGACTTGAGCAAGACCGCCCGTCGTCGCCTTGAGGTAATTCAGGTAAGTCGCGTGAGTCGTCAGTGCGTGGTAACCGTCAATGCTGTTTTCAGTGAGGAGTTTCCAGTTCGCACGCATAGAGTATTCCTGCGTGCCTCCCACGATTGTCATTGCCGTTTCCGCCTGGTCGCAGATCACATCGAGATATTCCCTGACCGGGCCCAGATAGTCCGAGAGGCTTTCAACGTTCTTGTCAAAACAGATGAAATTGAAATCGCGATAGCTCTCGAGCCGCGGAACCTGCTGCATGCTGGATGTGCTGCGCTCCTTGAAATCTTCGGCGTAGGAAGCCTCTCCAGGCTGGCTTCGCAGCGTTCCGTCCAGGCCGAATACCCAGCCATGATAAAAACATTGGAAGGACTTCGCACTGCCGTGCTTCTCGCGGCAAACCTGTGTACCGCGATGCGGGCAGGTGTTTAGCATCGCGTTGAGATTTCCCTTGCCGTCGCGGGCGAACAAGATGCCTCGGCCCCCGACCTGACGGGTCACGAAATCGCCGGGCTTGGCGAGCTCAGAACTGTGGCCGAGGTAGAGCCAGCATTTATCGAATATCTGGGCCCGTTCGGCATCCAGAATGACAGGATCGACAAAGGCCTGACGCGAGACTTTAAAGATCTTCTTCGATTCATCGATCAGAAGCGCTGTCTTCATCGGCCCAATTGCATTCATTGGAGTGCCTCCCTTGATCAATTAGTTTTAAGTGCCTGCCGCAGATCGTACGCCGTCGATTCAATATCGGATCGGTTGAGCTTTGATTGCCTTGCGACCAGCCGCCGAAGCATGGCCATCTCTTTTGCAGCGTTGATCGAAATAGCGCCCACAATTTCGCTGCCGCGCATGGCGGCCACGGAGAACCGGTCGCTCTGGCAGTCGCCACGCACGACGTGGTCGGCGTTGAGCATGTCGCCTACGACCTGAATGTTGAGATCGTATTGATCCGACCAGAACCAGGGAGGATCGCTGTATTCGCGATTCCCTCCAGCCATGTTTCCGGCAACACAGATCGCCTGGTTCTGCGCGTTGGCCCAGGTCTCAACGCGTAGGGCCCGGTCGTGGCATTTGCTCCATTGCAGCGCCACATCGCCAGCGCTGAAAACATTGGGTGCCACCGTCCGTCCGAATGCGTCTACTTCAATGCCGGCATCGGCGGATAGGCCCAGATCGCGAGCGATCGCGTTGGTAGGCTCAACTCCAATTCCAACAAGGACGATGTCCGCCTTCAGTTCGGCTCCATTGGTCAAGCGAACGCCGTTCGTTGTCCCTGCCGCGACCGTAACGCCAAATTCGAACCGGACACCATGGTTGCGGTGCCGTGCCTCGACGACTTCGCTCACAAGACCGGGAAACGCCCGGGCGAGTAACCGCTCCTGATTTTCAACCACCGTTACGTCGCATCCATGCTTCGCCGCAGCGCAGGCCGCCTCGAGACCGATGACACCGCCACCAATGATGACGACGCTGACTTGGCGATGGAACGACTGGCGCAGATGCACCGCGTCTTCGATGTTACGAAGATAGTGAACTTGCGCACTCGCTCCCTCGAGCGTTTTAATACGCCTCGGCTGGGTGCCGGTCGCAAGAAGGAGCCGGTCGTAGCCGAAGATCTCGCCGTCGCCGGTTGCAACGGTCTGTCGCTCTGCATCGCATGCGACGACGGCGGCTCCGGTGATCATTGTAACGTCGAGCACTCCGGTCCAGTCGCTTGCCGGCTTGAGATAGGCAACCGGAGCGTCCAGCGCTGCGAGCAGTTCCTTGGACAATTGCGGGCGCTCATAGGGCGGATGCTTCTCCTCACCGATCATCGTAATGGAGCCGCGAAAGCCGGCGGAGCGCAGCGCTTCCGCCGCACGTCCTCCCGCCTGGCCGGCGCCAGCGATCACTATTTTTTCGATGGACGGCATAGACGCTTCAAACTCCCTGGCGCCCGATATCTTCCCCTTTGGCCATATCCGGGAAGCCTCCTAAAAATTCTTCGGTTGCGTACATATTAAAAACAGTCCATCCTGCTTGTAAAGTGATAATGTCGGATCTGCGCAATTATCGCAGTGCATCACAACCGGGAGAAAGCGGTGGCCAGGGCGATCGACGTGCATACCCACTTTGTGCCGGAAATCATGCCGTCGGGTACGGGACGCAATGCCCTTTGGCCCTCCATTGAGCACCGAGAGCGGAACACAGCGGCCGTCATCGTGGGTGGAAAGGTATTTCGCGCAATCGATTCCAGAAGCTGGGATGCCGGCCGCCGTCTGCAGGATATGCAATTGGATGATGTTGACGTCCAGGTCGTCTCTCCCATGCCCGAACTACTGTCGCACTGGTTTCCCGTCGGTGACGCCGACGCATTGTCTAGTCATATCAATTGCTCAATCGCGAAATTGTGTTCCGCCCATCCGCGCAGCTTCGTCGGGATCGGCATGGTTCCCGTCCAGGATCCCGCGCTTGCAGCGCGCCGCCTGGTTGACGTCAAGGGGCTCGGGCTTTTCGGCATTGAAATTGGCACTCACATCAATGGTGTGGCGCTGGGCGACCCCCGAATGCACGAGTTCTATGCGGCCGCCGAGGAAGCCGATCTCGCGATCATGATCCATCCATTGCATCCATCGGGCATGGAACGGATAGGTGGCCGCCCAGAGCTGGCGGCGGTTGCAGCTTTTCCGCTTGAAACGGCGCTCGCCGCAACTTCGCTTCTAACACATGGGGTGACAGAACGATTTCCTAAATTGCGAATCTTGCTGAGTCACGGCGGCGGGGCGCTGCCATGGATTCTACCACGCCTGAAGTACGCACGCGCCCTCGGACCTCCGCTGCAGGATTTGTTTGCGCGAGATCCCGACGAGATGGCGAGGACATTCTACTACGACACTATTCTCTATGACCGCCTCGCTTTACGATTTCTCGCAGACTCAGTTGGCGCGGATCATATCGTGATCGGATCGGACTATCCGTTTTCAATCAAACAGGACCGGCCTGCCCAATTCGCCGAACAGGCGCTTGGCATCAGCCGGGAGACGTTTGCTGCGAATACCGCGCGCTTCTTGAATCAGGCGCCCTCCACCATATGGAGCGCGGTGACCGTCGAGCAACAACAGGAAAATCAGGGAGAAACCGGTGGGTAACTGCTATTCGTATCGACAGTTCTGCTCGTTGGGGCCGCTGCCCCCGCGGACGCCGGCGCGGCCCGATCCGCAAGTGCCCCGCGACCACAAGCTGGGTCCGTGCGTACACGGGAAAATCGGCTCGTTCTATTTTTATGAGAAGGGCTCTGATGACGACGCCGCCTTCGGCTTTTTCGACGTTGAACTGTCGGTTCAGAGCATTTCAACAGGCAAAGTCCGCATTGAACTCTACTGCGTTGCCGATGGATATCAGACTTCTCGCGGCGTCGGCGCCAGTCACCCGGTCAAGCTTGCGATCATGGCGGACGGCAAGATTGTGGGATCAGCTGAATGGTGTTTCGCTGACGTCATCTGCGGACATGCAGACCCGATGAATTTCTCGACCGATATTGACATTGGCGACACATCCTTTTCACTGATCGATCGCATCGATCTGCTCAAGGTCGATGGCTTGTCAGCACCCTGCGGATAGCCGCCAAACTCGAAACAATCGGGCTCCCGCCCAACCTTCCAGCCCGCCATGACGATTTAACGGAGCCTACGATGACGCTTATGCAGGTCGGGTTGGACGACAAATACCAGGTCGAGGCCAAGCGTATCTACCTTTCCGGCATCCAGGCGCTGGTACGATTGCCAATGTTGCAGCGCGAACGCGATCGCGGGCAAAATCTCAACACCGCCGGATTTATCTCAGGATACCGCGGCTCGCCGCTCGGCATGTACGACAACGCCTTGTGGCGTGCAAAGTCGGTGCTGCAGTCTCACGATATCGCATTCGCCCCCGGCCTAAATGAAGATCTCGCGGCGACCGCGGTGTGGGGCAGCCAGCAGGTCGGGCTGTTTCCAGGCGCGAAAGTCGATGGAGTGTTCGGGATATGGTATGGCAAAGGCCCGGGGGTGGACCGTTCAGTCGATGCCCTAAAGCACGCGAATTCGGCTGGTACGGCGCGGCATGGCGGTGTGCTTGCTTTGGCCGGCGACGATCATGGCTGCCAATCCTCCACCCTTGCACACCAGAGCGAGCAGGTGTTCGCCGCGGCACTGATGCCGATTCTCAACCCGGCAACGCTGCAGGACTATCTGGATCTCGGACTTTACGGCTTTGCGCTTTCCCGCTTTTCCGGGTGCTGGGTCGGCTTCAAGGCGATTTCCGAAACGGTGGAGAGTTCGGCCTCCATTTACAGCGATCCGTCGCGCGTGTCGGTGGTGCTGCCATCGGATTTCGAATTGCCGCCGGGCGGACTGAATATCAGGTGGCCCGACCCACCGCTCGAACAGGAGCGGCGGCTTCATGGTCCAAAAATGGACGCCATTGCAGCATTCGCGCGCGCCAACCAGCTCGATCGTATCGTGCTCGACAGCAAACCGGCTCGGCTCGGCATCATGGCCACCGGCAAGGCCTACCTGGATTTACGGCAGGCGCTGGCGGATCTCGGAATTACCGAGCGCGAAGCTCAGAAGCTGGGTTTGCGCATCTATAAGGTCGGGCTGACTTGGCCGCTCGAAGAGAGCGGCGCGAGGCGTTTTGCCGAAGGTCTGCAGGACGTATTGGTCGTCGAGGAAAAGCGCGGCTTTCTCGAAGATCAGCTGGTGCGAATTCTCTACAACATGGATGCCTCAAAGCGTCCTTCCGTCGTTGGCAAACGCGACGAACATGGCGCGACGCTGTTGCCGAGCGAAGGAGAACTCACGCCGACCATGGTGGCCGCCGCACTGGTCTCGCGTCTGCGCCGGCTCGGCCAACAAAGTCCGGTGCTGGAACAAAGACTGGCGCGGCTTGAAGCGTTTGAGCACCCCGCAACTGTGCGCGCTCCCATGGCGCTGCAGCGGACGCCGTATTTCTGCTCCGGCTGCCCGCACAACACCTCTACCAAGGTGCCGGAAGGCAGCCGCGCGATGGCCGGTATCGGCTGCCACGGGATGGCCCTCTCGGTCCCAAGCCGGCGCACCGCGACCATCTCGCATATGGGCGCCGAGGGCGTGACCTGGATCGGTCAGGCACCTTTCACTAGCGAAACCCACGTCTTTCAGAACCTCGGTGACGGCACCTACACGCATTCGGGCTTGCTCGCATTGCGGGCCGCGGCGGCTGCCGGCGTCAACATCACCTACAAGATTCTTTACAACGACGCGGTCGCTATGACTGGCGGACAACCCGCCGAGGGCGGCCTGACCGTCTCACAAATTGCCCACCAGGTTTGGGCCGAAGGCTCGAAGCGCGTTGCGATCGTCTCGGACGATCCCGGCAAATATCCCGGCAAAGGTTATTTTCCAGAGGGCGCCACGGTCCATCATCGCCGGGAGATGGACCGGATTCAACGCGAACTGCGTGAAATTAGCGGTCTTTCCGTTTTGATCTACGATCAGACCTGTGCCGCCGAGAAACGCCGTCGCCGCAAACGGGGGCTGTATCCGGATCCGCCGAAGCGCGTCTTCATCAACGATCTCGTATGCGAAGGCTGCGGCGACTGCTCGCAAGCTTCCAATTGTGTTTCGGTCCAACCGCTCGAAACCGAATTCGGCCGCAAACGCCAGATCGACCAGTCGAACTGCAACAAGGACTATTCTTGCGTCGAGGGATTTTGTCCGAGTTTTGTCACTGTCCATGGCGGCACGCTGAAGAAAGCAGAGACTTCCTCAGTCGATTCAAGCCAGCTGTTCGCCGATCTTCCTTTGCCGCCTCGGCGCGAACTGGAAGAGGCCTTCAACATTCTCGTTACCGGTATCGGGGGCACCGGCGTCATCACGATCGGCGCGCTGCTCGGCATGGCCGCCCATCTCGACGGTCGAGGCTGCTCTGCGCTCGACTTCACCGGCCTTGCGCAAAAGAATGGCGCGGTCATGAGCCATGTCCGGATCGCGCCTGCTCCGGAAGATATCCCTGCAGTCCGCATCGCTTCAGGCGGGGCCGATCTTATTCTCGGTTGCGACATTGTGGTTTCCGCGAGTGCGACCGCTCTAAGCCGCGTCGAACGCGGCGTGACCCAGGCCATTGTCAACGCCGACCTCCAGCCCACCGCAAGTTTCGTGATGAATCCCGATATCGATTTCGAAATGAAAGCAATGCAAGGGACCCTCCGCGAGGCGATCGGGGACAACAATCTCGACATCATCGACGCAACAGGTATCGCGTCGGCTTTGATGGGCGACAGCATCGCGACTAATGCCTTCATGCTTGGCTATGCCTTCCAGAAAGGGGCCATTCCACTTTCAATGGAAGCAATTCTGAGAGCTATCGAAATCAACGGCGCCGCGATCGAGATGAACAAGCAGGCCTTTACCTGGGGACGGCTCGCCGCGCACGACCTCGCGCGTGTCCGCAGCGTAACCCAATTCCGAGCGCGCGCCGCGACGACAACCCGGACACTCGATGAATCGATTGCCTATCGGGCCAAATTCCTGACCGAATATCAAAACCGGTCCTACGCCGACCGCTATCTCGCAACCGTTGCGAAGGTTCGGAATGCCGAAGCTCTGGCCTCGTCGGGTTCCAGCGAACTCACGGAAGCGGTGGCAAAAAACCTCTTCAAGCTGATGGCTTACAAGGACGAATACGAGGTGGCACGGCTCTATACGGATGGCAGCTTTGCCAGGAAGTTAGGGGAAAAATTCGAAGGCGACATCCGCCTTAGGTTCCACCTCGCCGCACCGCTCCTTGCGCGCCGCGACAAATGTACGGGCCATTTGCAGAAGAAGGAATATGGCGGCTGGATGATTCACGCATTTCGCCTGCTCGCGCGGCTCAAATTCCTTCGCGGCACGGCATTCGATCCCTTCGGATACACGGCGGAGCGCAACGCTGAGCGAAAGTTGATCGACGATTACCTGGCAATGCTCGAGCAGCATATCGCAGCTCTAAAAGGCGGACAGATTCCGATCCTCGCCAGGTTGGCCCGCTTGCCGGAAATGATCCGTGGCTATGGCCACATCAAAGAGGCGAGCATCGGCAAATCTTTTGCCGAAAAGGCCCGGTTGGAGGCGGATCTTAAAAACAACAGCTTCGCGGTCGCAGCAGAATGATTCCTGAACGAATAGGTCCGGCGTCGAGCGCCGGACCTTATTTAAATACAAAACCGGCTAGACTGCTTGTAAGTTCGGCCGGTGCCTGTTAGCATTTTTCGGTGCGCCAACAGACCCAACAAAATGGGCGGGCGTTTCGAACGAGGGGAGGACATCGGTTATGCTCGGCTTGACGATGGATACGCCATTACTCTCGACGGACATTCTTCGCTACGCCGTGATCGCGCATGGTGAAACGGAAATCGTTTCGCGTAACCTCGATCGTAGCATCTATCGCTATTCCTATTCGGCAGCAAAGGAGCGCTGTCTGCGGTTATCGGCGACGCTCCAATCCGGGCTGTCGACTGGCGACCGCCTAGGATCGCTCGCCTGGAATATCCATAATAATTTCGAGCTTTTACGGGGTCCATCCTGACCGCGCGATCCGGCAGGCCGCAGCGCGGCTCTGACGATTATCAGGTTTCAAAAACAAACAAAACAAGGACAGGCAGGGGAAGCACAATGTTCCGAAAATCAGGTGGATTGATCTGTGCCTTATTGTTGATCGGCTTGAGCGCCGGCAGCGCCGCCGAGAAGAAGTATGGACCGGGCGCTACCGATACCGAAATCAAGCTCGGTCAAACCGTGCCCTACAGCGGTCCGGCGTCGGCCTTTTCGAGTTATGGCCGGCTGATGACAGGTTATTTCGAGATGGTCAACGCGTCGGGCGGAATCAACGGCCGCAAGATAACGCTGATCTCACTGGACAACGCTTTCAGTCCTCCCAAGGCGCTCGAACAAACACGGAAACTCGTTGAGGATTCAGGTGTGCTGGCCGACGTCGGCACAGTTGGCACCACGCCGAACGTCGCGATCCAGAAATATCTCAACCAGGCCAAGGTGCCGCACATCTTCATCTCTGCCGGTGGGCGTCGTTTCGCCGACCCTCAGAATTTCCCCTGGAGCGTGCCGATGTATCCGGGCTTCGAGATGGAGGGGAAGACGTTCGGGCAATACATCCTGAAGAACAAGCCAGATGCCAAGATCGGGGTGCTGTACCAGAACGACGATTACGGAAAGGACTTTCTGACGGGGCTTAAAGCCGCAATCGGAGAGGGCAAGACCAAGATCGTAGCTGAGGTCGCCTACGAACTGACGGATCCGACCATCGATTCCCAGATCGTTCGCCTAAAGGATTCCGGCGCCGATGTCCTGCTTTATTTCTCCACCCCGAAATTTACCGCGCAAGGGCTGCGCAAAGTGAAGGAGATGAGCTGGACGCCACTGCAGTTCCTCGCCAGCCCGACCAACTCGGTCAAAACGGTGTTGGAACCGGCCGGATTCGAAAACGCGCAAGGGATCATTACAACGCAGTTCACCAAGCAGGCCGGCGATCCGAAGTGGGTCGACGATCCAGAAGTGAAGGAGTACGTCGAGTTCATGAAGAAATGGGTGCCAAACGACAATCCCGGCGATTTCGTTGCGCTCTCCGGATACATCATCGCGCAGGGCATCGCCCAGGCATTGAAGCAGTGCGGCGACGATCTCACGCGCGAGAATCTGCTGAAGCAGGCGACCAGTATGAGGGGAAAACATTTCAAAATGATGTTGCCGGGAATTCAGCTCAATACGTCGCCCGATGATTACGCGCCCTATCAATCGCTGCGCATGGCGATATTCGAAGGATCGTCCTGGAAGCTTATCGATGAGGCTAGTGCGGTGGGTCAGTCGCCCGCAAAAAAATAATCTGAAACGGATCGATCCGAGAGGAATTCAAAAATGCAGCGTGGAACACTGTCAACAGTGAGAGAAAAAGCATGACAGCGGTCTTGATTGTGGGCGGCGGCCCGGTCGGCCTGATGACCGCACTTGGCCTGGCGCGAGCCGGCGTTCCCGTGACCGTGCTCGAGGCAGAGGACGACATTGTCTATTCGCCGCGCGCCATTTCCTATGCCTGGCCGATATTGGCGGGCCTGAACCATTTCGGCGTCCTCGACGACATGATTGCCGCCGGCCACACCATCGACGAACGCTGCTGGCGGATTTTCAAGACCGGGGAAACCATCGTCTACAATCATGATGCGGTTCGCGACGTCACTGACCGTCCCTACAATCTTACGCTGGGTCAGGATCTTCTCGCGAAAGTGGTCCTGCAGCACCTGAAGCGATATACGGACGTCACGATTCACTGGGGGACGAAGTTCACCGGCCTGACGCAGACATCAAGCAATGTCGTTGTTACTGCCGAAAGAGCAGGCGCGCCCGTGGAGTGCGTCGCTGACTGGGTGGTAGCGGCGGATGGCGGTCGCAGCGCGGTCCGAAAAGCGGTCGGACTGACGATGGATGGGTTTACCTGGCCGCAACGCTTCGTGGTGACCAACATCTATTTCGACTTCGAGAAATACGGCTGGAACTCGGGCTATCTGGTCGATCCCATCTACGGAGCTGTCGTCTACAAGATCAATCTCGACGGTCTGTGGCGCTTCACCTTCGCTGAAGACACGACTAACCCGCTGGAAACTGTTTCGGAACGTATCCCGGAGTTCATCAATACTGTTCTGCCGGGAGACAAGAAGTATGAGCTGGCGCTCCACACCGCGTACAACATGCATCAGCGGACGGCTGCCACCTATCGGGTCGGACGCGTCCTTCTCGCAGGCGACGCGGCGCATATCACGAACCCGACCAGCGGGTTCGGTCTTATGGGTGGAATCTACGATTCCTTTGCTTTGAGCGAGGCGCTCGCGGCCGTCGTTCACGAAAAGGCTGGCGATGAAATCCTGGATCGCTATTCCGAATCGAGGAGAAAAATCTATCTCGAGGTAACCTCGCCGATATCTACCGAAAGTCTCAGGCTGGTCTTTCATTCCGGCGATCAGGATCGCCTCAACAAGGACCTTGCACTGCTTCGGAATCGGAAGAACGACCCTGAGGCGATGCGCAAATTCTTGTCTGTTCCGGCCGCACTTGAAACACCGTCTCTGATTACAGGCCGCACGTTGGCGCATAGGGCCGCCGCGTAGTGATCCCATATGGCTCGGTTCGATGGTCACTTTACCATGCGGGGCACGGCAGGTTGGCCGGTCCCGTGGTTGCATCAAAAAGACTCGTCTCCTAGCGGTTTGCGACCGTGCTACGTGCAGCTTGATGACGAGTATTGTACCGGGATCACCGAAACGCCGCTCAAGTGAGGACCGCCACCTCCTGTCCACTTCGGCTTAGCCGCCCTCGCGGCGATTGTTGCGCCTGAGTTGACAAAATGCCCTAACTATCAATCGAATCCAGATCGGCCATAGCCGTCGTTATTCGCTCGATCATCGTCAAGGTCGTGTCCTCGGGCTGCATATTTGGCAACAGCGGGGAGTGACACAGCGTAATCGTCCACATTGCGAGCGCATGCAAAATCTGCTGTCGGTAGCGCAGGAAACTGAGATCGAAGTCTGGTTTGACACCGGTTTGTTCTGCAAACCGCTCGATATAGCGAGCCAATAGATCACGTTCCCAATTCCGGCGATTTTCCGGCGTTAGCGAAGCCGTCACAGCGTAAGCGAAATCCCGTGACCAATGGCCGCGCGAAAGACATTGCCAGTCGCATAACCCCATTTGGTCCGCGCCTGTCTGATACCAATTTCCGATATGCACATCGGAGTGAATAAGCCCTTGTGGTTCGCTTTCGTGCACAGCAAGTGCGCGTATCGTCGCCGGCCAGACCTCCTCACGACGCGCAAGGACCTCAGCAGGAATAACATGGGCCGCAGCGTCAAACGCTCTGTGCGTGTAATACTCCGTACTCATTTTCTCCGCACCGATGGTGAACCATCTTGGATAGCTGGCGAGCCATCGGTAGTGCTCGGCGATCGCCGGATCGGCGTAGAAGCGGCTGTGCAGCGATGCCAGCAGATCGATCATGTCGTCTGCCATGGCGCGCGAGACGTACGTCTTATGGCTGCAAAACGTCGCGGATTTTGTTGCGACCATATCTTCGAGCAGATGGATCGCCGCAAAGGTTCGCCGGTCGTAGGCTGAATGATAACAGAGCGGTGCCTCGATCTGCAGCTCAGGTCGAAGCTGCGTATAGAAATTGCCCTCGACGCGCGCCGTACCGTTGAACCCGCCTATCATGCGCGTGACGACGCTCGGCAGCGACTTGGTGAAGATCGAGGTCGGTAATGCGGCGCGCCGGCCTTCCTCGTTGTAGGACACGCGAAGCTGATGTCGTTCGTGCGTGCCCGCGCTCGCCGGCTTGACCTCGACATAGGTAACAATGGCCCCCGGAACCTTGCCACAGAGCACGGCGGTCAACCATGCGGTCGTAATTGCATAGGTCGAACAGGGCACATCCC
>WNFW01003676.1_pt1 | contig 18634 bp, 18 predicted proteins | sample 5400131 | NCBI WGS metagenome assembly WNFW01 (sample SAMN13153362, study PRJNA577476) | soil metagenome | isolation source: 20 cm soil or saprolite under grassland replicate 1 | place: USA:California | collected 2016-06-15 | reverse complement strand
TGTTCTGTTTAGCAGCGTAGAGAGCTTTCGCTCGCGCAAGACCCGTGTGATCTTCTCCATTGCGTGGAGTCTAGCGCCTGTGCGCGAAGATGCACAGGCAGCCTCAAAACCTGCCTGAGTACGCTCGTTACTGCTGTCAGGCTCGAACTCGGCAAGTGCGGCTATCACATGGAACATGAGAGGCCGTCTCCTGCTGTTTCTCAGACATCCCTCAACAAGGAATTGACAAAGAAAGGACGTTTCTGCATGCACGATCCAAGGGCGGCTTGAGCATATCTCTCGGTCTTCCAGCCTCGTGGCTTACCAGGCGTAGGCTTCGGGAGCAGCCCCACCCGGACCGGGAAAGATCTCGTCGAGCTTCGAGAGGGTCTCCTTCGACAGGGTGATATCGAGGGCGTGCAGATTCTCGTCAAGCTGCTCTGCCGTGCGCGGCCCGATGATGGGGGCCGTTACGACGGGATTCGCCAGCAGCCAGGCCAACGCCACATGCGCAGGTTCCTCTCCCAATTGGGTACAGAAGTGCTCATACGCCTCTAGCTTCGTGCGGTTCTGTTCGAGGGCGGCCTTTATGCTGGAACTGGCTCGGCGACCCTCCTCTGACTTGTGCAAGGCGCCAGCGAGTAGTCCTCCTGCCAGTGGGCTCCACGTGATCACTCCAAGCCCATAGGCCTGGCAGGCAGGCAAGACCTCCAACTCCACCGTGCGTGCGGTGAGATTGTAGAGGCTTTGCTCGCAGACCAGCCCCAGGAAGTGGCGGACTCTAGCCATTTCGTTGGCTCGCACGATATGCCAACCCGCGAAGTTGCTGCTGCCGACATAGATCACTTTTCCCTGCTGCACCAATTGCTCCATGGCCTGCCAGATCTCCTCCCATGGCGTCTGACGGTCGATATGGTGCATCTGGTAGAGGTCGAGATGGTCCGTTTGCAGGCGGCGCAGGCTATCCTCGCAGGCCTTGCGGATGTGATAGGCGGACAGGCGCCGGTCATTGGGGCCGGGGCCCATCGGCTCGTACACCTTGGTCGCCAGGACGATCTTATCGCGGCGTCCATCACCCTGGGCGAGCCATTTGCCGATGATCTGCTCGCTGGTGCCTTCGCTCCTCTGGAAGCGGCTGCTCCTTGCATTGTCCCAGAACATCTTCCCATAGATGTTGGCAGTGTCAAAGAAGTTGATGCCGTGCTCAAGGGCACGATCCATGATGCGGAAGCACTCGGCCTCGCTGGTTTCCGGCCCGAAATTCATCGTGCCAAGACACAACCGACTGACCTCAAGCCCCGTTCGCCCGAGATGTGTGTACTGCATACAGTCCCCCTTTCTTTCAAACAAGGGTTGTTCCATCTTGAAGATAAGCCTAGCTTGCGCGGCATAAGCCGAGAAGCATGTTCTCTCTCTGGTAGTAATTATAACGCGCATTCGGAATATAGACGATCTCCTGCAAGAGATCCTCTGCCCAATATGTGCGCCCGGCCTTTCAGCCTCTTTGCATTTGCCCAGATTTGGGTGCCTCCAGCACTCCCTTTTGCAAGCTGCTTGCAGTTGGCGAGAGCTGCTTTGCAACAGCCCCCGTTCTATCGTTAGCAGGAGTTACAAGTTTCCTCTCTTGTGCTAGACTTCAATAGACGAGACTGACAAAGCTGCTCTTGTTCTGTTACACTGGTGTTTTCTCAAGATTCATACACAAGAAAGGGTCCGTTTGATGTATTTGCAAACCCATCACCTGAAAGTAGTTGAACGTCTTAAAGCGCTTTTTCAGGACGATCCACGCTATCTGGCCTTGCTTGTGGGTGGCTCGCTCGTGAAAGGATGGGGGAGTGTGAACTCCGATGTGGATATTCTGCTGGTAGTGACCGAGCAAGAATACGCCAGGCGCATTGCCAGTGACGATCTGTGGTATTATAACACCGAGATCTGCGATTATCCCGGAGGATACGTCGATGGAAAAATCATAGACGAAGCCTTTCTCCATGACGTGGCCGAGCGAGGCAGCGAACCGGCGCGAGCAGCATTCATCAATGTTGAGATTGCTTTTTCTCATCTTCCGCAGCTGGATGAACTCCTCAAACAGATACCCGTCTACCAGGAACAGGAGCGAGAACAAAAGATGCGCTCCTTCTATTGCCAGGTGCAGGCACAGCGGTGGTACATCAGCGAGGCGGCAAAAAGGGAGGCCGTCTATTTGATGGCTCGAGCCAGCTGTGAGATGGTATTTTACTCTGCCCGCCTGCTCCTGGCCTACAATCGTATACTCTATCCCTATCACAAATGGCTGATGCGAGCTGTCCAGGACGCGCCGGAGAAGCCCGCCGATTTCCTGACCCTGGCGGAAGCGTTACTGAGAGAGGGAACGGTTGATCATGCCGAGGCTCTCTGGAATTGCATCAATACCTTCCGAGACTGGCAGATCACCGATCCCTGGGGAGTTCGTTTCATGCACGATAGCGAATGGACCTGGCGCAGCGGACGGACATCACTGGCAGATTGGTAAAGCGAACTGCCGAAGTTGGCTTGTACCTATAAACATTGCTTATAGCAAATGGTAGCATTTGAATAAAAAGAGAGTGGTGCTGAAATTGAAGGGACTCTGTGATGGTCGATGATGAATGCTTCTGGCCTGAAAAAGTGAGCGTTGGTGAGGTGGTCTACCCCCCTGGTGGAATCTTTGGTCCTCGCCAGCAGCGTAACCTCCAACTGGTAATGGTTCACACCGGGTATTTGACCATCTGGATCGACGGAATGCCGCACACTGCAACAGCCAATACGGTAGGAGTGCTTTTCCCCGGGCATGAAGAACGCTTCGTGTTTGCCGAGGAATCCGAGACCTGGCATAGTTGGCTGCACGTGTTTCGTCCACAATTTCCAGAGGCGTTACTGCACCGGATCAATCAGCTGCCCTGGCCTCTACCACTCTCGCCTGCCATGAGTGATCTAACGCATGAGGCATTGGCGCTCAAGCATTCTCCGCTCCCTACTACGACGGAACTGCTCAAGACCCTCGCTGTGCAGATGATCTGGCGTTATATCGGCGAGGGAGAGTTGCAGGTGAATGGCACAACGGCACCACTTGATCCCGCGGTCGAAAATGCCCGCCACTTTATTTCGCTGCATCTAACCGAACCATTAACGCTCGACACAATTGCAGCAGCGTCGGCGATCAGCCCTGCGCATCTCATTCGCTTGTTCCGGGCCCAGCTGAACACGACGCCAATGAACTATCTGTGGGAACGGCGCGTGGCAATGGGGATCGAGCTGCTTCTACAGACGGGGCTGGGAGTGGGAGAAATTGCCGCGCGCTGCGGCTTTCAGACCAGCCACCATTTCTCACGGCGGGTCCGCCAGGCGACGGGTTTTACTCCCCTTGAGGTGCGAGAGCAATCCTGGCAGAGCCACTAAGGTGCAACCCCACATTCTATTCACTCTCGCGCTTTCGTGCTTTCTTGAAGCAGACTACGAGCAAAGCCACAGTAGCACATAGGCTCCCACCGAGCGCAAGTGTGAGGCGTGCGCCAAAGGATTGAGCAATCCAACCGGCAAGGAGGTTTCCGCATGGTCCCAGTCCAAATGCCACCATGATCCAGATGCTCAGGACACGTCCACGCATCTCTTTGGGAGTCAGCATTTGTAGGGTACCGTTTGTAACGGTACTCGACATCACGGTGCACGAGCCCAATACTATTAAGATCAAGAGCGACACATCCAAAATGCTTGACAGCGCAAAAGCGATACTGGCCAGGCCCCCTACAACGCACAGTGCTATCAACAATGGCCTACCCCCCTCCAGGCCCTGGCTCAACAGCATGAGAAGAACAGCTCCCGTTAAAGCGCCCATGCCTGATGCCGCATTCAGTAATCCCAGCCCTGGCGCTCCTATGTGAAATATGTCGCGTGCAAAGACCGGCAAAAGTGTGGCGTACGGAAAGACGAGAAAAGCGATGATGAGCTGCAATAGCAGGATGATCTGTAACGTTGGTCGCCGCTTGACATACGTCAATCCTTCCCGCAGACTGCGCCACATACTCTGCCGTTGTATCGTGTGCTGTTTGAGATCCGGACGCATCAAAATCAAGGGAATAATAACGGCCACGTAGCTGAGCGCGTTGAGGTAGTAATTACCCGCAATACCGAACAAGCCGATCGAAATGCCGCCAAGGGCTGGGCCGATGAAACGTGAAAGATTAAACTGGACTGAGTTTAAAGCGATACCCTGTTTCAACTGCTCTCGCCGTACAAGATCGCCGATAAAAGCTTGCCAGGCGGGTTGTCCTGCCGAATTGAACGTGCCATTGATAAGAGCTATCAGAAAAATCTGCCAGACGGCAATGATGTGCAGCGTGGTGAGGATACCAAGAAGTGTTGCCGTCGTCATATAAATGGTTTGCGTGCATATCAGCAGATGACGGCGATCAAATCGGTCAGCAACGACACCGCCGAAGGGTGATAAGACAACATTCGGCAGCGTTGCGGCAAAAGTCACTAATCCAAGCAGAAGTGCCGAGTTGGTCAATTGCAATACCTGCCAGCTCTGCCCGACCGCCTGAACCCAGAAGCCCATACTCGAAAGAAAGGCTCCTCCCCAGAGCAAACTAAAGTATTTTTCTTTAAAAGGTTGTAATGAAACTGAAAGAGATACGTAACGCCTCACTGAGTAATGAGGAAATGCCATAAAGAAAAAATCCTGACTAGTATTGATTCGTTATAAGGTTTGTTGAAAAGTAAAAAGGAAATCCCAAGACTCATTGTCCTAAGCCTGGAGGCATGACTAAGAGGAACTGCTCGTATGGTCGAGACCTGCGGGTAGCAGCAGTTTAAGGCCATCCTAGCATGGAATCATGTGCCACGAGACAAGGTACGAGCGGAGTGCAGCCATTAACTTCTCTTCTGTACGCCAATGTACAAGCTTGTAGGCACTCGCGTTGTGTCTCATAAAAAGAGGATCGATGCATGTCCTATCGCAGCATAAAATGGAATAGCATAGCGTGGCTCTACCTGGCCCTCGCTATTGCTGCACCCACTTGCAGGTGTCTGCCTCGTCGTACGCCCACTCTGCATGCCGAGAGGGCCATCATTCAGGTACGACCGTCCATCATTGACATCGGCTTGCCTCCACACGAGCGCGATACCGGTGTTCGGGGCAGGATCGCTACATAAGGTGTGCCAAAGTGTGGCTCCACATGGGGCAGGAATCGTGCGTGGAACGGCAGCACCCGGTGCAGCATGTGAACGTGTAGCCAGTACGGGAGCTTCTCCTGCGTTGACTGGCGCAACGAAAGCACTGCACTACAGGGGATAGGCCCACGACGCGCCAGCAAATTGTCCAAGCGATTGATTGGCTCCTGCACGTTCTCTCGCAGAACCTGGCTCCGTACAAGCAGGAAGCCCTGTTTGTGAAAGTTGACGTACTCGCCGGTACGAACCCTGCAGGGTTCATAGCTGTAATGGACTGATTGAGTTGATGCTGGCGCCCCGGTGATCGACACGATGATATTCCTTTCGCGATGCTGTGTTTAATGCTCGAACGTAGTGGAAAAATTATGGTATTCCGTTGCCTATAAGAATAGGATAACACCAGACGGGGGAGAGATTGATGCTTGAAATTGATGAGAATGTGTCTGAAATTCGCGGATGTTGGAAATGGGCCAAGTCGGGCAGTCGTTCCTGGCGAGTCGTTACGACCATGTGAATGTCACTGTAGCACCAGCAGGGAGTGTATAGTTGAAAGATTGCGAGCCGCTCCAGCGCACTGTGAACGTTCTGCTGCGGAAACCATCGTTATTTACCACTAGTACTTTAGAGCCGTTCGGATTTCTGAATGCGGCAACCAAGAGGCTGCCGAGGCTGTCAGCTCCGATATGGTATGCTCCTGGGACAACGAACTTACTGAAGTGCCCGATCAAGTAGTAATCGTTCGAGTAGGTCACGTTACTCGTGGTTGGGTCGACGGTCACAACGCCCAGGCAGTCGGGGCAGCCCCCATTGTGTGGGCCATGATTGGAGTCAAGCGCAATGTTCCAGAGTTCCACTGCTTTGGCCCAGTTCTGCACAGACTGCATTAAGAGATCATTGGTGCTAATGGGAGTAACACTTGCTCCAGTGGCACATTCTGTTTCGTACGCATCCTTTGTCGGATAGAGAGCGTGAATCGCACTCATGACGGTGGCACTGCCTGCATAGCAGTGCCAGGAGATTCCTGCAATGTCACGATTAGTGGCGGGATCGTCCAACAGTGTTTTGGCATAATTCGGATTATCCCAGTTATGGTCATAAGGGATGATCCTGGGGTGTAGGCCGGCCTGTTTCAGAGCTGGACTCAGATAGTTCTGAATGAAATGTGACTCGTCACTGGCGGCAAAGATCATACCTGGATAGTTGTCGGGAGCGTAACCGGGTTCATTCTGCGGGGTGATGGCGTAGATGGGAATACCGTATGCCTGGTACGCCTGAATGAACTTGACAAAATACTGTGCCAGGGGGCCGTGATCTGAGGGGATGAGCGTGCCTATCTGCCCATTGGAGGTACCGTACATCGACCCGTTCGTCTTCATCCATGCCGGTGGACTCCACGGATTCGCCATGAACTTGAGCGAAGGATTGAGCGCAAGCGCCTGCTTGAGGAGAGGAAGGATATAAGCCGTATCATGGTTGATGGAAAATTTCGACAGCGTAGGATCGGTCTGACCGGGGGGAAGATCGTCATATGAATAGGGACCATTGACTATGAAATCCGAGGCACCCATCGGTATACGCATAAAGCTGATGCCGATACCGTTGACCGGATCGAATAAACGCTTCATCAGATTGTTGCGCTGGCTTGTGCTCATCTGGGTATAGATGAGCCAGGCAGAGGAATCGGTGACAGCTGCCCCAAAGCCATCCATTTGCTGAAATTGTTGGTGTTCATTGACATCGATTGTCGAGGAATCGTTGCTCTGACTGTCCTTGGTGAATGTGAGTCCAGGTTGTGCAGTGAGTCGGCTACTCCCATCACTCGTGGTGAGCCAGACACTGACATCGGTCCCACCCCTTGTGGATAGTGACCGTGAGACAAATACAACAGTCAGCAGAACGACGATGATGATGCAGATGCCGACAATAACCCGCAAAGAGAAATGGAGGCGAGTTGATGAAGACATAGTAGCTTCTTCTTTCTCAATTAGATTGATTCACCTGGAATCAGTCCTCTCCTTTTCGATGCGCGAGCGGGATGGGGGACTCATTGTCTTCGTGCGTCATGGAAAACACTGTACAACAACTGAAGCTAGAGTTCAAGCGGGGAGGCCATCCGGTTTAACTGGGTGGCTTTTTTCATCTGCCTCTGAATGGAGAACCCGCTCAACTGTGCATAAACGGGATGCGTGTCATATAGTGTTCGATATAGCAGTTTTACACGAAAGGAGATGAACCATGTTATATCCAATTATGACAGCGTCGAGAGAACTCCTGGATCTGGGCGGGGTGTGGGCGTTCAGGCTCGATCACGGCACCGGGTTTGCTGAGGAATGGTTCAGGCACCCATTGCAGGAGATGATCCCAATGCCAGTCCCTGCTTCATTCAACGATCTGTACGAAGGAACGGAAATCCGCGATCAGATTGGTTGGGTCTGGTACGAACGAGAAATCATCATTCCCGATCATTTCTTCACCCAACGCATCGTTCTGCGTTTCGGCTCCGTGACGCATGAAGCTCGCGTCTATCTCAATGGATCGCCCGTCACGGAGCACAAGGGGGGGTTTACCCCATTCGAAGCAGAGATCAATGCATTCGCCAATAGCGGCAAAAATCGCCTGACCGTCGCGGTCAACAACATCGTCGACCTTACCACGTTACCCGTCGGCAATTATCGGGAAGAAGATGTTCCTGGCCTGGGAAAAGTCGTCACAGATACCCCGAACTTCGACTTCTTCAACTATGCTGGCATCCAGCGTCCGGTGAAGCTTTACACCACCCCGAAGACGTATGTTCGGCAGCAGGTCAACTCATCTTGGAGAATGCGCATCTCTGGCAGCCATTGCATGCCTATCTCTATACCTGCGTGGTAGAATTATGGCGAGATGGGCAATGCGTCGACACCTACGAGCAACCATTCGGCGTGCGGACGATTGCGGTCTCGGATGGGAAGTTCCTCATCAATGGGAAACCTTTCTACTTTAAGGGTTGCGCGAAACACGAGGACTCGCATCTTCACGGGCGTGGTTTTGATGAAGTACTCAATATCAAAGACCTGAATCTGCTGAAATGGATTGGAGCTAATTCATTTCGCACCTCGCACTATCCCTATTCCGAAGAACTCATGCGCCTGACGGACCGCGAGGGTTTTGTCGTCATTGACGAGGTACCTGCGGTAGGGTTGCATTTGAATTTCATGACATTCTTGAGCGATGGCAGCAAGCCGCATAAAACCTGGGAAGAATTGGGAACGAAGGAGCATCACGCGCAGGTGATTCGCGAGTTGATTGCACGCGATAAAAATCATCCGAGCGTGGTGATGTGGTCCATTGCCAATGAACCGGCTTCCGAAGAAGAGGGAGCATATGAATACTTCCAACCGCTTGTCCAGCTGGCACGCGATCTTGATCCCCAGAAACGCCCTGTCACCATTGTGACGCAGATGAGGGCAACCCCCGACACGGATAAAGTTCCGGACCTCGTCGATGTTCTTGCACTCAACCGCTACTATGGATGGTATGTCCAGGGCGGCCAGTTAAGAACGGCCAAAGCCTACTTGCGAGCCGAGTTAGAAGGTTGGAACCGGGTGCAGCCAGGCAAGCCGATCATGCTCACTGAATATGGCGCCGACACCATAGCGGGTTTTCATGATACAACGCCTGTGATGTTTACCGAGGAGTATCAGGTGGCATGCTTGCAAGCCATTCATGAGGTATTGGACGAGTTCCCTACTTGCATCGGGGAGCAGGTCTGGAACTTCGCGGATTTCGCGACGAGCCAGGGTATTACGCGTGTCCAGGGCAACAAAAAGGGCGTGTTCACAAGAGATCGCAAACCAAAAATGGCGGCGCACTATCTGCGCGAACGCTGGCTGGCAATACCGGACTTTGGATACAAATAGCGGGTGTGGGTCGGCAAGAGGCAAAGCTTCTTGGAGGAGAAATGTCTGATGCTAGATTCGATGTGCAACCACTGGCCGCAGGCACGGCACCCCGCTGATGCGGCTGTGGCTGCCAGCGCAGGCAGAATGGTTTATTGCTCTCTCAAAAGGCTTCAAGCTGGAAGGTTTCCTTGACATGGCTTGACCCAGGTAAATCGGGCGGCTATCATTATACAAGATACTTTTCTGACAGATACCGAGGGAACAAGACCGAAGTTATCCAATCGCTGCCCCGCCAGAAGCTCTCCGACCGGATTGTGGAGTGGGCCAGAAAAGTTCCTTGATGTTCTGCTATCAAGTACACAAGGGTATTGTTATGAAGGCAATCGTGATAGAGGCTCCTAAGCAGGTGCGCCTGGTGGAGGCCGCGATACCCATTCTCAAGCCGGACGAGGTGCTCGTCCGGTCACGCGCCGTGGGCATCTGTGGCAGCGACGTGGACCTGTACAGGGGCACCAGACCACAGGGGTTCCATCGTTACCCGCTCATCCCAGGTCACGAGTGGTCCGGTGAAGTAGCTGAGCTGGGCGAGCAAGTGCGTGGCTTATCGGTCGGGGAACGGGTGGTCGTTGAGGGTTTCCTGTCCTGCGGCACCTGCCGTAACTGCCGCAGCGGTCTGAACAATCTCTGCCAGGCAGGCTACGACGAAATTGGCTTCACTCGCCCTGGCGGCCTGGCTGAGTACGTCGCCGTCCCAGCGCGGCAGGTGCATGTCCTACCCCCGAACGCTTCTTTTCAAGAGGCAGCACTGTTGGAGCCAGCAGCGGTTGTCGCTCAGGGCTTTTTACAGGTCAAACCACGAGCCGCTGAAACGATCATTGTGATCGGAGATGGAACGATCGGTTTGCTAGCCGTACAAATAGCCAGCCTCTTCAGTCCAGCTGCCTTGTTCCTGGTGGGCTCCCATGACGAACGATTGGCTCTGGGACAACAACTGGGCGCTACCCATACGATCAATAGCAGGCACGATGATCCAATGCAACTGCTGCATGATGTGACTGGAGGGCTAGGGGCAGACCTGGTCTTCGAAGGAGGGAGCCGTGCGGCCGGGGTAGACCTCGCAATACGCCTGGCTAAACGAGGAGGAACTATCGTTTTGGAAGGCATCGCTGGGACCGGAGCTCAACTAAGTCTGGAAAGTGATATCTTCGTGTTGAAACACCTGGCGCTCCAGGGAATTTTCGGGGCCTCTTCCGCCGCCTGGACGTATGCAGTTCAACTCTTCAGCAGCGGTCACTTACACCTTGCCCGGCTCATCAGCCATCATTTTGCTTTGCCTGATTACCAGGAGGCGCTGGAGACTGTTATGAGCCGTCACAAGGGGGTACTCAAGGTGCTGCTAGTTCACGATGAGAGTGGAGGTAAACTGTGAACTATTCTGAAATAAGAGATGTTGCCCGGGATATCGCGGTCGCCGAGCCACCACCACACAGCGTCGCCATGTGGTGGTTAGGGCAGGCGAGCGTTGTGCTGCGCAGTGCCGGAGTCACTCTCTACATCGATCCTTTTTTCTCCGACCATCCTGACCGTTTAGTGCCTCCTTCTTTTGCTCCTGCAATGGCGGCGCCTGCTGATTACGTGCTCTGCACGCATGAGCATGTCGATCACTTCGATCCTCAAACCCTCCATGGACTGGCACAGGCATCGCCGCACGCGCGCTTCGTCGTTCCTCTCCCGATAGTGGAGCAGACGCGAGCGCTCGGCATTGCTCCTGAGCGCATACTGGGCATCCAGCCTGGCGAGGTGGTACAGTTGGGCGCAGTTACGCTCTTTTCCGTACCCGCCTGCCACGGCTTGAAAGCTCCACCCGCCACCTACGACTTCGGATTCGTCGAACGTGAAGGGAAAAACCTCTACAGTTTTCTGGGCTACATTCTCGAGATAGGGGGAGTGCGTATCTATCACGCGGGCGATACAGTGATCTACGAAGGTTTGGTTGAGCGCCTGCGCGAACTGGAGATTGACATCGCGTTCCTGCCCATTAATGGCCGCAACTATTTCCGGGAGCAGCGCGATATCGTCGGCAATATGGACGAACGCGAAGCCGCCGACCTCGCGGCAGCCGCCGATGTGAAGTTGCTGGTCCCCATCCACTACGAGATGTTCGCAGGCAACCTGGGACGGCCGGGGGCCCTGCTAGATTATATACAGGCCCGCTACCCGCAACTCTCCTGCCTCATACCCGCCCACGGTCGGCGTTTCACTTTTACGAAAGGAGATGGACGTTGATGGATGCCACGCGACGTTTTCTTGAAAGCTTGAGACTGCCCCCCGGGGACCTTCACGATCTCCCCGACAGCACAAAACACTTCCCCGATGGGGCACAATACCGCATCGAGATTCCCAGTACAGAGGGGCCAGCAGCGCTTGCTGCAATCCTGGAAGAAGCGGACGTCAATCACCTCACGATTCATCGCGTCTCCCAGGGAAGCGGCGTGATGCTCATGACGGATGACGAGATTCGCGCGATGGCGGCTCTGGCCAAATCGCACCTGGTCGAGGTCAGCCTCTTTGCCCGGCCCAATGCGGCATGGGATATCGGGGCAATGGCTCAGGCGAGCGCAGGAAAAACCATCGGTCCGCGCCTGCGCGGGCAGGATCAGCTGGTCTACTGCCTGGAAGATGTGAAGCGCGCCGCCTCACTTGGCATCCGCAGTGTTCTGCTCGCTGACGAGGGGGCGTTATGGGTCGCTGCTGAAATGCGCAAGGCGGGCATCCTGCCCACAGAAATGCAATTCAAGATCAGCGTCATGATGGCCTCGGCCAATCCCGCCTCTATTCGCCTGATGGAGCGATTAGGAGCCGATACTTTCAATATTCCGACCGACCTTACCCTGGCGCAGATTGCCGCTATTCGCCAGGCAGTGGATATCCCGCTTGATGTCTATGTGGAGGCGCCCGACGACCTCGGCGGCTTCGTGCGCCTGTACGAGATCGCGGAACTGGTGCGTGTGGCGGCCCCGATTTATCTCAAATTTGGCCTGCGCAATGCGCCGAATATCTACCCAGTCGGTAAACACATTGAGCCGGTCTCCCTGGCGCTCTCTCGTGAGCGCGTACGCCGGGCGCGCATTGGCCTTGACCTGCTCGCGCGTTATTATCCGGAAGCCATCCAATCCAGGCCGGGCGCTTCTGGGTTGGCCCTTCCAGTAGTGGAAGAGATGAAAGGAGAACCGGCGTGAAAATCGTCGATGTCAAAAGTATGGTGCTCGGTACAGCCTGGCGTAACCTGACCTTTGTCCAGGTGATCACCGACGAAGGGCTTGTTGGCGTCGGTGAAGTACGTATGCTCAACCACACCGATGCTCTACGCGGTTACCTCAACGAAGCCGTTCCCAACCACGTGCTCGGTCACGACCCATTTGAGATCGAAAAGCTGGTACAGCACATGTATCGCTATGACTATGCTCGCGCGGGCGAAATTGCCATGTCCGCGATCGCCACACTAGAGATAGCTTGTTGGGATATCATGGGCCAGGCCCTGGGACAACCTGTCTATAAGCTGCTCGGCGGAGCGGTACGAGATACCATCAAGGCGTATGCCAACGGCTGGTACACGGTGGAGCGGACTCCGCAGGAGTTCCACGATGCTGCCAGGAGGGTCGTTGCGAAGGGGTATCGGGCTCTCAAGCTCGATCCATTCGGTGCCGGATGGTATGAACTGGAACGTGCCGAGAAGATACACTCTATCGCTCTCGTAGAGGCGGTACGCAGTGCAGTAGGCCCTGAGACGGAGATAATGGTTGAGATGCACGGTCGCTTCAACCCGGCTACGGCGGTGGAGATTTCGCGAGAGCTTGAGTCTTTCCAACCGTCATGGATAGAGGAGCCTGTACCCCCCGAAAACCTGGCCGCCTTGAAGAAGGTCTCCCGGAAGGTTACCATCCCCATAGCAACCGGGGAGCGAATTCACTCTCGCTATGAATACCGGCAGCTCTTTGAACTGCAAGCGGCTGACATCATCCAGCCAGACATCACCCATTTTGCTGGCCTCCTCGAAACGAAGAAGCTGGCAGCCTGGGCAGAAGCCTACTATATCCTGGCAGCGCCGCATAACGTCGGAGGACCGGTTTCGACGGCAGCGGCCCTCCACTTCGCAGCCTCCACACCAAACTTCAAGATTCTCGAGCATTTCAATGACTTCGCAGAGGACTGGGTGAAAGCAGCTGCCCCAGGCAACCCGGAGGTGGTCAACGGCTACTTTGCGCTTCCGCAAGCGCCGGGGCTTGGTTTAAAGCTGAACGAAGAGGTGATCCGCGAACATCCTCAGCAAAAGATATTCTTCAACCTGTTCGCTGAGAACTGGCACCGTCGCCAGGCCGTTGTGGAGCCCTCCTCTGACGCTGACGCCTGAGGTGAAGCGCATCGTCGCATGAATCGCCGTTTGAGCGGTTCAACCAGGAGCAAATCGACCAAAGGAGGAGACCATGACGTTTACGAATCCGATCATTCCCGGCTTCCACCCGGACCCGAGCATCTGTCGTGTAGGGCAGGACTACTTCCTCGTGACGAGCTCGTTTGAGTATTTCCCGGGCGTTCCGCTCTTTCACAGCCGCGACCTCGTGCACTGGCGCCAGATCGGGCATGTCCTCACGCGGCCGAGCCAACTCTCGTTCGCCCACTGGCGGCCATCCGGGGGAATCTTCGCCCCGACCATCCGCTATCACGAGGGCACCTTCTATATGATTACTACGAATATGTCGGGCGGCGGCAACTTCTATGTGCGCACACAGGATCCCCTCGGTGAGTGGTCCGACCCGGTGTGGCTCGACGATCGAGGCGGCTTCGATCCCTCGCTCTTCTTCGATGACGATGGGCGCGTCTATGTGAGCAGCACCGAGATCCTTCACTTCCCATTGCCCGATGAGATTGACCTGGCTGCCCCCTTCTGGGGGATCCAGCAAAGTGAGATCGATATCACAACCGGCAGACTCCTGACCGAACCCCAGCGCATCTGGGCAGGCACCGGAGGGAGATCTCCGGAAGGTCCTCACCTCTACAGGATCAACGGCCGCCACTATCTGCTGATCGCTGAGGGAGGGACAGAGCATGGTCATATGGTAACGATCGCGCGGAGCGTGACTCCCTGGGGACCCTGGGAAAGCTGCCCGCATAACCCCATCCTGACCCATCGGAGCTTCCATAGTCCGTTCCAGGCACTAGGTCACGCCGATCTCTTCGAGGCGCACAACGGCAGTTGGTGGCTGGTATGCCTGGGTGTGCGCCCGCAGGGCAACTCACCGACCGCCCACCTGGGGCGCGAGACGTTCCTGGCCCCGGTGCAGTGGGACGATGCGGGCTGGCCGCATGTGGGGCAGCACGGCAGGCTCAGAGTCGTGATGGAGAGTCCAGCCCTTGCGCCCGTAAGCTGGAAGCCCCAGCCGGAGCGCGATGACCTTGATGGCCCACACCTGGCCGTAACGTGGAACTTTCTGGGCACGCCAGCAACGAACATGTGGTCGCTTTCGGACCGCCCGGGTGCGCTGCGCTTGCTGGGGAACGAAGCACGGCTGGACGACGGCCCACCCGTAGCCTTCGTCGGGCGCAGGCAGGAGCACTTTGCTTGCGAGGTTGAGACACGGCTCGATTTTGAGCCGGCAGCAGACGGTGAGGAGGCGGGGCTCACGGTCTGGACGAACCCGTCACATCATTATGATCTATTTGTGACGTGTCATGAAGGTCAACGCCGGATCATCCTGCGCCGGCGCATCGGCAGCCTTGTCGCAGAAGTGGCGCGGTTATCCATCGAGCCGGGACCGATAACGCTCATGGTCCAGGCTGATCCGGACCACTATACCTTCGTTGTCTTAGGAAAGAGCGGTGAACAGCAAGTCCTCGCGACTGGCGAGACACGTTACCTGGCCCCAGAGGTAACCAGCCCTTTCACAGGGGTGTTTTTCGCGCTCTACGCCAGTGGCAACGGCGCAGCAACCACCGCGCCCGCGTTCTTCGAGTGGTTCGACTACCGCGTCGCTGCGCAAGTCAGCAGGTGAGAGCACTGCGCCGCAGCGGATGCAGAGGCGCCAGGAAATCAAAACACGAAAGGTGGTACCATGAAAGTTCTTGTGTGGCATGGCCCGCGCAACATGACGGTTGAGCAGCGGGAAGTACCGAAGCCGGGGCCGGGCGAGGCTCTGTTGCAGGTGAAAGCTGTGGGCATTTGTGGCTCAGAGATCGAAGGGTATCTCGGTCAGAACAGCCTGCGTCTCCCGCCGCTCATTATGGGTCATGAGTTTAGTGGTGAGATCGTTGATTCAGGTTCAATGATAGGAGAAAGTCCTACCCCAGGTATTGGCCAGCGCGTGACGGTGAACCCCCTGGTCTCCTGCGGTACATGCATGTATTGCAAGGCTGGTTTGACGCATGTCTGTCCCAATCGCAAGCTGATCGGGGCACATCGTCCAGGCGCTTTTGCCGACTACGTAGTGGTCCCGCAGCGGAACGTGATCCCGCTGCCCGATTCGCTGCCCGACACGCTCGCTGCATTGACGGAACCATTCGCAGTGTCGATACATGGTGTTAAGCTGGCGCACCTCAGGCCCGATGATGCTGTCGTGGTCTGGGGAGCGGGCAGCATCGGCCTACTGACAATCTGCGCCGCCAGGCAGGCGCATCCAACACGCATCATCGCAGTCGATACCAACGAGGCTCGCCTGGCGTCGGCTACCGCTGCTGGTGCGACGACCGTGCTTGATGCCCGAAGTGATACTATCGTCGAACAAGTGCGCTCTCTGGTCTCTGATGCCCCCCGTGTTGTGGTCTTCGATGCCGTTGGGCGCTCAATCACACGTGTGGCGGCGGCGGCGGTAGCTGGACCATGTGGCCGCGTGATTCTGCTCGGCCTGCACGAGCAAAACACGAGCTTTGATGTGGCCGCTCTTATTCGTTCAGAGATCGCGCTGCAGGGTTGTTATGGCTATTCCGGGGAAGATCTGCAGCGCGCGGTGGCATGGCTCGCGGCGGGCTTCGTGCCCACGGGTTCCTGGATCGATGTGCGTCCCCTTGAGGCTGGTCCAGATGCGTTTCTCGAACTGGTTGACCGGCCAGGGGCGGCGACGAAGATCGTAATGGTGCCATAGGGAGTAAGTAAACGTATGAGTTCAATCAGATCGTCACGGATTGCTGCGTTTCCCAAGTGCTTCATGGATGAATTGTGTGTGACACGCACGATGTCGCTGTTCCAGTGGATTGACATGGCCGCGACATTGGGCGTGGATGGACTGGAGATGTATCCAGGCTTTTTCGCCTCGTTCGAGGATGACTACCTGGTGCAAGTTCGCACGGCGTTGCAGCACCATCATCTGCTGATGCCCATGCTTTGCGCCTCGCCAGACTTTACGCAACCGTCGCCGGAGGCTCGGCGTGTCGAGATTGAGCGCGCGAAGCACATGATCGACCTGGTCGCCTTTTTCGATGCGCCAGCGCCTCGTACCTGTCGCGTCCTCTCCGGCCAGGGCCGTCCCGCTATCTCTGAGGATGAAGGTGTGGCCCTGGCCATTGAGTGCATCGAGGAACTCATCCCCTACGCTGCCGAGCGCAAAGTGATTCTGGCGATGGAGAATCATTATAAGGACAACTACTGGTTCTACCCGGAATTCGCGTTACACTTGCACGTTTTTCGACGCATCGTTGAGGCTATCGATTCGCCCTGGTTCGGCGTCAACTACGATCCCTCAAACGCGATACTGGCCGGCGAGGATCAACTGGAGGTGCTCGACGCGATCAAAGATCGTGTCGTCAGCATGCATGCCAGTGATCGCCGTCTGCTGCCTGGTTACACCATAGACGACCTGCGCGCGCAGGAGGACAGCATCGGGTACGGGCATATATTGCATCATGGCGAGATTGGCACAGGCATGAACGATTTTCCAACCATCTTCCGCACACTGGATGCAGTCGGCTTCTCCGGCTGGATCTCCATCGAAGATGGCATGAATGGCATGGACGAGTTGCGCCGCTCCGTCGATTTTTTGCGCGCGCAGCTTACGCGGTTCGATTGAAGTGGGGTGAAGCTATGCAGCGACCGATCGATGAGGTAGCGCGACTGGCATCGCTTCCACAGGAGGAAAGAAGAAGAAATGGCAAAGTTTGTATGCAACGTGATTTCCTACACGCTGGGGCGCACTGTTGACATCACGGTCGTCATCCCTACGCCGACCTTCCCCGATTCGCTGGGCATGACCGGCGTCACGCCGAAGCACACCCCCTCGGCGCCGTATCCGGTTCTGTATCTGCTGCACGGCGGCGGAAACAACCACGCGACCTGGACAGGCTATGCAAACGTGGAGTTCTATGCGGAAGAGCGCAATATTGCCGTCGTCATGCCCTCGGGCGAGAACAAGTTCTATGTCGACTGGCCGTCCGACAAGTTTTTCGCGTTCATCTCCGAAGAACTGCCCGACTTTGTCACAGGCATGTTTCCGGTCTCAAAGCGCCCTGAGGACACCTACATCGCTGGCCTTTCGATGGGTGGCTTCGGCACAGTCGTCCACGCGCTGAATTTCCCTGAGCGCTTCTGCGCTTTCGGGCCGATATCCGCCAGCTTTCAGTTAATAAATCCCGCTGCGCTAGTGGGCACTATGGAGCCGAACAACCTCTCGGCGTATGTTATGGGCGATCCCGACCCACGCTTCGACACGTTCTCTCTTGCAGAAAAGCTTGCCGCTGAAGGGAAAAAGTTCCCCAAGTGCTATCTCGCATGCGGAAAGAAGGATTTCCTGCATGAAGCCAGCGTCAAGTTCCGCGACCGCCTGATCGAGCTCGGCTGTGATGTGACGTGGGATGAGACCGAGGAGCACGGGCACGAGTGGCGCTTCTGGAATCTGGAAATCGAGCGCTTCCTCGACTGGCTGCCCCGCACCGACCCCTACGCATTGGCTGGCAGAAAGCGCCAGATCTAGTAGTGATGAATGGGAGCGGCGTACCCGCGGACTGGATATCCACGAGTCGCTACGTCGTCGGTGGCGCTACTCCTGGGAAAGGTGACTCGAGGGGTTCGAGTGGAAGCTCAACACGCCCACCTCTGCGACTCGACTCGTAGGTGGCGAAAGCCAGTTCGGTGCCACGAAGCGCGCGACGTGCCGATAGCTCCGGCTCGCGGCCGGTCTTGAGAGCATCGATCAGATCCAGTACGCCCAATCCCACAACCTCGCTCAGGTTCTCTTGCGTCTCCTGTGCGACCTGGACATCACGCCAGTCAGCATCCCCTTTGCCCCTGACGCGTATCGATGTCGTGCCCAGCGACACTTCGATCACACCATCGCTGCCGACGAGACGGTTGCTCAATTTGCGCTGGGTCCCGTAGCCTGTGATGAGCAGACCCTGCACCCCATTCTCATAGGAGAAAAGGCTGATTCCCTGGCCCTCAACGGGGATACCGAAGATCGTCGCCCCGTCACGCCAATCGACCTGGCCGATCACCCACCTGGCCGCAGCTTCGTCATTGTAGAAGCCGAACATATCGAACCAATGCGTGCCCCAGTCGAAGAGGTTCATGCACATGCCCTCGAGCCGCTGGAGTTGGCCGATGG
>WNFW01001025.1_pt1 | contig 18648 bp, 16 predicted proteins | sample 5400131 | NCBI WGS metagenome assembly WNFW01 (sample SAMN13153362, study PRJNA577476) | soil metagenome | isolation source: 20 cm soil or saprolite under grassland replicate 1 | place: USA:California | collected 2016-06-15 | reverse complement strand
GGGACCGCGCCCGAGGTGCCGCTCGAGCCGTACGACAACGTGTTGATATTGAAGCAGCCGGAGTTCGAGCTGCAGCGCACAGTCACGATCGCGGGGGAGGTGCGCTATCCTGGCACCTACGCGCTGAAGACAAAGAGCGATCGGTTGGCAGAGCTGATTCAGCGCGCGGGCGGTTTGACGCAGCAGGCGTACGGCTACGGCACCCGGTTCTATCGACAAGTGAATGGAGCGGGCCGGATCAACATCGACCTGCCGAAGGCGCTGCGTGACACCGCCGCACGGGATAACGTGATTCTCCAGCCGGGCGATTCGGTGTTCATCCCCGAGTACATTCCGAGCGTGAAGGTGGTCGGCGCGTTGAACGCGCCGGGGAGCGTGCTGTACAAGAAGGGGGCCGGCCTCGCCTACTACATCGACGCGGCAGGTGGCTTCGCTTACACGGCGGACCAGGGCCGGACCACCGTGCGCAATGCCGCTGGTGAGGTGGAGACGCGGCACAAGTTTCTATTCTTTCGCAGCGATCCCACACCTGGGCCAGGGTCGGAAGTGACGGTGCCGCTCAGAGACACGTCGAATCCGACGAACTACGTGGCGCTATTCGGGGCGATCGCGCAGATATTAGCGAGTACCGTGACGATCATCGTGGTGGCGACCAAGCTCTGATCAGAGAGGTCTCGATGAAGAGAGCGTTGGTATGTGGAGCGGGCGGCTTCATTGCGAGTCACCTCGTTCGAAGGCTTAAGCAGGAAGGACATTGGGTCCGCGGGGCAGACATCAAGGTCCCCGAGTTTGCACCGACCGCCGCGGACGATTTTCGCGTGCTCGATCTGCGGGACAGAGGCGCCTGCGAGGCAGCCGTGTCGCTCGACTCGGGAGCCTTCGACGTCGTCTACCAGCTCGCGGCCGACATGGGCGGTATGGGGTTCATTCACTCCGCCGAGTCGGAGATCATGCGGAACAACGCGCTGATCAACCTCAACATGATCGACGCCGCGGCCAGGGAGGGGATCAAGCGGTACTTCTTCTCCTCGTCAGTGTGCATCTACCGGGACATGCGTCCTGGCGAGCCGGAGCTGAAGGAGGAGGAGGCGTACCCGGCGCTCCCGGACAACGAGTACGGCTGGGAAAAGCTCTATGCGGAACGTGTGGCGATGGCGTACGGCCGCAAGTACGGGATGGAGGTACGCATCGCCAGGTTCCAGAATTGCTATGGCCCAGAAGGCACCTGGACGGGCGGTCGAGAGAAGGCACCAGCTGCGATCTGTCGGAAGGTGGCGGAAGCGGCCAACGGTGGCACGATCGAGGTGTGGGGTGATGGCAAGGCGATTCGCTCATACACCTACGTCGACGACATGGTAGACGGCATCTATCGGCTCACCGCATCCTCTCTGGTGGGGCCTGCGAACATCGGGAGCGCCGAGTATGTCTCCGTGGCGCAGCTCGTGCAGACAGTCGCCGATGTGGCTGGGAAGGCGATTCAGATCCGGTACGTCGAGGGCCCGGTGGGTGTGCAGTCTCGAAACTTCAGCAACGAGCGAATCTACTCGACTGGCTGGCGGGCCCGGTACTCGCTCAAGGAGGGGATTGCCCGAACGTACCCTTGGGTGCACGCACAGGTACAGGCTCGGCAAGCAGGGCCGGCGTCGGGGCTCGCCACCGTCGTCGCCTAGAAAAGTCTCCAACCCGCTCGAGGACCCGCCAGTTGCCGCGTCTTGTTGCCCGCCTCGTCGGGCAACGTCGCAATCGGATCTCGAGCGGATCGGTCGTGTCCGATCGCCGTGGTCCTAACGCCGTTAGGACAATGCAAGCACCCCGAGGTGATGAGTGATGGCGGATTATTGGAGCCAGCGTCGCGTGGTTGTCACCGGTGGCCATGGGTTTCTCGGATCGTACGTGGTAGAGGCCCTACGAGCGCGCGGCGCCGCCCACGTATTCGCTCCGGAGCGGGAGCGTTACGATCTTCGTCGGCTCGAGGCAGTGGAGGGCATGTACCGCGACATGCGCCCTAACATCGTCATCCACCTCGCCGCGGTCGTCGGCGGTATCGGCGCCAACCGGGAGCGACCTGGCGAATTCTTCTATGACAACCTCATGATGGGCGTCCAGCTGATGGAGATAGCCCGTCAACGCGGCGTCGAGAAATTCGTGTCGATCGGAACTGTCTGCGCCTATCCCAAGTTCACACCAGTGCCCTTCAAAGAGGACGACTTGTGGATGGGGTACCCCGAGGAAACCAACGCTCCGTATGGGCTAGCAAAAAAGATGCTCCTGGTTCAAGGGCAAGCCTACCGGCAGCAATACGGATTTCGGTCGATTTATCTGCTTCCTGTCAACCTGTACGGACCGCGTGATCACTTTGACCCGAAGGTATCCCATGTGATTCCTGCACTGATCAAGAAGTGTGTGGACGCGCGGGAGGCACGAGCTCCGGAGATCGTCGTCTGGGGCGACGGATCGCCCACTCGTGAGTTCCTCTACGTAGACGACGCTGCCGAAGCGATCGTGTTGGCTTCGGAGCGTTACGATGGGCCCGAACCGGTCAACATCGGCTCGGCTTTCGAAGTCAGTATTCGTGACCTTGTTCACTTGATAGTTGAGTTGACCAAGTTCCGCGGGAGCATCAGATGGGACACGACGCAGCCGAATGGACAGCCACGTCGGAAGCTGGATATTAGCCGGGCTGAGAAGGAGTTTGGATTCCGTTCCAAGGTCGATTTCAGGGAGGGGCTTAGGCAGACGATTACTTGGTACGAAGCCCAGCGCGACAAGGTGGAAGTTACACCAATTAGCCCTTGAGATCGAGGGCGACACTCAGTAACAAGAGATGCTGCCGCTATCGAGGATCACTCCATCAATCGTCACAAACCGAAAGTCCGCACCTCCTTCCCAAAGACCCAGCTGGAGGACACCATAGTGGTCGGCATTGGCGACGGCAATCATGCTGTCCGACCGCGTAATCGGGAACCTGAAGCTGCCACCAGTCCCCACAACAAAGTGCGTTATGCCATCAATCACTTTCCATCGTTGATAGTTGTGGTCGTGTCCCGTCAGAACGATGTGTGCGTGATGGGGCGCATTGTGCGCGAGCAGGTTCCAGATTGGCACCATCTGAGTATATGGAGGCTCGTGGCCAACGCTGAAGAGAGGACGGTGCCAGTAAGCCCCCACGCAGCTAGGCAGGTCCGACACCTGCAATTCAGCCTTCAACCAGATGAATTGAGCCGACGTCGAGTCCGAGGGAATCTCGCTGTTGAGAGAAAACCAACGCCACCCACCAATATCGAAAGCATAGTATTCGGAGTTCCTGGGATAATTCGGGGCGAGTGAATCGAAATAGGTCTTGTATCCCTGTGCCTGTGGCGTGTCGTAGTCGTGGTTTCCAGGAGCGGGAAAAGCCCTCGAGTTATACCGACCGAACACGGGCGACCAATAGTCACCATAATTCTGCAGCGAACCATCCGGATATGCATTGTCCCCGAGCGTCAGAAAGGCGTCGAAATTGAGCTGCGTCATTAGGCTCCCGACCTCGTCATCCCCGTACGAATCGCTTGCAAGGTCCCCAGCAGCCACGACCACTGCTCTCCGATTCGTATCCCATGGTGCCAAACGATCCCCCTCGGGCAAGTGGCTATGGGTCAGATCGAGGCAGCCGCAGAGAGCGGTGAGTCCGATCAGCCCGAGCCTTCGACCAAGGCCGAGCAAACTCATCGCCTGCTGGGCAGGCAGCCCCGCCGGCCTCGCGATGCTGCGGCGCAGAGCAGGTTTTGCCCTCCCTATGCGGCCCGACTCGGCCGATTTAGTAGGCGCGCCAGACCAGTCTTTCGCGCAGCTTTGAGCACGAGATCGCGAAGCAGGGCGTAGTCCTGAGGATAGGTGTGTTTCTGACGCTCCAGGGACTCGGCCACGGCCGCAGTCATCACGCCAAACAGAGCCCCAACAAGCACACCGAGCACCACGCTGAAGATGACTCTTCCCGAGCGCTGCTCAGATCCTTCGGGGGCGTCGAGGATGGTGATGACGGGGGTGTTCCGAACCTCGGTGATCCTGGCCTGCTCGTAGGCTTGGCCGAGAGTAGTCCATAGCTGCTGGCGGAAGTCCACCTTCCGCTGCAGACGGGATGCCTCGAAGGTCAACTGGGGCGAATCCTGGTACCGCCGGTTTCGCTCTAGGAACCGCGCCATATCGTCTTCGGCCTGTGTCAGCTCTCGCTGTGCAGCTTGCATCCGAGCCTCGACGAACCGACGCTCTGCGCCAGCCTGCGACTGGCGGCGGCGAAGATTGAAGTCGTTCACCAAGTCCAAAAGGCGCCGGTTCAGCAGGACCGCAAGTTCGGGGTAGCGCGCAATCACCTTCACCGTGATGGTCCCCGCCTTCATGTCGGTGTGCACCGACGTGTTGTCGTCCAGCTTGTCGATCGCTTTCAGCAACCTCTTGTGAGGATTGTCATCGTTGATGTCGTAAACATCCATTAGCGTACCATGCAGCGAGTCGGTGGTTGGGCGTCCTGGCTTCCCAGTCGAGAACCGATACTCGGCCAGAACCGCTGCCTCCAAGAGCTCACGTGACTCAAGGAGCTTCCCGTAAAAATCGAGCGATTCTTGGTCGGCTGCTCCAGGAACGTTGACGCCGAACTGAGCAGCCAGCCCAACTAGACCAGCCAGCGATGTGCTAGACGTTTCCGGGAGGAATGTGGACTGTGCGACGTATCTCGGCCGGACGATCGCTACCAACCCACCGAGTATAAGCCCTGCCAACGCGAACCAAACTAGGGTTCGAACGTGCTTAAGCGCCATGGCGGCAATGCCGAGTATCGAGACTTCGGAAACGACGGACGCGTCCCCGGGACCAGCGGGAAAGCTCACAGAGCCGTGCCCATCCCCAGACCCACGAGCTTCGCAATATGGACCAACTGCCGCTCCGAACGTTGAGGTTTGTCAGGCCATTGCACCGCAGGGGAAACATACAATCTACCCGCAACTAGAGAAGGTCGCTCAAGGACCCCCTGTCTCGAGGTCAGTGCTCGAACCTCAGACCCCTTGGTAATAAGGTCGCCCGAAGGGCGCGCGGTCGGCCGTTGAGCGCCTGCTAGCACCGGGCGCAGACAATCGGACCTTTTCTATTCTCCTGGCCTTCTTGACATCTGAGTCGACTCGAAGAGGATGTCGGCTTGAAGCCACGCACCGGTCACATCGGTGACGGAACACCTGGCAGCACAGAGTGCAAACCCGCGTTCGGCGAGGTACTGATAGACTACATTGAACAGTGGCTGCCCTTCGTAGAACTCAACAAACGAACACTCGACGAGAACTTGAGAGCAAGCTTCAAGGACCTTCGTGCCACCTTTGAGGACATCAAGCTCAGATCCTTGGACGTCGATCTTCAATAGCACCGGTCTGTTGAGAAGCGCCGTCTCAAGTGCGGCATCCAAGCGTTTCACGGTCGTCCGGCGTACCGACACCAATTCGGTGCCCGGGAATCGCGAGACTTGTTGGTTCGTGATCTTGAGAAGCGAGGACGAATCATCTTGCTTGGATACGAAGATATCGACTAGATCATCCGTTCCTCCAAGTGCAAATGGATAAATCTGAACAGATCGATCCCGCTGAAAAAGGCGCACGAGAACTGCCCTCGGTTCAGCTAACGGCTCAAAACAGTGAAGGGTAGCGGAGGGAAGAAATCCTTTGATAAATAGCGCGAACTGTCCTTTATGGGCGCCCACGTCGATAACAGTAGCGGTGGCCCTGGAGATGGGGAGCGCCCGGTGCTCGACCGCTGCCGCTACCCCGTGTCGTAACCCACCGATCCAACGCCGATGCGTAAGCAAGAGGGCAACCTTCTTAACTCTACGCAGCACCTCTGCGAATGTCCGCTCAACGAGCACGGAGGCCGGGCGGTCTCTTCGCGGGTGCTCACTCACCGGCATCGTGCTCTACTTCGCCACCGTTGACACTTTCAACCGAAGGCGACCATATGTTCCGGGACCCGCCGCAGTCCCTCCCATCCGTGCCGTGAGGGTAGAACCGTTCGGATCCATGCTAATGGCGACCGAGGAGTCAGTGGCAGCAGTGCCATCTACGAGCAACTCGGTCTCCTTGGCCGCCGTCAGAGAATAGGGGCCCGTGGCAACGTGAGCCACTACGGTAGGGTTGCTTCCACTCGTGCGCACGTATTGACGGTCGGGAACCTTCGCTCCCTCCCAGTCCAGCACCCAGAACACGATCTCCATCGAATCGCCGTGTACCGCAGCCACGCAACGGGCGCCCGGTCTATCGAAGGAGCATTCGGCTCGACTCCCCTGAAGTTCCGCCAGCAGCGTGAGTGCGAACATTGCGTGCGTCGGTGCACCTGTCGCCGTGAATAACACCGGCCATCTCTTATTCGGAAACTGCTGGACGGCCAAGAAGAACGCGTCGTTTATTCCGGCGGCAGCGATTACGCGAACAAAGTCAAGCGCAAATGCACCGGCGACCGGCTCGAAGTTCAGACTTGCGTCACTGAGCCAACTCGCGCCCCATTCTGACACGCTGATCGGGAGGGAGATCCGATCAACGGCCATACGGGCGCGAAGGCGTTCAAGTGCCGCTACAGCCTCTCGCCCGCTGGCCGAGTTCCCGTATAGATGGAAACTGACAAAGTCACATCCTAGTGTCGACCTCTCCCGTGCGATCTCATCGACGAACCTGATGGTCCAGTTGGCATTGGGCTGGGGGTTGAGAAATGCGCCCGGCGACACAGCCGGTCCACCGATCCGCAGGATATTGGTTGGGTGCCCTTTCTTGTATTCACCGATTACCGAACTGATCTCACGATAGAGTCGCATGTAGCTTAGAAATCGGAGTGAATCACTTGCGGCACCTACGTTCCCCCCGGCCACCCAGTTCTCAGCAGGGATGTCCATCTCATTGCCGACTTCCCACTCGGATTCCCGGAACCCCCACTCTTCCACAACGTACCGCACTGTCGCGTCAACGTATCGGCGATACACAGCCCAGAAGGCGGAATCGGAGCTGCCGGCCCCCGGGCGGCCGAAACCTGGGGAATCAAGCAGGGTTTGCCCTATGATGATTCTCGGAACCCAGCCGTGGTCCCGACAGTAGCGCAAACCTTCCAACAAGTGAGGCGACCATTCGACGTGAAGACCACCTCCGGAATCGCGCACGACCCTTCGGCTGTCGATGTTGATGAGCCGTAGACGACGGGTGCCAAGGAGCGACAGCTGGGCGATTTCGGCTTCCTTCGGTCGGTACTCCGGAGTTACTCCACCTCCGACAATCATCTTGACCGGCACCCAGGGAGAGGACTGTTGGGCGAGATGGCTTGTCACCGGATTTGCGATTGCCGACCCAAATCCCAACTGCGCGAGGCAAGTCATACAACCTGCCAGCAAGGCGATAACCTTAACGCCCATCATCTGACCTCCTGGGGCGCCGCGTCAGATCGCTCGAGAGACTCAACGGACTTGCTACTGCCTGCCATGCGAGCAACGGTGAACTCACGTACGAACGCTGCCATCAACCACCAATGCCAAATGGACTCATCCATGCGTGCGCGTTGGAAGGCAGCGAACGCAAGGATGACAATGATGCTCCCGAGAGCCGCTACATCCCCTCTGCGTGCCAGGGCCGACCGGAGACCTAGCCACGTGAGTATTCCCAGCGCGAGGACATACGCCGTGAATCCCACGAAGCCCGCTTCCGCAAGTGCCCTCATCCATCCCACACCAAGCGAGACATTGACCACCCTAGCTACACCGCCGCCGCCTAATCCGAACGGATGTCTGTCCACAACCCGTACCACCGCACCGATGTCACTCAGTCGGTCGCCAAGCGAGGAACCCTCAGAGAGGCCTACCTTGCTCTGCAGATAACGGTCAGCAACTTCAGACCACGGCATTGCGGGATGATCTGCTACTATCACACCGAGGATGGCAGCGACGCTCAGTACCATGAGTCCTAACATTGACAGACGGCGTATTGACAGACTTCGCCACAAGTAAACTATCAGAGCGCCAAGCCCAGCCACGAGTGCCCCTATCGACCAGGTCAACAGCAGCGCTGTCGTCAGCCCAGCAGCAGAGTAGCCGCGTCGCCTGTGAACTGCCCAAATCAGCGCAATCAGCAATGCGAATGCGAACGTACCTGGCTCATCGGTGAACGATTGGAGCCGGATGATTTTCCCACCACCAGGAAGCGGAAGAGCACCCCAAGCGAACCCGAGGATGTAGGCGTCACGGATTCCGTCGTCGCGCAGGCCCGCTGAGGGGAGCTGAATTGTACCGATCGGAGAAAACCAACCCAGCACCGCCCCGACTACGAGGACCGTACCACCAATCGCCGCCACCAGCATGACGTCCGTGTACCGGTCCAACATCCATCGGTAGGCCCGGTCGCTGACGCAGGCGACAAAGGCTAATCCCACAACGATCTTGACCAGTAACCTGCCCAGCTCCGCGATGAGGTACCCTTCCCCCGCGTTCAGAAGTGAAGCCGCACCAAGGGCGAGGAGGTACACTGCATACGAGGCGACTCCGAGCGCAATTGGCAGCTGCCGCAGAGTGATCTGACCTACAGGTATCACTCGGGGCTCGACTACGAAAAGAACGAGGACCACAAGCAACAATGCGACGAAGCCGGCTTGATACGCGCTGTATTCTAGGTATTTCAGATAGAACGGGTACGAGAGCAGCGTATAAGAGAAAAAGGCAACTAGCCCCCATTCCGGAAGACTTGCACGCCGCCTTGATTTCAATACTCTCTCGTGCGTGTCCAAAGCTCAGAACCTCATCCGCCGCGGAGGGCGCCCGGAGAGCACGCGATAGACGTTCGCAAGCGCACGAGTAATCCGTTCTCCGAGGATTCTTGATAACCCGTGCTTGCTCCAGGCCTTGAGATAAGCCCAAGTCCATCCGAGAGAGGGGTGTCTGATGCCGTGCTTTCTTTGAGCTCGTCTGAATTCACGAAGGGTCTGCATCGCGAAAGCGGGAGTTGTGCTATAACCTCCGACCTGCATCCCAGCAACGACGATCTCAGGCACGTACAAAGCACCTGAATGAGTGAGCTCTCTCAACAAGAGATCGTAGTCTCCCGCAATTCGAAACGAGTCATCAAAGTCACCATGGATCTCAAACAGAGAGCGGTGGTGCATGACGCCCTGATGCGGAATCGTCATCTCTTCGAGAATCCGCGTGCGAGCGCGCTCCCAAGGCATGCCCTCAAGAACAATGAGCTCACCGCGTTCCGTGACGCTGCTGACGCGGCCGTACACCACCCGGAACGGGGGATAAGCCTTCATCAAGTGAGGTGACAACTGTTTCAGCACCTCCGGTGACCACAGGTAATCATCGGCTCCAAGGAAATACACCCAGCTGCCGCCGACATGCCTCAGCGCCTTGTTCCACGCATGGTAGATCCCGCGATCGGCTTGCGACTCCCAATACGCGATCGAGTCTGGGAAGGACTTGATGATGTCTTGGGTGCCATCGGTCGACCCGCCGTCTATCACAATGAGTTCTTTAGACGGCCAGGTCTGTGCGATGACACTGCGTATGCACCTCTCGAGGTATCTGGCTCCGTTACGAACCGCAACGACCACCGAGAAGCTGACTTCTGGATCAGGCATCGGCAGCGTGCGCGCTCAAACCCCACCTCCCCGGTCGAAGTTTCCACAAACTCGGGCCACAGACGAGCGCGTAGACAGCACCCCACAAGGCGGCGTACAGCAGCCTGGTGACAGTCGAACTCTGACGCCCATTGAGACATACCCCCACAACAGATACGAGCAACCAGGAAAATAGGTATAACGACGTGGTCTTGTCGAAGAACACTGCTCGGGTCAACCCTCCGGCCCGTTCTGCTACGACGTAGATGTAGGCCTGGGTAGTCACGCCCGTGAGGATCCAGATCCAAAGAAGCTGTGTCAGCGAAGCCAGGTGGGGTCTCATGATGCCAACCACTATCAGCAACGCGGCCGTATGAAACCATACTGAATTCGCAAGTGGCTTCTCGAACCCTCGAGCCTGCAGAAACCAAAAGAAGGGTACGTTGAACAACGTCAGGGCCCACCATCCGGACATCATGAGTGCAGCTGAGCTAAGGCCGACCGGACTGTCCTTCCCGAGCCACAAAGCGACGATTAGTTCTCTATTCACCGCAAAGAACGCGAGGCCTGTCGCCCCAATGGCCAAGAGGTAGAACATCGCGGTCCGGAGCAACCTCCTCGTTTCCAGCTCGTTGCTGCGGGGCAACGCACTACTCCGAGCGAGACCTGGAAACAATGCCTGAGACCCGCTCGCACCCAGTTCCCGAATAAGCATCGGAACTCTATTTGCTATGTCGTAAACACCCACGGCACTAGCACCAAGGGTCCACCCGACAAGAATTCTGAAGACAGGCTCGCGCGCCACGAAGACAACCGAAAGTGAAAAGAAGTGCTTCCCAGCGTGGGCGAGGTCGCGCACATCCGACAATCGAACCGGCCTCGAAGCTCGTCCCATTGCGTCGAACAACTGCGCAAAGTTCCGCCGCACCGCGAGCCGAGCCCAACTGTAGAGAGCAGCGTTAGCGAGAAGAGCCCCAAAAGCCAGTCCTTCGATCGGTCGACCCACCAATGCCCCGGCCAGGCCGATCAAGTACATGATGACCGCACTTAACGCGAGGACCCCTTGCTCTACGTACGTTCGATGGTGGGCCTTGTACACGCTCAGCTCGAGTCTTAGAAGGAGCTGGCACACCGTAGCAAGCACGAGACAGACCGAGCCGAGCAGGACCGGCTTCTGGAAGCGCGTTGGAACCCCAAGAGCGTCGAACCGAGAGGCAACGAGCAAACACAGCACCGTGAGAATGGCGCCACCCAGGAGATAGCATTCGCTCGCCCCTTTTCGCCACACTGCGAGCCGCTCGACGTTCAGCTCTCGGGCGCCCGTCGCCATTTCCTTGGTCAAGACGCTCGTGAAGCCCACGTCGAGCAAACTGGTATAGGCCATCACGATGGATAACAGGCTCCAGACGCCTAACACCTCCACGCCAGCTCGGTGGAGTATGACAGGGTACGTCACGACTAAGACGACCGTCGGCAGAAGCACCCGAATCGGCCCGGACAAATGCGACACGAGCAGGTCCCGGTCGATGTCCCGACTTCGGTCGTCCGACATCCGAATCCCGCCTTAAGGAATCTGTTCGCTTAGGACAGATCAGAATGGCCCGTTCGACCGGTGCCGCAGCGCGACCGATTGCCCTGGGCTTGGCCGTCAGCTTGAGGCCCTTTCTTGGTCGCTATCAGAACGCCACGCTGTCGTTCACTCCTTGAGATCAGCTCGATCCGCTTAAAGCCCACGGCCTCGAGGCGACGTGCCTCGACCGCATCAGGGTCGTGCCCTTCGAACAGCACAGTCTCGAATCGTCCCAGGAACCGCAGGAACCGATCTTTGTCGGCAATCCAGTTCAATACGGACAAGGCGCTAACCACCGTAGGCCGGAAGGCCGCAAGTGACTCCTCCCACGGCGTGGGCGCATCAAAGTTCCACTGGACGGTCTGGTAATGGACGCCGTGAGCTTCCTGTACAAGTCGGTTCGCTTTCAAGATCATCTCGTCGGCATCCACACCCAGTGCGGCTTCAGCGCCGCTCAACAACGCAAACGTGCTGAGGAGGCCGACGTTGCACCCGAGCTCCAAGACACGAGCTCCTTGCCAGCGTACCGCGGAGCTCAGTGATCGCCAACGCTCCTCCCACGGCCGCTCACCTGGTAGAAGGAAGCCTTCGAAGTGCATGTTGTAGTAGCACACGCGCTGACCCGGCGCATTGGCGTCTGACAACGCCGCGACCTGCCACGCCTGGTGCATCACTGCTAACGCCTGGCTTGCATGCGGAGGAACCGGGCCCAGCTGCGGAACGGCTTGTTTCGGATTGGCCCGAAGCAACCGTTTTAGTGACCGGAGTATTCCCATCAGCGGCCTCGGCAACCTCGCTTTCACAAGCTCCCTCACAAACTGCGTTGCCCCGAAATGCACTCTCTCCCCTCCTGTAGAAATCCCTAGAAGATTCGCCATTAGGCTATTGATCCGGGTACTCACGTGTGCTTGATCAAAATCGACTAGCCACGGATGCCCCGCCCCGTCGACGAGTACGTTCTCCGGCTTTACATCTCCGTGCGTGATCGACATCCATGACAGCCGGATGAGTACTGCGACCAGTCGTGGAAACGTGACAAGCAATTTCGTCCAGCCGTGGCGATACTCGTTCCAAGCAACTGCCTCGATCGAGTCCATCACGAGCGCTTCGGCATCGCCTGCTGAGACATAGGTGATAAGCCTAGGCACTCCTGGTACGCCTCGCAATCGTCCGAGGAGTTGGGCCTCCTCCCCCAGCGTCAGGTGGCGCGCTTTCGCAGTTGTACTGTGAGTGGCAAGTACTACCTTGTAGATTCGGCTTCCAGCCCGGTAGACTCGCCGCCCCCAGTCTACCGGGCTTGTGTCCAAGAGCACGGCTTGGGCCGGCTGAACGCCAGCGGCCCGAAGGGCGTCTCCCCAATGGTCCTCAAGTGGCTTCACCGGCATGGTGTTGTCTCTGATACTCGCAATGGTCACAGACGCTCAGAGTAGGGAATCGTACAGGCGCAGCCATTTCTCCAAGACCACGGGCCATGAGTATCGGTCCTCCACCAGGCGGCGTGACGCCGCTGATCGGGCTTCATAGTCGCGAGCGCTCAGCGAGCATACTTTCTGAAGAGCGCTCGCCAGCTCCCGAACATTAGGTCGAATGAGCATTCCACCTCCACTCCCTTCCCAGTCGTCCAAACCCGTCTCGTAGGTGGTGATCGTCGGAGTGCCACATGCAGCGGCTTCAAGGTTGACCATTCCTACGGCCTCGGACAGGGAGGGAACCGCGACAACTGTGGCAGACTGGTAGAACTCCCATTTGCTCGAGTTCGTCAGGGGCCCGATGAACCTGATCCGCTCCTCCACCCCGCTCCGCGCGATGATATCGCGCAGGAGACTCATGTACGCTGGTTCTCCGCTTGGGCCTGCCAGAACGAGACTCCACTCCGCCGGTAGCTGTGCGGCTACAAAAGCCTCAATCAGAAGGTCTAGGCCCTTCTTGGGGTGGAACCGTCCGAGGAAAGCGACAGTTGATGTCCGTCCGCTCCGCCTGGACAATGGCGCACCACTTAGCCCCTTGTCGACTTCGTCCAAGTCGACCGCATTTGGGATGATTTCTATTCGTTGATCGGGAAACAACTGGGCAAGGTGGTCCCCTTCAAGCCGGGTGATGGCATGTATGACGCTGGCCCACCGAAAAGCGGGATAGGCAACAGCGTGCCAATAAAGCTCTTTCTTTGCCAGCTGCAGCACACCCTTGTCTCTCCAGTGATAGGGCTCCAGCTGGCCGTGCGCTGACAGAATGAACGGCATCCCCGTTTTCCGTGCGACTTGGGCGCCATACCAATGGGAGGCCAACCATACTCCGTGAATGTGAAAGAGTCGGGGATTACGTCCCTGGGCGATAGAGTACACCTTGCGCTTGAGGTCACGACTCCAGCCCCAGAACGCGCCAATTCGTCCAGGGGGCACATTCGTCAGCTTGACGCCCGAAGGCGGATCCATTGGATTCCGACCGACCGACAGTATCTCCACACCCAGACCAGCTCGTGCGGTTTGCCGAGCCAACTGGTCAACTACGACCGGTATCCCTCCAGCCTTTGCTTCATGAGACTCAGTGATGTGGGCGAGCCCAATCTTTGCAGAGGCCCGGGCACGGGCCAACTCGTCCATTCCCACGATCGTACTTCTCATCGCTTCCGTGTGGGTCTGTCCCAACCCCGTAAAGTTCTGACAGCAAGTTCCTTCGGCCGGCTGCGGAATAGGTACATCAACCAGTGAATCGGACCGGCGAACGGGGAGAGATAGACCAGCCAAGTCAATGTCGGATGAAGCCATGTCAACTTGGCAACACGGTTCCAGAGATTGGGCTTTAGCGAGAAATGCTGTTGCTCTAAGCCGATGCTCTCAAGGTCGATCCGGTCCATTGATGGGACCACGCCGACCTCCATGCCATAACGCAGATGTGAGACTGTGAACGGGTCCATCCCGAGCAATTGAGCTATGGCCAAGTCGTGCGCACCACAGTCTTCGGACGCAGCGGTCCACTCTAGGCGCCTAACAAGGCCATCAACCATCGGACCGTTGCGGTCCAGCCCATAAAGGCCATCAAGTGCGACCCCGCCAATAGGTAAGGAAGTAGCCAATTGCGCGACGATCTCGTCGAGGAACGGATGAAACCTGATCCTGAACCGATCTGTGATGCATCCCCACAGATTCTTGAGCCCCAGACTGACGCCCGTCATGCAGTGAACCTTTGGTACGGGAAGCGACACCACCGCACGGAAGTCACGCAACAATGGCTTCGGCACTGGCACCTCAAGCGCCGCGCCTCGCTTCGTCTGAACGCCTAGGTGCTCCGTTTCCCAATCAGAGAGTTCGACCACCGGAATGCCCAGGCGGCCGCAAGCGGCGTTTAGGCCGTGGGCCTCGAACGCCGCCTTCATCGAGAATCCGTTGTAGCCACCGGGACCTTCGCCTACGGTGATTCGACAGCCCTTATCAAGGAAGTACTCCGCCACCGCCACGATGAACTCAACCCGAGTCGTCACCCCGGGCCTGAATTCAGGGTAGGTGAGATTCGGCTTAAGAAAGATCGCGTCGCCAGCCCGCCAAGCCTCCCCGACTCCCGCGCGCTGCAGCACGTCCTTCACGGTACGGGGCGGCTGCCCTGTTGACGAGGCAACAACGACCGTCGGCTTCTGTTGCTCAACGCGAGGATTCAACGGGAATGGATCCGTATGTTGAGACCTCAAGGAACGAGGCGGACGATTCTGATCGGATGAGCTCACGAAACGTCCACTGCAGGGCACGCTAGTCGACTTATCATACCAGTCGGCATGATGGCTGGGATGTAGCTCTCTCGAGCCGCAGGAGGGCACCCTCAAGTGCATCAACAGCTGCACCTCGATTCCAATGGGTGTCGGCGTACGCCTTGCCACGCTGGCCGAGAGTAGGCGACAGGGTTGGATCCAGAAAGAGACGATAGACCGCATCCGCCAGCTGTTCCGAGTCGCCTGGTGAAACGACTATACCGCAGTTGATTTGCCGCACGAGTCTTGCGGCCTCCGTTTCCGGCGCCGCTGCCATGACGACGGGCGTACCAGCAGCCAAATAACCCACGAGTTTGGACGGCATGACCGAGTCGGAAACCGATGGTACCAGAGCAACGACCCCAGCCAGGGCGCTTGAAACGACAGCCGCATAGGTTCGGTCATCCACCAACCCCAGCCATCTCAGATTGGATCCTCTTCCTCGAAGGGTTTCGCGGCCCGGCCCATCTCCCAGCACCACAACCAAGGGCCCCTCGCGCGCTTCCAGAAGGTCGGCCACGCGTAACAGCATGGAAAGATCCTGCTTCTGGCCCAGACTACCTGCGTAGACGATGTATTTACGCCCCCAAAGTTCGGCCGGCAGGAATCTCGTCTCGCCAACCATTGTTCGAGCCCAATTAGGCGCCACCAGAACACGAGGGCGATCGGGGCCCACGTAGTGTTGCAGCCGGACGCCCATTGCCTCGCTGATGACGGAGGCCGATGCGAAACTGCGATAGGTCCACTCTCCAAGCTTTCGGGCCAAGCTCCTCAACGTACGCGAAGTGATTTGCCCCGACTCTATTGCGACGTCAGGAACCAGATCCTGGACGTGCACGTGAGTCGGCCGCTTCAAGCATCGAGCGATGCACGCACCCAGGAGGGCGCTCCCAAAGTCGGGGGTCACTACCACCCAAGCGTCGGCCCAGCGAACCAGGCCGAGCACGATGGGAAAGGCAGAAGAGATCCAACTGAGTTCGTGCAGCAGTCGCTTCGATGGCCTCGGGTTCGTGGGAACGTAGGTACGGCAGCGAGTGACGGAGACGGCATTGCGTCGTTCCGTGCGATAAAGAAACGTGCCCTTGGGCACCCGTTGAACCCAATCAGGATAGTATGGGAAGCACGCTACAACCCGCACCCCATGACCCCGCTCCGCGAGCGACTCCGCAAGCTCCGCCGAATAAGGCCCTATCCCGGTTGGCTCCGGGGCGTAGGAGGTTGAAAGGATCGCGAGGTTCACCCTTCTCCGAACGGGCAAGACAAGGAATGGAGATCTATCAAGGGAGGCTTCGCGACGGGGATTTGCTGAGCACAACGGAGGTGAATGGTCACCCCGGTCAGCGTGCGCCTCGCATCTTGAATACTGCTGGCACCGTGCGGAGCAGAATGAACAGACTGAGACCGAGATTACACTCTCGAATCTCCCCGGTCTCAAGCTTGACCACCTGCTCAAAGTCGGTGATATGATTCCGTCCCCCAACCTGCCAGGGCCCCGTAATCTCCGGCTTCGCATCGAACCTGGCGTAATGATCAGTGCCGCTTCGGACGGGAGCGGCGGTCACGGCCCGATTACGAGCCCAGCGAGCACCGTCGACTGCGGGGTGTGCCCTGTGACCCGCCGGCACACGGGTTCTGTCGGATGGGGTCCGCTGGTCATCGCACCTGAGAGGGCTGTTCATCAGAACGCTCCGCGCATCCGGACTACCACGGGGATGGTCTTCGCCAGCAGCCGCACATCCGCCCACACGGACCATCCGCGGATGTAGTTCCTCTCGAGCCCCAGGACCTCCTCAAACGACGTGACGCCGTTGCGCCCGGCGACCTGCCACGGTCCCGTGATGCCCGGCTTCACGTCGAACCGCGCATAGTGGTGCTCTTCGTACAGCGCCACTTCTGACGGCAGCGGCGGCCGCGGACCAACCAGGGACATCTCTCCGCGCAGCACGTTGACGAGCTGCGGCAGCTCGTCGATGCTGGTGCGCCGCAGCCAGCGGCCCAGCGGGGTGATGCGGGGATCGTCGCGCACCTTGAACAAGCGGCCATCACTGTAGAGGCTGCGCGAGAGCAGCTCATCGCGCCGCCGCTCGGCACCGTCCACCATCGTGCGGAACTTGATGATCCGGAACCGCCGACCGCCCCGCCCAACGCGTACCTGCGTAAAGAACACCGGCCCCGGCGATTCGAGCTTGACGATCGCGGCGACCAGCGCCAGCACCGGAGTCAGAACAACCACGCCGACGCCCGCCACCAACATGTCCAGCAACCGCTTCACGAACACTTGCCAGCCCTTGAGGTTTGGCGCGGTCAGCTCGATCAGCGGCTGTCCCCGCCGCCACACCAGATTGGGCTGCACGCCCGCGATCGCGATCGATCGCGGCACCGACAGCAGCTGCGACTCCGCCTCGAGCGACGCGGCCACCACCTCCCGGAAGCGGTTGTCGGGGATGTAGCCAGCGACCACGACCACCTCGGCGCCGGTCCGGTGCAGCACCGACCGGAAGTCCACCGCATGCCCCAACGCGTCGGGGGCCGCAGGAACGTGCACGTCCACGAACCCCACCGGCCGGCATTCTCCGCCCAACGCGAACGTCGGACTCTGGATCGCCTCCCGACACGCCTCCGCCGGGCCCACGAACAGGGTCGCCGCGGCGTTGCGGTACATCGGGAAGAATCGCACCACGATCCGGTCGATCGCGCGCCGCTCCGTCAGAAGCCCCGCCCACACCAGTAGCGTGGTGATCGTGTACTGCACCATCACCGGCTCGAGCCCGCGCGTCCAGATCGTCATCCAGAGGGGGAGCGCCGTCGCCAGCGCGCACGCGATGAGCAACCGCCGCGGGTCGCGCCGCTGATCGCCCCGCCCGTAGTTCCCGGTCAGGAACAGGGCGACGAATAGAGCGACCGCATATTGCCAACCGTTCAGGATTCCGTGTGGCAGGACACGCTCGAGCTGAGTCGCGAGACGATCGCTGAACCAGGCGTAGTCGCGCACCACCCGTACCACCTCGCGCATGACGTAGAACGAAGCGAGGTCGGCGACCAGCAGTACGGCGAACCGCCGCACCGCGCGCAACACGTGATTGTGCAGGTTGGTAACAGCCCGCTGCTGCAGGCCGAGGCGTACGCGGAGCGGTGCCTCGAGATGAATCGAAGGCGCGAACTCGACCGGACCATACACAGGCTTGAAATGCAGGTGCGCCGTCGCCCCGGGCGCCCCAGGCGCCCCGCCCGAGGACAGCTCGGTCATCACGTCGCGTGGCATAGTCTCCATGTCGGTCAGTTCTCCACACGACGCCCGAAGACTGCCGCCTGGCCCGCCGACACGTGTACTTCTGCTTCGGCTTTGCTACGGACCTTCGCCATCGCTACTCCCCGGGTTAAGACCATAAGGCGCGGCTCAAGGGCTAGCCCCGGCCACCGAGGGAACGGGTAACGTATCAGCACCACAGCAACTTGACTAGGGTCGTGTCCGGAGCTGTATCGCTCCCGCCACACTGGCATTAACTCAAGGCCATCAGCCGACTTGCGTGTCGCGTGGCCAGAGCGGACATCACGGCCATGGCATGCACGCAACGCTGCACCTCGCAACAGTCGTGCCCCAGGCCGACCAGTCGTGGCGGTCCGGACGGTCGCGGTGTGTAACAAGTCCGCAACAACTTCATGGTGATCAGGATCACACCGGCGGAGGTCAGCCAGCCGCCGATAGGTGAGGAATGATTCATTTCGCGGCGTTTTGGTAACG
>WNFW01001024.1_pt1 | contig 18649 bp, 14 predicted proteins | sample 5400131 | NCBI WGS metagenome assembly WNFW01 (sample SAMN13153362, study PRJNA577476) | soil metagenome | isolation source: 20 cm soil or saprolite under grassland replicate 1 | place: USA:California | collected 2016-06-15 | reverse complement strand
GCGATCTCGCGCACGACTGGTGGCGAGATATTGTCGCGCCCGCCGTGCTGCTGCATTGCTTCGCCGCTCAGCTTGAGCACGATGCGTTGGTAGACCGGGGCTTCTGGTTCCATGGCGGCGGGTGAACATCCAAACAGAAGATAGCCACGTTTGGAAAGCAAAATGCGTGCAATCGAACCACGTCAGTTGGTAGGGCGGGCAGTCCTCTGCACGCCGTCGATTCCAATTCACGGCGGCGCGCACGAAGTGGCGCGCCCTGCCCAAGTGTTTCGGGGTCGGAATCAATCTGCGGCGCCCGGGAGAGCGCCATGTCCGCGTAAGAATTCTGCGCCGCTCATTCGCCGTTTTCCTTCAAGCTGCACTTCGGCCAGGCAAAGTGCGCCTTTGCCAGCAGCCACGATCAGGTCTTTGTCGCTGCGCAAAATTTCTCCGGGTTGCCCAGTGAGGTCGACAACTGACGCGGAAAAGATTTTGAGATTTTGATCACCAACTTTCATGAACGCGCCGGGCCACGGATTGTAGGCGCGAATCTTTCTCTCAATCGCCGCGGCTGATTCGGACCAATCGATTTGGCCGTGTTCACGTTTTAGCTTTGGGGCATAAGTTGCGCGTGCGTTGTCCTGGCGAATGCGCGGCGCGCTCCCCGCCGCAATGAGTCGCAAAGATTCCAGCAACGCCTCTGGAGCAATCTGCGCCAGGCGATCATGCAAAGATCCACCGGTGTCGTTCGGCAGGATTTCGACATTGCGCTGCAACAGGATATCGCCAGTGTCGAGTCCTTCGTCCATGTACATCACGGTGATGCCGGTCTCGAAATCGCCCGCCGCGATTGCAGCTTGAAGCGGCGCTGCGCCCCTCCAGCGCGGAAGAAGCGACGCGTGCACATTTAAACAGGCGAGACGTGGAATCTCAAGCACATCATGCGGCAGGATTTGGCCGTAGGCCACCACGACAATTGCGTCTGGAGTACGGCTGCGGATCTGCTCAATGGCCTGTGGATCTTTGATTCTCGCTGGTTGAAAGATCGGCGCGCCCTGCGGTCGCGCCCTACCAATCAACGCCGTTTTTATCGGCGGCGGTTCAATGCGCTGGTCGCGCCCGACCGGCTTATCCGGTTGAGTGACGACCGCAACGACTTCGTGCTCGGAGTTTAGCAATGCTCGTAGCGTCGGCACGCCGATTTCGCCCGTCCCGATGAAGACAATTCGCATGCCTCGAGAAGCCATCCAATTAATGGTAGGGACGGACCGCCAGGCCGTCCATCCCTGTGGCGCGCCCAGCGGTCGCGCGCTACCACCGTTTGTTTTGGAATCTACCTACGCCGAACAGACACCGGCGCACGACGTGGTTGGGTAGCCGCTGCTTGCGCCATCATCTTGTCGCCAGCCGTGACTTCGCGCCGGCCTACTGACGATCCGCACCCCGTGCAGAGATAATCGAAGATTTCACGGTCAGGCAGGACTAACAAAAGCCGCTCGCGCACGGGCATCGCGGCTTTGCATTTTTCGCAATAAAGACTGGAAGCAGTGAAGCTTTCAAACTGCTGCTGGTTCATACGCGCCGTCGTTCACGCTCTTTAAGATATCGAGCAGAACTTTCACGGGCGGCTGAATCGCGTCAACTACACTTACCAGTTCTTTCGAGTAGTATGACAGTACCGGCTTGGATTCCTTCTCGTAGATATCAAGACGCCGCTTGATGACCTCTTCGTTTGCATCGTCGAGGCGATTCTCTTTCAGAGCGCGCTTCTTCAGCCGGTAAAACAACGTCTCGCGATCGGGGCACGCAAGATGGAACACTTTCTTCACGTAGATCATGTCATCCATAATCTTGGCCTGACCCACGTTTCGGGGAATGCCGTCCAATACGAGCGTGTCGATGTCCGGCTTGAACTTGTGTGCGTCTACGGCCGCATCGATCGCCTCTCGCCAGAGCTCCACTGTGATATCGTCCGGAACAAGCCGGCCTTTGCTCGAATATTCAAGGAAGGCTTTGCCGACCTTTGTGCGCGTATCGATGGAGCGGAATACGTCGCCGCAAGCGCAATGATAGTAACGCGGGATCGTGCCGAGTGTTTTGCCCTGCGTGCCTTTACCGCTGCCCGGCGCGCCAAAAAGGAGAAAGGTTTGGTATTTCATGCGAAATCTGCTTATACCGCGAAAGCAACTGGCCCGGCAAGCACCGTCATCCGAGCGAAATCAGCGAGCCGGTGAAGTTACCGCTCGCGGTTGCAACGGGACGTCCGACTCCGCTGCGCCCAGCTCAAGATGACGAAGAAATTACGGTGGGATCTACATTCACCCGCCGGCCGCCGCGATCGAAGCGCACGCTCCCGTTTATCAGAGCAAAAATTGTGTAATCGCGACCGAGCCCGACGTTTCTTCCGGGCAAAAATCTTGTGCCGCGCTGACGCACAATGATGTTGCCGGCCACAACTGTCTCGCTGCCGAATTTTTTGACACCCAGCCGTTTGCTGACGCTGTCGCGCCCGTTTTTGACGCTGCCTTGTCCTTTTTTGTGAGCCATTGAAAGTCGTTACTCCTCAGTCTTTTTTGCCGCGGACTTATTCCCTCCCAAATTAATGCTTTTGATCTTGATACGCGTCAATTTGCGACGGTGGCCGACAGTGCGGTGATAGCCTTTGCGCCGCTTGTATTTGAACGCGACGACTTTCTTGTCCTTACGTTGTTCGAGAACTTCAGCGGTTACCTTTGCTCCAGAGACGAGCGGATCGCCGTGAGTCACGTCTTTTCCGTTCGCAAACAACAGTACATCCCCAAACGTAGTAGTTTTGCCCGGTTCGACGTCGAGAAGATCGACATCGAGCGTGTCGCCTTCCGCAACGCGAAATTGCCTGCCACCAGTTCTGATGATTGCGTAAGCCATAGTTTCTCTGGGGAGAAAAAGCCGCCCACAATTCCACATCTGACCACGCTTGGCAAACGGAAAGCCGGGAGGCGATCGGGCTCGACTCTACGCGGCAGCTTTACCTGGTGCACCGATTAGCTCCGAATACAGAGCTTCATAATGCTGCGCGGACACGTCCCACGAAAAATTGCGGGCCATCGCGCGTTTCATCAGCTTCGTCCAAAGCGTCCGGTCGCAGAAGATTTGACGGGCACGTTTCATCGCGTCCCAGAAAGCGTCGCTTGAATATTCGTAACACAGAAAACCATAACCGCTGTCCGTGCTCGGATCGTAATCTTCGATGATCTCCTGAATTCCACCGGTCACGCGCGCAACTGGCAATGCGCCATATTTCAAGTTATACATCGCCCCTAGACCTGCCGGTTCGAAGCGAGATGGAATCAGGCTGATGTCCGTGCCTGCCTGAATTAAGTGGGCCACTTTCTCGTCGTAATCTTTTTGGTAAGCAAACTTGGTTGGAAATTTTCTGGCTGTGACCGCAAGCGCAGTTTCAAAGGCAGGATCGCCCTCCCCGAGAATGATCAAGCGAATATCGTCCCAAAGTAAGCGATCAAGAAGAGGCACGAGAATTTCGAAACCTTTTTCCTGGATTACGCGCGTTACCATCCCGAAAACCGGCCCGCGCGGCTCGAGCGCGAGGTTCATTTGCTGCAGAAGCGCTTCACGACAAACTTGTTTGCCGCGCAGGCGTTTCGCATCGTAGCGTGCCGGAAGCAAACGATCGGACGCCGGATTCCAGCGCGTGTAATCTACCCCGTCCAAAATTGCGCTGAGCCGATGCGCATTTTCTCGCAACACTCCATCCAGACCGCATGCACCTGCGGGTGTCAGGATTTCGCGCCGGTAATGCTCGCTCACAGTGGTGGTTCGGTCAGCGTAAAGAATGCCGCCTTTGAGAAAATTTAGCCGTCCGAAAAACTCTACGCCGTGAAGCGTAAAGAACTCCTCCGGCAAATTTGTGAGCTGAAAATCGAGTCCCCAGAAGCTGCCCTGGTCAGCAACGTGATGGATCGTCAAAACCGTGCTGAATGGCAGTCCGTGCGCATGCACAAAAACGGGCACCAACGCCGGCGCCCAATCGTGCACGTGCAGAATTTCCACTTGCGGTGTCAATCGCCGCGCCAGCTCGATGATTGCTTTGCAGAAAAAAATGAATCGCGCGGCATTATCTTGGTACGGCTTACCGTGCTCGCCATAAATTTTAGGCCGATCAAAAAATTCATCGCAGCGGATGAAGAACAGCTGCACGCCCCTTGCGCTTCGGCCTTCAAGGTAGCGCGCGACGTGCGTCGTAGCCCCGACTTGCACGTCGACAGTTATACCGGTGTCCTTTTTCTTAAACGCGCGATTTTCTCGAATCTCGGGATAGAACGGCAACGCCACGCTGACCTCATGCCCACGATCACGAAGCGCGCTCGGCAAGGCGTCCATGACGTCTACCAGCGCGCCCGCCCGCTGCATCGGGGGCCCCTCCGCGCTGCTCATCAGAATCCTCATTCGACCTTCGTTGTTTGACGTTTTCTTAAGTCTGCTTGCCCGACAAATATCGTTTTTTCACCCACTCGAGCGCTTCATCAGCCGTGCGTAGGCTTCCCTCCAGTTGGCGCGTCTCGACTGCCTCGAGGATCTCGCGAAATTCCGGGCCAGGCTTAAAACCGAGCGCGATCAAATCGTCACCGCGCACCAGCGGCGGCGGAATGATCGGTTCGTTAGCGAATTCTTCGCGTTTGCGCAGCAGAAATTCGTAATTGTCCAGTATGCGATGACTGCTTTCGCAATCAACTCGATGAAGCTCCAGCTCCTCGTTGAACGTTGGCCGCGCCATAAAGCGCTTCAATTTCGCCACGCGCATATTCGGCGTGTCCTTGAAAACCATGTGCTGCCTGACCATTTCAACTGTGGCTTCGATTTCGGCGCCTGAGAATCGCAAGCGACGCATGATTGCCTCCGTCATTTGCGCCCCGATTCGGTCATGTTCGTTGAAACGGCTGCGGCCCGTTTTATCCACGGTCGCGGTCACCGGCTTCGCCACGTCATGAAACAACACCGCGAAAACCAGCGGAACAGAAACTGTTTCAGGAAGCAACGACAACATCAGCCGGGTGTGCACGAAAACGTCGCCTTCGGGGTGAAATTGTTCGGGCTGCAAAACGCCTTTCATCGCGTCGAGCTCCGGCAGAATTGCGCGCATTAACCCGCTGGTATCGAGCAGATCCCATCCGCGCACGCGATTCGGTGACAAAAAAATCCGCACCAGCTCGTCGCGAATTCGTTCCGCGCTGATCTGATTGATTGAAGGCGCGCTGGCCAGAAGCGCGTCCCAGGTTTCCTTATGGATCTGGTAATCGAGCGCTGCGGCGAACCGCACGGCGCGCAGCATGCGCAAGCGATCTTCGGCAAATCTTTTCGCCGGATTGCCAATCGCGCGCACTAACTTCGCGGCGATGTCGAGCTGCCCGCCGACAAGATCAATGACCTCACCTGCGACCGGATCGTAAAACATGCCGTTAATGGTGAAATCGCGTCGCTTAGCGTCTGCTTCCGGCGAGGAAAAATGCACCGCGCTTGGATGCCTGCCGTCGACGTAAGCGTCATCGGAGCGAAACGTGGCCACCTCAAATTGAAAGCCGTCCTCCAGCACGATAATCACACCGAAATGCGCACCTACCGCGTACGTGCGCGGGAAAAGCGCCTGCACAGTTTCAGGGCGCGCGTCAGTGGCGATGTCGTAATCCTTAGGCGTCAAACCTCGCACCACGTCGCGCACGCAACCGCCTGCGAAGTACGCGATGTGCCCCTGTTCACGCAAGCGCGCTGCGACTTTACGCGCGGTGTTTTCCATGGACGAAGGGTTCATCGGACGAGAGGTAGGGGCGGTTCACCGGAACCGCCCACTCTACGCGCTATGACCATCACTGAGCGGGCGATTGAGGTCAATCGCCCCTACCTGCTGATTGTTCGACGCTGGCCTTCTCTTTCCGAAACGAATGAATGATAAACAGCACTACCGCAATTGAGATGCAGGAATCGGCGACATTAAACGCCGGCCAGGGATCGGCGTAGCGAACGTGCAGATTGAAAAGAAGAAAGTCGATCACGTGTCCGTAAAGCAGGCGATCTGTCAGATTTCCCAGAATGCCGGCGAGGAGAAGCGCCAGTGAGACATCCCGCCACAGGTCAGACCGCCGGGGTCGCACCAGCAGAACCGTCACAACGACCAATGCGATCATGGAAATTATGACGAAGAAAGTGTTGTTGCCTTTGAAAGATCCAAACGCGGCGCCGTCATTGGTGACGTTAACCAGATTGAAGAAGTCAGGCACGACACTGCGAGCATCGTACGGGCTGATGGAGCGCAGCACCCACTGCTTCGTCAGTTGGTCCAAAGCGTAGAGCGGAAGCGAAAGAAAGAGAATGAACCTCACGTTCGTCGTTTGTTATTCCAAGCGGAGCGGAACGGATCGATGAATCCCGCGGCACTATCGAGCGTAACTTCACAGGATGTCCGGACTTTGCTCGACATGACGAGTTAATGCGCGCTCACAACGCTCTCGCACCGATCGCACAAATCCGGGTGCGCTTTACTCGAGCCGACAGTCGGCCGATGTCGCCAGCAGCGGGCGCATTTTTTGTAAAGAGTTTTCGTCACCGAAGCGGTCGCTTCGTTAGCCTGGTGAATTGTCAAATCGCTCAAAATAAAAAATTCCTCCAGTTCTTCCTTGGAGATTTTCTCTGTGACAGCGGAATCCGAATTCAAAACCACGCGGGCTTCCAACGTGTTGCCGATCAGTTTTTCCTGGCGTGCGTGCTCCATCGCCTGCCCGATGACGCCGCGCAATCTCAAAAGGTCATCAACCTGCTCGATTGCCTTGCGACCACGGGCCTGCGCCTGAGGAAACTCCTGCAGATGGATCGATGTTGTAGCCGGGGTCGGTGACACCGGTTGACCGGCATCGGCGTTGCCGACTATAGCTGAATGACGCCACGCTTCCTCAGCGGTGAAAACAAGAACCGGCGCGAGCAACGTGCAGAGTGCCTCGAAAATTTCGTGCATCGCTGCTTGGGTCGCGCGGCGGCGCGGCGAATCCGGCGCGTCGCAATACATCCGGTCTTTGGTGATGTCGACGTAGAGGCTGCTTAAATCCACAGCGCAAAACTGATTGAGCGCGTGGTAAACCTTGTGGAATTCGAATTTTTCATATGCGGACCGGCAAGTGCCGATGACTTCTTCTAATCGCTCCAGAATCCAGCGATCGATTAAGCTGGGTTCCTGCGTTCCTGATTCGAAATCATGCAAATTTCCCAGTAAGATCCGGAGGGTGTTACGAATGCGGCGGTAGGTGTCCCCGAGGCGCGTAAAGATCTCTTCCGAAAACGGAACGTCCGTCGTGTAGTCAATGCTGCTCGCCCAAAGCCGCAGCAGGTCGGCTCCATATTTACCGACGAAATGATCGGCGGCTGTTGGTTTCTCATATGTGCCCGATTTGGAAATCTTCTTCCCATCCAGATCGACCACAAAACCGTGAGTCACACACATTTTGTATGGCGCACGATTATTCAGCGCGATGCTCGTCATCAACGATGATTGGAACCAGCCGCGGTGTTGGTCGGTCGCCTCGAGATACATGTCGGCGGGATCGCGCAACTCCGGATGCAGCCCGCACACCGCCTTATGCGAAACGCCGCTGTCGATCCAGACGTCGATCGTATCGCTGCCTTTGGTCGTATCCGACGGCAAGCCAACTTCTCTTGCAAGAGCGGCATCATCCAATTCGAACCAGACATTTGAGCCGCGCTTAGCCACGAGATCGGCCAACTTGCGAATGATCTTTGGATCGAGAATTGCTTTGTCGTCTGCGGAATGGAAAACCGGCAACGGCACGCCCCAGCTGCGCTGTCGCGAGATCACCCAGTCGGGTCGTGATTGAACGGTTCCCGCGATGCGGTTCTCGCCCCATGCCGGGATCCATTTCACTTGATTGTGAACCGCTTCGAGCGCCCTGCCACGCAGCGCATCGATGCGGATGAAAAATTGATCGACATTGCGAAAGATGATCGGCGTTTTCGACCGCCAACAATATGGATATGAATGATGAAACTTTTCTTCGCCCAGAAGCATCCCGCGTTCGCGAAGCAATTGGACAATGTCAGGGTTCGCGTCGAAAACGTACTTGCCGGTCAGGTTCGGCAAACTCGCTTCATCCGTGAACCGCCCATGATCATCGACCGGCGATAAAATCGGAAGGTTGCGTTCCATTCCCAAAACGTAATCGTCCGCTCCATGACCGGGTGCGATGTGCACGGCGCCGGTGCCGGAGTCCATCGTGACAAAACCGGCCGTGAACACCGGGATTTCGCGATCCAGAAATGGATGCCGCGCCTTGACTCCTTCGAGATTGGTCCCGGCAAATGAGGCGAGCGGTTTTCCGGCTGGCTCAAATCCTGTGGCTGCAGAAAAGCGAGGAACAAGCTTCTCTGCCAAAATCAAAGTAGTGCGACCGTCCCGGTTGCGAGGATCAGGCAAGCCGGAGGCATGCGCTACTCCGAATTCCTGGACAACGTAATTCGCCTTGGGATCGACAGCGATGGCGAGATTGGCCGGCAATGTCCAGGGAGTTGTGGTCCAGATGGCAATGCTTGTACCCTCCGGCGCGCCCGGCGGTCGCGCGCTACCAATGATCGGAAATTTGACGTAAACGGCGGTGTCATCTCGCTCCTGATATTCCACTTCCGCCTCGGCGAGGGCGGTCTGCGCGCCGGTGCTCCAGAACACCGGCTTCTGGGCCTCGTACACCAAGCCTTCCTCCACGAAAACCGCAAAGGCACGCAAGATTTCCGCTTCGTATTTGGGATCCATCGTCAGATACGGATGTTCCCAGTCGCCGAACACGCCGAGCCGCTTGAATTGTTCTCGCTGGATATCGATGAATTTTCGCGCAAACGCTTCGCACCTTTTGCGGACCTCCAGTGGAGAAAGCTCGCGCGATTCCTTGACCACTTTGTATTCGATTGGAAGACCATGACAATCCCAGCCAGGGACGTACGGCGCGCGTTTACCGAGCATGGTCTGGGATCTCACAACAAAATCCTTGAGGATTTTGTTGAGAGCCGTGCCCATGTGAACGTCGCCGTTAGCAAAAGGCGGGCCGTCATGCAAAACAAACAGTTCGCGGTCCTCTCGCGATTTCTGAATCTCCTGGTAAAGCTTCGTCTCTTCCCAACCCCTGAGCATTTCCGGCTCGCGCGCGGCAAGGTTTGCCTTCATCGGAAAATCCGTGCGCGGCAGGTTCAATGTGTCTTTGTAATTCTGGGTCATGCCAAGCGGGGCGACGCTAACATCCGACAACCCGCGAAGCAATGCGGTGACAGGTATGATCTCGACACCGCGAGAAGCGCGATCACCTCAAACTGAAAACGCGTCGGCGACTAATCGGGCTTGCTCGCGTTTGTGTCGGGCGAGTGAACCGACCGCGGGACTGGCGCTGGCTTCACGGCCGGCGTAAGCGATCTCCGTGCAGAAAAGCGTTCGCAATCGCGGCTCGATGAAAGTCCAGGCACCCATGTTTTCCGATTCTTCCTGACACCAAACGAACTTCGCGCTCTTTGAAAATGGCTTGAGCATTTCGCGCAGCTTTTTTTCCGCCAGTGGATAAAGCTGCTCGATCCGGATGATCGCCGCGTCCGCAATCCTGCGATCGTTTCGGTACTTCAGCAGATCGTAATACACTTTGCCGCAGCAAAAGATGATTCGTTTCACATCCTCCACTGGACCGACGTCGAGCGATCCGAGGATTTCTTCGAACCGCCCATGGATGAATTCTTCAGCTGGCGACGATGCATAGTTCGCGCGCAACAGACTCTTTGGCGTAGCGATGATGAGCGGCTTGATGAAATCGCGTTTCATCTGGCGGCGCAGCACGTGGAAATACTGTGCAGCGGTCGTTAAATTGCAGACTTGAATGTTGTCCTCGGCACATTCTTGAAGAAAGCGCTCGATGCGAGCACTTGAGTGTTCTGGGCCCTGGCCTTCATACCCATGAGGAAGTAACAGCACAATTCCACTGGGCCGTTGCCACTTCGACTCCGCTGATACGATGAATTGATCGATAATGGTCTGGGCACCATTCGCAAAATCGCCGAATTGCGCTTCCCACAGGCAAAGCATTTTTGGATACTCAAGCGAGTAACCGTAATCGAACCCGAGCACGGCGGCCTCGGAAAGCGGGCTGTTGTAGATGCAGATGCGCGCTTGCTTTTCAGCGAGGTGCATCAACGGCACGTACGGTTTGCCCGTCTTAGCGTCGTAAAGCACTGAGTGCCGTGTGCTGAACGTGCCGCGCGAACTGTCCTGACCCGATAACCGAATCGGAATTCCCTCAAGAAGCAGCGACCCAAACGCGAGCGCTTCGGCGAAATGCCATTCGTACGGGCCGCCGTGCTCGAAGACTTTGCGCTGATGATCGAGCACGATGCGTTGAATCTTCGGCTGGACCTCGAAACCCTCCGGAACATGCGTCAGACCCTCGACGATCGTTTTCAGCGTTTTCTCACTGATCGCAGTCGGCTCGGACTCGCTCGTGTATTCAGGTTGAAAGATGGCCGTTGATTCTCTGAATTTAGCTTTCTGGTTCGCTCTGCGTTTTTCGATCGCGTTCACTTCATCGCGCGTCATTTCCAGTCGCAGGTCGAACTCGGTCTCCAGCGAAGCCGCGTCGTCTTCGCTCAGCGTTCCGGCATCGAGCAACTCGCGTTTATAAAGCTGGGTGACAGACGGACGTTTTTCGATCTTTGCGTAGAGATCCGGCTGTGTGAACGACGGTTCGTCGCCTTCGTTGTGGCCATAGCGGCGATAGCAATACAAGTCGATGACTACATCGCGTCCGAATCGCTGGCGGAAATCGAAAGCCAAATCGCTGACAAACTTCACTGCGAGCGGGTCATCGCCGTTCACATGAAAAATCGGTGCCTCAATCATTTTCGCGATATCCGTGGCATAACGAGATGATCGCGCGTCTTTCGGAAGGGTAGTGAAACCGATTTGATTGTTCACTACGACATGAATAGTGCCGCCGGTGCTGTAACCGTGTAACTGCGACAAAGTCAGCGTCTCCGCCACGATGCCCTGGGCGATAAAGGCCGCATCGCCGTGTACGAGCAGCGGCAAAACTTTTTTACGGTGCTCGATATCGGCGCGAATTCGTTGCCGCGCGCGCGCTTTCCCTTCGACGACTGGATCGACAGCTTCCAGATGGCTAGGGTTCGACGAGAGTCGGATCTCAACCTCGCCGCCCGAAGCGAGCCTGCGCACGGCCTGATAACCGAGATGATATTTCACGTCGCCATCGCCAGCCACCAAATCGGGAATGTAATTCTCACTAAATTCGGTGAAGATGACTTTAAGCGATTTGCGCAGAAAATTCGCAAGCACATTGAGGCGCCCGCGATGCGCCATGCCCATGCAAATCTCCTCAACGCCGCCATCCGGACATTTGTGCAGGATTGTTTCCAGAGCGACCATCAGCGTTTCCGCTCCCTGTAACGAAAAGCGTTTCTGTCCCACGTAGCGGGTATGCAAAAAAATCTCGAACGATTCGGATTCGAGCAACGCCCGCAACAGTGCGACTTGGACCGCACGAGGCGTTGAATGTTTGTGCGGACGTGTTTCCAGTCGCCGGCGGATCCATTCGCGGACGTGTGGATCTTGAATATGCATGAACTCGGATCCGATCGAGTCGGCATAAATTCTGTCCAGCCCGGCGACCATTTCGCGCAACGTCATCGGCCGATTGTCGAGGAAGAACTTTGATGAAACGCAAAGATCGAAGTCCGAGTCGGTAAACCCAAACTCGCTTAGACGCAGCAATGGATTTGCCGGCCGCGTCTCTGCCAGGGGATCTATGCGCGCGATCGTGTGACCCAGCGTGCAATAAGCGTAAACCAGGCCGTCGACACGCGTCTGCAATGCTGCTTCGCGAGCTTCGACCTCGTTTTCCGTAGTCCCATTACGCTCCGGAAGATTCCCCAGTTCGAACCCTTCAAAGAACGCAGACCAACCCGAATCGACCGAATCAGGGTTCTGCTGCCAAAGGCGATACTTGTCTTCGATCAGGTGAAGATTTGCGCGAGCGTCAATTGATGTGCGCATAATGAATTAATCTCGGATGATTGCGCGTAGCGGCAAGTTGACAGTCCAAAGGCCGCTTCGTTACTTGCTGCGCGTATGCGTCTGAAAAATCGTGCTGTCTGCGTGGTCGCGGCTTTGTTCACAGTCGCGGCTTCACCGTCGTGTTTCGGACAGGCCGATCCGGCTTCGGAACCAGCTGTTTTGGCTGTGGCCAAGGTTTTGCCTGCGGTAGTGAATATCAATACCGAGCGCGTGGTTCGACGCACCGTGCGCGACCCGTTCGACGATTTTTACTCGCAATTCTTTGGATACAATCGGTTTCGACCGCGCGAAGTACGTCAGACTCTTCAAAGTCTCGGGTCGGGATTCGTCATCGATCCAACTGGTTACATCGTGACGAACCAGCACGTCGTGGAGCGCGCTGCGGATTTAAAAATTCACGTAACGACTAACGACGGGAAAACCTACCGCGCTCGTTATATTGCCGGCGATGACAAGAACGATCTTGCGTTTATCAAGATCGACGCGCAACCCGATTTCCCTTTTATCAATCTCGACAATATCTCTCCGAACTTGCTGGGCCAAACCGTGATGGTCGTCGGTAATGCGGCGGGCTACGGCAGCTCTATCAGCCGCGGTGTACTGAGTGCAGTCAAACGCGATATCACCGTGGATGAGACCGAGTACAAGGGTTTAGTGCAGACCGACGCGGCAATCAATCCTGGCAATAGCGGCGGCCCTGTAATCGATCTCTCCGGTCGATTAGTCGGTATCGCCTCCGCAAAGATGGCATTTACGCCACAAGGCGTTCCCACTCAGGGATTGGGGTTCGCCATTCCGGCCGATGTCGTGCGCGACAGCGTCAATCGCTTTAAGCAAGTGGCGATGAAGCAGGGCAAAGTTAAAGGCTCGCCTGCGCCTGCCGAACCCGGCAGTGCTCGCGCCGAGAAACTATTCGGAATGCAGCTGCAAAACTTGAGTTCGGAATTGAGCGATGCGCTCGGTTATCTCCGAGGCCGTGGAGTTTTAATTACGGCTGTAGAACCGGACACCCCGGCAGATAGCGCCGGAATTAAGCGCGGAATGGTCCTGTACCGCGTTAATAAATCGACCGTCTCTTCTGTGAGAGAGGCCGACGAGGCGCTAGGAGCGGCCGATAGCGGAGCAAACGTGGAGTTTACCATCGGCATAATCCGCGCGCGTGGAGAGAATCATGAGCTCGCCACGCTAACTCTCAAAGCGCGGTAAAAAAATTGGCAACGCAATCGCGGTTCGGTTGTCTCATCGAAGTGTCGCAAAATGATCAAAGTTGAAAATTTGACGAAAAGGTACGCTGGTCAGACCGCTATTCAGGATTTGAATTTCGAGGTTAGCCGGGGCGAGATCATGGGATTTCTCGGGCCGAATGGCGCCGGCAAAACCACGACCATGCGCATCCTGGCAGGCTTCATGCCGCCGACTTCCGGCCGCGCGAGCATCGCCGGCTTTGACGTTTTCGAACAGTCGCTTCAGGCGCGGTCGCACGTTGGCTACATGCCCGAAAACGTTCCGCTCTATAGCGACATGCGTGTGACGGAGTACCTCAACTATCGCGCGGCGCTCAAGAGTGTGTCGCACCGTCGCATTGCAGAACGGGTTGGCGACGTGAAGGAACTTTGCGGTCTGAAGGAGGTTGAACGAAAAGTCATCGGCACGCTATCCAAAGGCTATCGCCAACGCGTCGGTCTGGCGGATGCTTTGTTAGCGGAACCCGACCTTCTCATTCTTGACGAACCGACGATTGGTCTCGACCCAAATCAAATCCGGCAGGTGCGGGAGTTGATTAAGAACCTGGGCAAGCAGCACACGATTTTGCTGTCCACCCACATCTTGCCCGAGGTGGAAATGACGTGCAGCCGGGTAATAATCGTTCACAAAGGTCGAATCGAAGCGTGCGATACACCGGAGAACTTGTTGGGGAAAATCAGACAAGCCGGCGGCGTAGAGCTTGAAGCGAAGGTCGGAAACGACAACGGCGAGGAGCAATTGAAAAAGATTTCGGGCGTTCGAGACGTGGTGACGAACGGTGAGGACGATTGGAAGAGATTCTCGTTAAGAGTCGAATCAGGTGCAGACGTGCGCGAAGAGGTTTTCCGGCTCGCCATTGAACGCCACTGGGCCGTGCGCGAACTTACTCAGCGCCGCGGAACGCTCGAAGATGTCTTCGTCGAGCTGACCCATCCGGATCTGGTTTGAGATCAATGATAATACGGAGAGCGATCGATGCGTAAGTTTTATACCCTGCTCGCCCGCGAAGTGCGCAGCTATTTTTACTCCCCGATCGCGTACGTCGTGATGATCTTTTTTCTGATCATCAGCGGGATCGATTTTTATTTCCAGGTCTCGTTCATGAACCAGCGCCAGGTGCAATACACAATTCAGGAAGCGTTTTTCAACTCAGTGTTTTTTTGGTTCGCGTTCGTTCTGATTTTTCCGTTGATCACAATGCGCTTGTTTGCCGAAGAATTTAAGCTCGGCACGATCGAGCCGCTCACGACTGCGCCTGTTCGCGACTGGCAGGTAGTGCTCTCTAAGTTTTTTGGCGCCCTTGTGTTTTACCTGATCCTCTGGATCCCAACGCTTATTTATTTTTGGATTTTCGCGAGAGTAACAAACCAGCCGGCTGCCCACTCTCCGGGAGCCTATTTCGGCTCTTACCTGATGCTTTTGTTGCTTGGAATGTTTTACCTTTCCATTGGTTGCCTAACATCGGTCCTGACGCGGAACCAGATTATTGCAGCGATCATTTCATTCTGCGCAATTACGCTGCTGTTTTTCCTCGGCCTGGTGCAGTTCATCCTACTCGATGTAACCTCCGCGACGCGCGATTTGCTGGGGTATTTTTCTGCGATCGAACACATGGGAACGTTCTCGCGAGGTATCATCGACATGCGGCCGATCGTTCTCTACGTGAGCATGACCATTGTCGTGCTGATGCTCACGTATCAGGCGTTTCAATCCCGGAAATGGAGACTCTAAGATATGGCTGAGCCACGCACGCGCCGGAGAACTAAAATTGGCCGAGTCCGGATTGGTCTGAACGTAGTCGTCCAGGTCGTGCTGATCCTGTTTCTCGCCGCAATGGTGAACTCGCTCGCCTTCAAACACTACAAACGTTGGGATTTTTCGCGCGATCAAAAATATGCGTTGTCAGACAAGACGAAGCGTTTCCTTGACACGCTCAAGGGCAAGATGCGTATCACGGTTTTCTTTTCGCCCAACACGCCGATCACCGCCGATCTTCAGAATCTGCTGACGGAATATCAGTACGCCGGGAAAGGAAAGATCGACGTCGAGCAAATCGATCCGGAGCGCAGTCTTTCCCGGGCCAAGGAGTTGTTCGATAAATACAAGGTCGTCACCGACGAGAGTCTTCTGGTGCTCGACTACGACGGCCGCAACAAAACAGTGAAGGCATCGGAGATGGCCGATGTTGACCAGAGCGGGATGGCGATCGGCGAAGGTCCGCGGGTCGCCGCATTCAAAGGCGAGCAGGCGATCACCAGCGCGATGATCGATCTTGTCGAAGGGAAAAAGAAAACGCTGGCATATGTCATGGGTCACAAGGAACCGGCGCTTTCGGCGCCCACGAGTCCGGTCTCGCTGCTGAAAACCTTTATCGAGAATGAGAACATCAAGTTTCAAGAGCTGAACCTTCTCGATCAGCCTGCAATTCCGGCTGACATAAATGCAGTGATGATCATTGGGCCACAGTACGATTTTTCCGATCGAGAAATGCAAGTGCTGCGAGATTTCTGGGACAAACAGGGACGCATCCTGGTTTTTGTGGATCCGGCAGCGAATACACCCAGACTACGTGCCTTTCTTGATGAGTTGGGCGTCAAAGTAAATGACGACAGACTCATGGTTTTCGTGCGCACAGGTATTCAAGAGCTCGCGCTGACAAGAGATGTACAGGCGCATTTCCTCGGCGACAGCCCAGTCACGAAGCGGCTGGCGGATGTTCGGGCAATTTTTGTTGGAGGTACGGCTTCACTCACGCTGGATCCGAACCGCGGGCGAGCTGTTAACATCCGGCTGGAGCCGCTCATCCAAGCAGAAAAGGGTTACTTTGCCGAGACTGATTACAACTCAGACAATCAGGTAAAGCTGCAGGCAGACGCCCAAAAGGCCGCCGATGTGCCGCTAACAATCGCTGCGTCAGCGGAAAAAGGCGGCAGCGTCGATGCTCGCGTGCAGGTGAATTCGTCGCGGCTCGTCGCAGTGAGCAACGCTACATTCGTTCAAGACAATGCAATCATGCAGGATCAGGCGGCACTCGATTTTGTTTCCGGCGCAGTGAACTGGCTGTTGAGTCGCGAACAATTGATCGGCATCGCGCCAAAAATTCCGAAGCCTCTCACGTTCAGCCTTGATCCGGAAGGATTGCGTCGGTTGCGCTGGATCCTTCTTGTCCTGATGCCGCTAATTCCGGCCGCCATCGGAGCAGTCGTTTGGTGGCAACGTCGCGTCTGACATGAATTGGAAGAACACGCTCATCCTGGCAATCATTGCGCTCGCCGGTGTCGCTTATTTCAGATTCTTCGAAATGAAGTGGCCAGGCACAGAAGAAGCCCGGCGTCAGTCGCAGAACATGGTCAACATCGATCGAACGAAGATCGACGGAATTGTGATTCAAAACGGCGACCAAAAGATCGACATCCGGCGCCGCGACAATACATGGCGCCTGGAAACGCCTATCAAGGACCAGGCCGATAGCGCGTTAGTCGAAACTTTGTTGTCGGACTTGGAGAACTGGCAAAAGGACGGAACCATCCCGGCTAAAGAAATCGACGCCGATAAGAGCAAGCTCGCTGAGTACGGCCTGAACAATCCGAAGCTGAAATTGAAATTGCTCGGGCATGATCGGCCGCCGGAAATCTTGTTCGGCAAAGACGCTGCGATGGAAGGCAGAATGTATGTGCGGTTCCAGAACTCGAAGGAAACGTTTCTCGCCGGCCAATCAGTTAAGAAAGACATCGACAAGAAGCCGGAAGAATTCCGGGATAGAAAACTGACCGACCTGAGTAATGCGCAGGTGCGCCGGGTGGTATTGAAAACGCCAGCAGGCGAAATCGAACTGGAAAAAAAAGATACGCACTGGGAAATCCTCAAGCCGCTGCGCGCGCGCGCTGATGACCAAAAGGTTAACGACCTGATTTCGCAGGTCACTTCCGCGCACATCGGACAATTTGTAGCTGATGATCGTGGCGACCTGCGTCCTTATGGACTAGCGGAGCCGCGCGGATCAATCACGTTGTTCGATCAGGAGCAGAAAAAAAATCAGAAAGTCGAAATCGGCGAGTCCATCAAAGTCGCCGGCCGGGAGGATAAAGGCCAGACGCTGCAAATCGGCGCGATACCCGAGAAAGAAAAAGACCAGGTGTATGTGCGGTTCGCTCCTCGCGGCTCTGTTTACACGCTGCCGAAAAAACTCCAAGAGATCCTTAACACGAAGCCGGCGGACTTGCGCGACAACCATTTGGTTCGCATCGACACTAACATTCTTGATCGGATCACGATCGACGCGCCCGGCAAAACCAAAACCGTTCTCGCGCGTAAAGACGGGAGCTGGACAATCGCTAGCCGAAACAACACACTAGCGGATTCAGGCGCAGTTCGGCACACGGTGGATACCCTGCAAAACGAGTGCGTAACAAAATTCGTCGAAGACGTCGCTTCCAATCTGCCGAAGTACGGCCTCGATAAGCCGCAGCTGCAATTGACGTTCAGTTCATTTGCCTCGGAGAACACCGCAGAAACCAAAGCGGGCGAGCAACCGTTTGCCACAATCGCGTTTGGAAAAGGGGAAGGCGAAAACGTTTATGCGCGACTGACCGACGAACCATTTGTGGTGGCAGTGCGTCGCGGGTTGCTCGATCAGATTTCACCTGATCCGCTGCGATGGCAGGATTTGTCGATCTTCAAGTTTAAGCCCGAACAGATTCATTGGGTAAGTGTCACCACTGACAAAGAGTTGTCGTTAGAACGTGATAAAAACAACCAATGGCATTGGCGAAAAGGAAATGGCGCAATCAATCAGACCAATTTGCAATCGCTGCTCACAACATTGTCGAACCTGTATGCGGTGCGTTGGCTCGGAACGACGACACCTCAGCAAGGGTTCGATAAACCACAGCTCGTGCTCAGCTTCACGACTTCACCCGACAACAAGCCATCACACAAACTAACTATCGGCGCTCAAAACAACGACAACACAGTTTGCGCACGCGTGGATGAACGTGACGCCACATTTGCAATCAGCGCTTCCGACTTCAACAACTTGAAATCGTCGCTCGAAGCGCAAGGCACAGGGTCGCCTTCGCCAGCACCGACCCTAAGTCCGAGTGCAACGCCCTAACAATTACCGCCTGGCTTTTTCGCGTGGCTTCGGCGAAGGAGACGGGCGGGCGACAGGCCCCCCCGTTCGGCTGACCAATTTGCCGGAGGCATCAACGACGGAGTAACCGGTTTGCTTGCCGGTTGAATCGTAGCTGTAGACGATCTTGTGCAGAAGCGTGCCGTCGGCTGCGGTTTGAGCTTCTTCCAGGATGCGAC
>WNFW01001022.1_pt1 | contig 18659 bp, 9 predicted proteins | sample 5400131 | NCBI WGS metagenome assembly WNFW01 (sample SAMN13153362, study PRJNA577476) | soil metagenome | isolation source: 20 cm soil or saprolite under grassland replicate 1 | place: USA:California | collected 2016-06-15 | reverse complement strand
TCTACGACAAGGTGCCCAGGCTGTTTCCACACTACCCCGCCATGCGCGATATGTTTGTGAAGAACCCCCAGCTGATCCAGGAGACTGCGCTACGAAACTCTACCTTGCAAGGAGCCTACTTGATACTTGCGGCGCGGGCTCTGGGACTGGACTGCGGGCCGATGTCAGGCTTTGATAACGCAAAACTCGATGAGGAGTTCTTTGCGGCGGGCAAATGTGAGTCTTGCGAGCAGGAGTTTTTCCCTGAAGGGCATGTGAAATCGAATTTTCTCTGCAACATCGGCTACGGCGACCCTGCGACGCTGATGCCGCGGGCGCCTCGGCTCGACTTTAACGAGGCATGCACTCTATTGTGATTGCCGTTTACTTGTTTGAACATGCAGCAGCATATCGGAAATAGCATCGGTGGTTCGCCCCATGAGTGTCCATTGGACGCTTTTCGATCATGCCTTCTTGGAAGGATGACGAGCAAGCAGGAAGTAATCCCAAGGTAAGGCTAGCGACAATCCGGGAGCTATCTCGTTTTGCCTCAATCTAGAATTCCACGCTAAGATTGCCAAATGATGGACTCTTCACGCGAGGCGCTGAAGCCGGACGAGCGTGGACTTGGGGATGCACCTGCCAAGTCTCAAGGGAAATTAGCGCTGGCTCTGGGAGTGATCGCAATTGCGCTCAGCTTGGTTCTTGGGTTTGTTTATCTAATATCGGTCCGTCGGCTGGAGCGCGAGGTGACACGGCTCAGCCAGCAGACGGAAGGTTTCAGCCGGCTGGTCGAACGGGCACAGGAACAATCGCAGATGTTAGCTCAGCAGGCTTCGCAAGCGGCTGCGAACGCGCAGGCAGCCGCTCAACAGCGCGACTTGGCGAAGCAGGCCCAATCGAACTCGGAGGTGCAGGCGCAACTTGCGCGGCAGCAGGCCACCGCCGAGCAGCAAAAGGCAGATCAAGCAACACAGCAGGCTGAGGAATATCGGCAAGCGCGAGAAGCGGAACTTGCACAGCTGCAACAGGCTCTCGGGCAGATCGCCGAAACGCGTCGCACCGCCATGGGCCTGGTCATGACGCTGGACAGCAAGTCGATTCGCTTCGATTTTGATAAGGCCAACGTTAAACCGGAATACCGCGACATCCTCAATCGCATCGCCGGGATCCTGATGACGCTTAAGGGATATACGATTGCGGTCTACGGATATACGGACGACATCGGCACGCAGACCTACAACTTGCAACTCTCACGGCGCCGCGCCGAAGCCGTCCGCGACTTCTTGGTGCAGACCGGAATTTCCCCGACAATCATGAGCACCAAGGGTTTTGGCAAGTCCGACCCGCGCATTCCGGGCAACAGCGAACAGGCCCGTGCTGCCAACCGCCGGGTCGAGATCGCCATAGTGGATTCGAAGCTTCTCACGAACGGCCTACTCGTCGTGCCAAAGTGAAATAGGCGGTACAGGTCGGGTGTAGACGTCGAGAGCGAACTTCACCAGGATCACCCGCCGAAAGTCGTCGAGTCCTTACCACGTAAGCCGCGAATAAGTTAGAGACTCCCATCGGATGACGCGCAACCGTGAAGTAATCCCAAGGTAAGGGTTGCCGACAAACAGGGAGTGATTTTCTGCGGATGGTTCTCCGTCGACCAAAACACGCGTTCGGAAACAACTTTGCAGAGAGGAGGGAACAAAGAGCGCAAACTTCACTCCGGCAGCCTACATTTCAGAGCTTGATAAGGTCAATGGTTGTCGGTGCGGATGGAATTCTTGGTATGTATAAGAAGCATTTTCAATATCTCAGGCTCCAATGCAACATATTCCAGGTAAAGACAAACCACACTACCCCAATCGCTGCCATGCCGATCAGGGTGTCGCCGATCCGGCTCCATAGCCAGCGATCAGATTGTCGCCACGACCGGAACGCGTTCCAAATAGCGACCACGGTGCCCAGCACTCCCACCCCGCCTATTAACTGGATCAGGCGCAACCAAATGTTGTAACGGGGACTGAGCAGGCCAATGTCCTTGAATGCCAAAGTAAAGAAGATGGCGAACCCTGCAAAAAACAGCAGATCTAGCAGGCTCACGATGCGCACCAGAAGCCGCAAGTGCCGCTGTTCGGGAGCAAGATTCAGCTTCTGCCCATAGTGCCACCGGATCAGCGCGGCAATTGGCCAGAGCAGCACTGCCAGCAGAAGTATTACCAACGACCCAATGATCAGTGGTAGATGGAATGCGCTGTTCTCATACCAGTGAGCTTTTTGGAAGACCATGAATGGATAATCGATCACCGCAATAGGATTTCCAGAGCTGTCACGCTTGAACCCGATCCGGTCCTGGCCGTTGACGTCCCGGAACATCAGAGGACCGATCTCGCGAAACTTCTTCGGCTCTCCATTTAAGTCCTTGAAGTCGCCGACGCTGATGGTACCGTCATCATTTACCGACAGCTTTGATTGGTCCGCCACACCAAGCACCTTCAGGATGGTCGTCTCAGAACGACGGCTGACGATGTAATGGCCTGCCAGCGACTGCGCATCCTGGGCGGCAGTGCTTACTTGCGAACCCGCAGGCGCTTTATAAGGAAAATAGCGATCGAGAAACTTGTGCCACACCGCCTCGCGCGCACCGATCTCGCCTTTTCCAGCGCTGTTGTAGGAAATAAAAAAGCCGAGATTCGCATCAGGTATCAGGTGCAGGTCGCTATGGAAATACTGAGTGTCGCCGCCATGTCCGATGATGCGATGCCCATTTCTTTTCTCTTCATAGAAGCCGAGTGCCATGGCATTCATGTCGGGTAAGTTTTCAAATTGACGGGAATGCATGAGCTTCGCCGTCTCCGGCCGCAAAATCTGAGCCCCTTCATAGGTCCCGTCTTGCAAGTGCGCAATCATGAAATGCGCCATGTCGGCGGCGGTGACGGAGGAACTTCCGGCAGGCGGGATGTTGACATATTCGAAAGACTTAGGCGGCTGTGACGCAACGTCGTAGCCGTTCGACATCATGGGCTTCAGATCGTCAAGCAGCGGCTGGCGAAAGGTGGAATGGTTCATGCCCAGCGGCTTGAGAATGTGCTCGTCGATGTAATCGAAGTACGGCTGCCCGGACACGCGTTGCACAATATATCCAGCCAGCCCGGTCCCATAGTTCGAATACGCCGGAGTCGTCCCTGCAGGAAAAATGCGCGCCGGCAGATGTTCCTTCAGATAAGTGTCGAGCGGCGTCAGGTCTTTTGCATCACTAACAAAAAGGGCCTGGACAGTTTCCTCGAATCCCGGCGTATGAGTCATGAGGTTGCGCAGGGTGATTGGCTTCCCATAAGCAGCCGGAATTTTGAAATCGATATACTCGTTCACGTCGCGATCGAGATCCAGCTTGCCCTGCTCCACTTGCTGCATCACTGCCGTCCAAGTAAACAGCTTGGAAATCGATCCGGGGCGGAACAGTGTGTTGTCGGGAGAGACAGCAACTTTCTTCTCCACGTCGGCGTAACCATAGCCTTGCTTGAACAGCACCTTGCCGTCCTTGACGATCATGATTACCGCGCCGGCGATATCCTCGCGCGCCAACTGTAACGGCATCACGCCAGCGAGGAACGCCTCGACGTCAGCCGCGGTGAGTTCATGTGTGGTCGGGATCGGAGGCTGCTCGGCTTCAACCGGAGGCTTCTTCGCTTTGGGAACTAAAGGATTCGGGACTTGCGGCTTCTGAGCCCAGGCCGAAGCCGTCATCATCAGGAGCATAACTGCCAAATATGGAAACCGGTGGACGGGCCCGAATATCCCGCTAGCAGCAGTGCTCGTATTCACGATGAAGTCCTCCTTCGGCGCATTGAAGAGTGCGCGCTTGCAAGCAGCCACCATTCTGTCGTCGAACATCCCAAACTAAAAGTTCAGCTTTAGCGCGAACTGAATAATTCGCGGCGAAACCGCAGTACTCAGGATCTGTCCAAAAGTAGCTGAATCCTGCTCGTAATCGGGATCGGAAAACTGCGGGGTATTGAAGGCATTGAAAAACTCCGCCCGGAATTCTACATTCGACTGCTCATTCGGCCACGCCGTACGGAATTCCTTGATCAGCGACAGATCCGTGTTGCGCTGATCCGGACCGTGAATAATCCCAGGGCGAGTGTTGCCGAAGGCGGTTGCGACTCCGTCATCACCGATCACCGGTGGCGTGGTAAAGCACGCTGTGTTGATGTAGTTGTTCAACTTGCTAGTGACGGAGCCCGAGGTGTTTGCTTTACTCACGCCGCAACCGGGGGCCAGCTGCCCAAAGTCCTGACCAAACGCCGAGATGCCGAAAACATTCGTGGCATTTGTATTCAGGACGGGCAGCAGATGACCGGATTGGAATACTGTTACGCCCGCGACTTTCCAGCCGCCCAGTGCGGCGCCTAACAACGAGCGGCGCTGCTTGAAGAAGGGCAGATCGTAAACGTAACTGGCAACAAGGCGATGCTCCCGAATAAACAAGTCGGGCCCATAGCGAGCGTGAGCATTATTCTGGTCACCTTCGGAGAAACCGCCGTTGGCGCCGATTGCACTGAAGGGGTCCGTGGTTAGGTCACGAGCGAAGGTGTAGGAAACCAGGAACTGCAGCCCGTGGGTGAAGCGTTTGCTGACACTGGTCTCGAGAGCGTTGTACCAGCTGGAGCCTGCGGATTCGATTTGCAGCAGATTATTGGCAGTCCACCCGAGCAGCGGAGCGCGAAATGCGACATTATCCACGGTATTAGTCGTTTCGCCCCGGATTGGATTGCTCACGCTTGCAAGCCGCGCCTGATTGGGGTCCCGCGTACGAATCATGTGTGTAGCCCGCGTCCCCACGTAGCCGACCTCCCAGACCAAGCCCTGCGTAAGCTCGGTCTGCAGGTTTAGGCTGTACCGCTGAAAGATAGGCGGGCGAAAATTTTGCGCAAACGCGATCGTGCTGAATTGGGTGCTCGGCGAATAAGGAGTGTAAGACGGAAACACCGGCGTTCCGGGAGGAAACGGATTTGCAAAACTGGCAGCTGCGTTATCGAAAGCGATCAACTGGCGCAACATTCCAAATGGTTGGTTCAGGAGCAACTGAAAGAGTGGTTGCCCCGTGACCCGCTGGTGATAGATGCCATATCCGCCGCGTAGCACCAACCGCCGTCCCGGAGGAATTTGCCAGGCAAAACCCACGCGTGGATTCCACGTGTTCTGGCCGTCTCCCCGGATTCCCAGGTTGTTGTCGAGCCGAGTTACTCCGTTGGGCGCCGTTCCCGGAAAGTTATTGGAAACCACGAAGCCCTGCAGAGTCCCGGCCACCGGCGGATTGGTATCGGCACGCGTGACATCAAAAGATGCGTTGCGCCCCAGTTCATCTCCCAAGTCTCCCAGGTGCTCAAACCGAAGTCCCAAATTGAATGTGAGCCGTGACGTCAACTTGAGATCGTCCTGCGTGTAAGTGTTGTAGTCCCAAACGCGCCAATGGCGATCGAACAGGCCCGGAACATCGATAGTCGCCAGCACGTTGCTGAGGCCAGTTCCGTTCGTGGTGCCATCTTGTCCGAGGAGAAAATCCGGGAAGGTGCCAAACACCAGCCCGCCAAGGAAATGGAAGTTGCCGATGTTCAGTTGACCGCGGTTCACCCCGCCGCCAAAGCGCAAGGAATGCCGGCCGTGAGTCCAGACCAGATCGTCCTGGAGAATGTAGGCATTCTGGGCCACCTGGATGGTTTGGCCGTTTCCGCCGAGCGTGAGCGCGCCGCTGATCTGAATCGCAGGAATCGGATTGTCGAAGGCCGGCGCGGTGACGCCGACATCGGAGAAGCGGAAAGCTTCCTCCTGATTAAGGTTTACGAATTGGCGGTTGTACGCAACCTCTGCCTGGTTGAGAAGATTGGGGCTGAACAGGTACGTATGGGCTACCGAAAAATTGCGGAAATGGTCGGCAGCGGTTACCGGAAATCCGGGCGCCGTCGGACCACCAAGGTTGGTTATCGGCAGCGACTTCTTGTCATGACTATTGGCAAAAAAGAACCGCACCGCCACCCTGCTCTTTTCCGAGTGGAGCCAGTCTCCATTGGTCATGAACTGCTCTTCGTTGAAGGTGCACGGAACGCTGAAGGCACTCGTGCCTTGCGTGTCGAATGGCTGGGTCGGATCGATTCTCTGCGGTGTGGGAATGAGGTAGCTGCCATCGGGCAGTTTGAATTGCAACAATGCGAGCGCTTGTGGAGCGATGTTGGAGCCGTCGGGCAGCACATTCGGACCAATCCCGGGGCCTAATATCTGCTGAATAAACGTGGGCTGGCCTGCGAACAAAGCACCCAGCGCGGCGGGCGAACGATCGTTGGTCAGAGGTGGTGTGGCGAAATTGCTGGAGCAACTGACGTCCACACCGTTGGTCTGACGAGTTCCCTGGTAGGACGTAAAAAACAGCAGCTTGTTCCTGCGAATCGGTCCGCCCAGCGCGAATCCGAATTGATTTTGCCTCAGCACCTGCCTGGGTTGATTGCTTAGTTTTCGAAAATAGTCATTTGCGTTCAATGCTTCGTTGCGGAAATATTCAAACAGTGTTCCGTGGAATTCGTTGGTGCCGCCCTTGGTGACCACGTTGACGTTCGCACCTGCGTTGCGGCCATACGACGCATCGTACTGGCCTGTCTGTACCTTGAACTCCTGAATCGTATCCGGGTTCGGAACGGCAACGCCTCCGCTGAACGAACCACTTTGCTGCAGGTCATTGATCTGGACGCCATTCATTTGGAAGTTGTTGTCGGTCGAGGTTCCGCCATTGGCGACGAACGGCTCTTCCCCGTTACTGCCTCCTCCGCGCCCGAAACCACCGGCATTAGTGACGTCCGTTGCAACTCCCGGTGAGAGACCGACGATCTGCGTGTAATTGCGCGTCACTAACGGCAGGTTTTCGACCATCTCACTGGTCGTCACGTTTCCCAGGGTGCTGGTCTCCGTCTGTAACTGTTCGGCGGTGGTGTCAACCTGCACTGTCTCGTTGATCGCTCCAACTTGAAGGCGGATGTTCAGCGCTTTTGTCTCGGTCACGTTCACTGCGATATTGGGATAATTCGATACTTTGAATCCCTCTTTCGACGCTTCGAGCCGATATGATCCGGGCGGCAGCAGCGGGACCACATAGCTGCCGTTGTTTGTGGACATCACCACCACGGTTGCGCCAGTGGCTTCATTGGTGGCCGTAATCTTCGTCCCGGTTACGACCGCGCCGCTTTGGTCAGTCACAAGTCCTGAAATTGCACCCGTCCCGGCGCTCTGCGCTCCAGCCCGAGCACTAAACAAGCAAGCGATAATCAATAGCGCGACCGCAACATTCGAGCGGAGATCAGCCACGCTAAGAGGTGTGTTCGTTTCGGTGACTGGGGACATGGTCATCCTCCTTTTGGTTCCTCTGCCCGGACTCTTCCGCACGCGCAGGCGAATACCAGCGCGACCTGGAGTCCTGGTCTTTGCGTCGTAAGGAAGCCAGCGATCGCTTGGGCTGCAGGTGCGCGCACGCGACAATCAGCGCGTCCATCGCCGCCATGGGCGCTACATACGATCCGTGGAAAGATGGGTTCGCTATCGAGGCCAACCAGAAGGAATCGCAGAACCGGGCAATGGGAGTTTTCTCGCTATCTGTGATACCGAAGGTCGGCACACCGTTTTCGCGAGCATGCAGGGCTGCATCGACCGTCGCCTGCAGGCAACGTCCAAAACTGATGGCGATCAGCACATCTTTGGAACCGAGCAGGCTCACCTTCTGGTGCAAGTTGCCGGTCGATCCTATGGGAGCTTCGGCGTCATAGCCGAGCGAGGTGAGTCCATAAGCCAAGAGATAAGAGAGTGCGGCGGCGAAATCAACGCCGACCACCATGATGCGGCGCGCACGGTTCAGGCGCTTAGCCAATTGAATGACATGGTCTGCATCCAGCCTGGAGCGCAAAGTCTGCAGGTTATTGATGTCCATGTCGAGGCTGTGCTCCACGTGATCTGCAATGCTGCGCTTCTCGCGTGCAGCCGATTTCATCAATGTGTACGGGGTGATGCGGCTGACGAAATGCGCCCGCAAATCGGCGACGAAATCGGCATAGCGTTCGTAGCCGAGCGCCTGAATGGTGCGCACGATGGTCGCTTTGTCCACTTCGTAGCGCTTGGCCAGCGCACGTGAGGAGAGAAAGTAATTGTCTTCGGCACTGTCAAGGATGGCGCGAATCAGCTTACTGCGGCTGGAGTTCAAGCTCGGCTCAGCTTGAGTGACGCGGCTCTCCAGCGCCGTCATCCAACTCTTGCGATCGCCCGGGTTGCCGTTCGTCCGCATTTCCGATAAGCGTTCGCGGTCTCGTGAAACCATGATCGTCGGTTCCTGCCTGCCAGCAATGGCGATAACGTTTACACCGCATGGTGCACATTGTCAACAAAAAACACCATATGGTGCATTTTCCCGTTGACAGGAGTTCCCCCGCGTTTTACAAGTGTGATCCGGCGTGCTGCCCTGGGTCTCGGGCTAATCAAGCTGCATGAAAATCGAATCGATCACGTTGCGCGAGATCCGGATGCGCCTGAAGGCGCCGTTTGAGACCAGCTTCGGCGTTACCCAGGATCGCAGAATTGTCCTCGTCGAGGTCATCGCGGACGGAGTCAGCGGTTGGGGCGAAGTCACCACTATAGAAGCTCCTTCCTACAATTCAGAGACTACCGATACGGCCTGGCACATCATTTCAGACTTCATCGCGCCCTTGCTGGTAGGCAAGGACTTGCCCAATGGGACGGATGTGCCCCAACTTCTGGCCGCGATTCGTGGCCATCAGATGGCCAAGGCTGGCATAGAGAACGCGATCTGGGATGCCGAGGCTCAGCAAAAAGGAATCCCCCTTGCCACAATGCTGGGCGGAACCGCCGCGGAGATCGCGTGCGGCGTTTCTCTGGGTATCCGGGAAAGTCCGCTAGCCCTGGTCAAGAAAGTTGAAGAGGAGCTGAGCAGCGGATATCAACGCATCAAGCTGAAAATCAAACCGGGCAAGGACCTGGATTTCGTCGCCGCCGTCCGAAAACAGTTCCCTGCAATTTTGCTTTCGGTGGACGCTAACTCAGCTTACAGCCTCCTCGACACTGATCATCTGCGGCGATTTGACCAGTTCGCACTCCTCATGATCGAGCAACCGCTGGAATGGGACGACATTTACTCGCACGCGCAGCTTCAGGCGCGGATTCGCACCGCTATTTGTCTCGACGAATGCATTCAGAACGCAGGGCACGCAAATGCGGCAATCCAGTTGGGGGCATGCCGGATCATCAACATCAAGCTGGGACGTGTCGGCGGACATAGCGCCGCGCGCAACGTGCATGACGTTTGCCGCAAGCACTCAGTGCCGGTATGGTGCGGAGGTATGCTGGAATCCGGAATCGGACGCGCCCACAACATAGCCATGTCAACCTTGCCCGGCTTTGCTCTGCCCGGCGATGTCTCCGCCAGCCAGCGTTATTGGGACCAGGACATCATTGAACCCGAAGTTGAAGTAACACCGCACGGGACAATTCGGGTGCCAACTGCTCCGGGGCTAGGCTATTCGGTAAACCGTGATTTGATCGACCGCCTTAAAGTCAGAAGCAGGAATTGGAAGGCTGAAATTCAGGTCGGCGCTGAGTGATTCGAGACTTGATGCAACCAGCATGAAAATCGAGGTCATGGGGATGGGCAAACATTTCCGCGCAGTCACAGCACAATCGTTGTTCATGGTGTGCCTGGCAGCGAGTTCACTCTTTTCGCAAACGGCTACCAATTTCGAGCAACGTATCCAAACTATTGTCAGCCGCCCGGAATTCGCCCACTCCACCTTTGGGATTGAGTTCTATTCGCTGGATACGGGCAAACCGATCTATCAACTGAATCCCGACAAACTGCTGGTGCCAGGATCCACCACCAAGCTTCTGACTGAGGGCACTCTGCTCGAACTGCTCGGTGCTGACTACCGTTTTCACACTCGTGTGTACCGGACTGGCTCCGTAAAAAAAGGCACTCTCGACGGCGATCTCGTGCTCGTCGCTAGCGGCGATCCTAACCTTTCCGGCCGCATTCAGCCGGATGGCAGCTTAGGTTATGAAAACATGGACCACTCGTATGGCGGGCCTGATAGCCGAGGTCTGGGCGATCCGCTGCTCGTCATTAAACAACTGGCACAGCAGGTCGCGGATAAGGGAATCAAGCGCGTCAAAGGTCGGGTGATCATAGATGCGCGTCTCTTCCCGGAGGGTGAGCGGGAGTTGGGCACGAACGTTGTTCTTTCTCCCATCGTCGTGAATGACAACGTGGTCGACGTTATCGTAGGCCCCGGAGCCACGGAGGGCGCTCCGGTCCAATTGCAGATTTCGCCCAAGACTTCGTACGTGCAGGTGGTGAACGAGGCCAAGACCGGAAAAGCTGATTCGAAGCCGGATCTTAATTACACAGGAGAAAAGGTTAATCCAGACGGGACGCGGACGGCCACGCTCGGCGGCACCTTGCCGCTTGGTAAGGGATCGGAAATGGTGTCTTACCCAGTGCCCGAGCCAACTCAATTCGCGGCGACGGTTTTCACGGAGGCGCTCAGGGAAAAAGGTGTGGACATCAAACTCCGTGTCGTAGGTGGCGCGCCGGATTTCAAGGCGATTGCCGCCAGCTACAAGCCAGAGAATCTGGTCGGGGAGCACATCTCGCCGCCAATCAAGGAAGAAGTAAAGATCACGCTCAAAGTCAGTCAAAACCTACATGCCAGCCTGGGGCCGTTCCTACTGGGCGCATTGGTCGCGCACAAAGACAAGGAAATCGACCAGGCTGGTTTCGATTTGGAGCACGACTTCCTGAAGAAAGCCGGCCTCGACCTGACGAGTGCGTCGCAAACCGATGGAGCCGGCGGCAACGCGTTCTTCACACCAGATTTCGTGACACGCTACCTGGTCTTCATGTCCGGTGAGAGTAATTTCGCAGATTTCCGTCGTGGTCTGCCGATTATGGGACGCGACGGGACCCTCTCCAAAATTCAGATCAACTCACCAGCTGCTGGCCACGTCTATGCCAAGACCGGAACCTACGACGTCTACGATGCGCTGAATAAAAAGCTGCTGGTCACAGGCAAAGGTCTGGCTGGCTACATGGACACCGCCAAAGGAGAGCGGTTGGCGCTGGCGCTGTACGTGAACATGGTCGCTGTGCCCATGGACGATCCTGAAGCAGTCCAGAAGATTGCGGGTGAGGCTTTGGGAAAGATCGCGGCGGCGGCTTATGACGCGCCACCTGCGTTTGAAGCTCCGGTGCAGTCTACTTCTGCTTATGACGTGATAATCAAAAACGGGCGGATCATGGATGGGTCGGGCAATCCGTGGGTCTCGGGCGACATCGCCATTCGCGGTGATCGCATTGCTGCTATCGGCAAGCTGGACGACGCGCAAGCCAAACGCATCATCGACGCTTCCGGCCTCGTGGTCTCGCCCGGCTTCATTGACATGCTGGGGCAGTCTGAACTGGATCTCCTGATCGACAACCGTTCGTTGAGCAAACTTTCACAGGGGATCACGACAGAAATTACAGGCGAGGGAGCTTCCGTAGCTCCGCAAAACGCTCTCACGCTGGCTCAGCTTCAACCCGGGCTTGACCAGTACCACTTGAAAGTCGATTGGAGCACGCTGGACGAGTATTTCAAGCGGCTGGAGAAAACCGGCACGCCTCTGAACATCGGAACCTATGTTGGCGCGGCACAGGTGCGTGAAGCGGTGCTCGGAGATGCCGATCGGGCGCCCACACCTGAAGAACTCGAGAAAATGAAAGCGCTCACCGCACAAGCTATGCGGGATGGCGCGTTCGGGATCTCGACTGCTCTCATCTATCCTCCGGGTCATTACGCAAAAACCGATGAGCTAATCGAACTGGCAAAAGTCGCCGCGCAACACGGTGGAATTTACGGCACTCACATGCGCAGCGAAGGCCAGAGCGAAGTTGCCGCAATTGAGGAAGCCCTCCGCATCGGGCGTGAAGCTCACTTGCCGGTCGAGATTTTTCATCTGAAAGTGAGCGGCAAATCGCGCTGGGGCTCGATGCCCAAAATTGTAGCGATGATTCAGGCTGCACGCGACAAAGGACAAGACGTTTCTGCCAACATGTACCCCTACGTTGCCGGTGGCACGGCGTTAGCCTCCAGCTTGCCACCGTGGGTTGCAGAGGGAGGCACGAACAAGTTGCTCGCTCGCCTTCAGGACCACACGATACGGACAAAGATTAAGCAAGAAATGGCCGGCGATCATCCCAACTGGGAGAACCTCTACTTTGACAGCGGTGGGCCAAGCGGAGTTCTGGTGTCAGGTATCGTGAATCCTGACTTGAAGAAGTTCGACGGTAAGACCATCGCTCAAATCGCAGCTGCGCAGAAGAAGCCTCCACTCGACGCGTTATTTGACATGGTCCTCGCGGATAAGGCGCAGACCGGAGCACTCTACTTTATTGCTGACGAAAATGATCTGCGTTACGGATTGAAACAGCCGTGGACCAGCTTGTGCCTGGATGCGAGCGAACTGTCGCTTGATGGCCCACTGTTTGAACCCCATTCTCATCCGCGCGCCTTCGGCGCGATGCCGAGATTCGTGGGCCACTACGTTCGCGATGGGCATCTGCTTCCTTTAGAACAAGCCATTCGCAAGATGACTTCTTTGCCGGCGCAACGCGAACGTCTGCGTAATCGAGGACTGCTGAAGGAAAGCTACTTCGCCGATATCACGATTTTTGATCCGGCCAACATTCGGGACAAAGCCACATATGAGGAGCCGACACAGCTGTCAGAGGGTGTGAAATACGTTTTCGTAAATGGCCAACTTGAATTCGAAGGCGACCACTTGACCGGGGCCAAGGCTGGTCGGGTACTCCGTGGACCTGGGTGGAACCTGGAAAACTGAGCCCCGGATCAAGAACACTCCATTGATCGTCGCTCAAATCTCGCGCAGCATGACGCATATCCACATTGCCAGCGTGAACACGACGGGCGGAGAGTTTGAACTGGGCTAGGTCCGCCCGCTGTTTCCGACGGGCTATACCGCACCACTTGGGAACCCTTATAACGTGACCCCAGACGGCCAGCGTTTCATCTTCGCCACACTTCCAGGAAGTGTTCCCACACCCCTCGTCCCGGTCGCAAACTGGAGCGCACCTGAAGAAGTAGTCACAGCTCTGGTGCTCAACCCCAACGCTCGCACAGGTAAGCAGGTGCCCTCGCAAGATTGCGATCATGCCTGAGTTACGGGCTACTCTTCCCTAATCCTCGTAACGGAAGAGTTGGCGACAACACGGGAGTTGGAGCGGTCTGGAGGCCGCCGCGACGTCTGTCATTCGTCATGCCATAAGTTTGCCTATTACTAAAACGAGCGCCCCGCTTGTCCCGCTGCCAGGCCCGCCCGAACCACCGCTTACCTAGGTGCTGTTCAAGCAACCTGCCGAGCACCCCACTTGCGCCGCCGCAATTGTGCGCGTACTCTGTTTCGCGAAACTTTCCTGGCACGGTGCGCGTAATTCGCTCCAAGGAGCACCCATGCGCGTTCGAAGTCTGCTGCTCGTCCTCCTGCTCGCATCCATAGCTTCCGCACAGCAGAAGCCGCCCGTAGCCCCGGTTCGCCCGGTCACTGACGATTACTACGGCACCAAGATCACCGACCCCTACCGCTGGATGGAAAATACCAAGGATCCCCAATTACAGTCCTGGGCCAAGGCGCAGGCCACCTACACCGAGGAGGTGCTCAAGTCCGTGCCCGGCCGCGAAAAGCTCCTCGACCCCATCAAGGAGCTCGACAACGCCGGCGCCCAGATCTTCTCTTTCCAGTCTTTCGGCGGACGGTACTTCTATCTCAAGACTATGCCCGGCGATAACAACCGCAAGCTCTATGTCCGCGACGCCGAGTCGGGCAAGGAGACCCTGCTCGTCGATCCCGAGAAGCTAACCAAGAACAACGTCCACTCCTCGATCGACTACCACATGCCTTCGCTCGATGGAAAATACGTCGCCTACGGCATCTCACCCGGCGGCTCCGAGGAAAGCATTCTGCACACTATGGACGTGGACACCCAGAAGGAACTTCCCGAGACCATTGAGCGGGTGAACTTCGGTCTCACCGGCTGGCTTCCCGACAACAAGTCATTCTGCTATGTCCGCCTGAACAAGCTCGGGCCCAACGATCCGCTCACCGCCAAATATCTTCGCTCCAAGAACCTTGTGCACAAGCTCGGGGCGGATCCCGAGAAAGACGAGACCGTCTTCGGCTTTGGCCTCTCACCCCAGGTTAAGTTTGACGAATCGGATTTCCCCATTGCCGTCTATGTGCCCGGGACTGACTGGGTTCTCGGGATCATCGCTCACGGCGTGCGTAACGAGATTACTCTCTATTACGCGCGAGTCGCGGAATTGAACGGCCCTAAAACGCCTTGGCGCAAGCTGCTTGACGTGGACGCTGACGTTACTACCGCCGACGTTCATGGCGACGACATCTACTTGCTCTCCCACCACAACGCCGCTCGCTACCAGGTTCTACGCACCAGCCTGAAGAATCCCGACGTCGCCCATGCCCAGGTCGTCGTAGCCGCCGGCGAGCCCGTCCTGCGCGATCTCAAGACTGCTGCCGACGCTCTCTATGTCCAGCAACTCGACGGCGGCCTGGGCCGCGTCCTGCGCGTTCCCTATGCTGGAGGCAAGCCGCAACAGGTCCCACTGCCGTTTGAAGGCGCCATCGACCAGATCCTTGTTGACGAGCGCGAGCCCGGTGCGATCATTCGCCCCGAATCCTGGACCAAGCCGCGCATCACCGTTGCCTATAATCCGAAGACCAATAAGCTCACCGAACTCAACCTCGCTCCGCCGCCTCCGGTAGATTTCTCGCAAATCGAATCGCGCGAAGTGAAAGCCCGCTCGGCGGACGGCACCATGGTTCCGCTCTCGATTATCTTAAAGCGCGGCATCCCGCGCGACGGCTCAGCGCCCACTATCCTCAACGGATACGGTTCCTACGGAATCACCCAGGACCCGGCGTTTGTTCCCACGCTGCTCGCCTGGCTGGAACGTGGCGGCATCTTTGCGGTCGCACACATTCGTGGTGGCGGCGAGTATGGCGAAGATTGGCACAACGCCGGCCGCATGCTCACCAAGCAGAACACCATCAGCGACTTCATCGCTTGCGCCGAATACCTCATCCAGAACAAGTACACCTCGTTCAAGAACCTCGCGATCCGTGGTGGTAGCGCTGGCGGCATCACCGTTGGCGGCGCCGTCACCCAGCGGCCTGAGTTGTTCGCCGCCGCTGCCGATCTCGTCCCCGCCAGCGACATGCTGCGGATGGAAACCACGCCCAACGGTCCGCCCAACGTGCCCGAGTTCGGCTCCGTGAAAACCGAGGACGGCTTCAAGGGCCTCTACCTCATGAGCGCCTATCACCACATCAAGGACAGTACGCCCTACCCGGCGGTGCTGGTCACTACCGGCATCAATGATCCGCGCGTGGATTCCTGGGAGGCTGCTAAGATGGCCGCGCGCCTGCAAGCCTCGACTTCTAGCGGCAAGCCCGTGCTCCTCCGCATCGACTACGATGCCGGCCATGGCATGGGGTCGACCAAGCCGCAGCAGGAGCAGCTTACGGCTGATACTTATTCCTTCTTCTTGTGGCAGTTCGGCGATCCCGACTTCCATCCGAAGTTGTTCGCGGCCCCCGAAAAGGCAGCTAAATGATTTGTTGTAGTTCGGCCGAGGCAATGCAGCCCGGCCGCCCTCGGCCCCGGGCACTGAAAACTCAGTGGGATCGTGCCCCTTTCCGTGGTTGTGTCTCGCTCCACGTCCGGCAAAGAGATTGATCATATAAACAGAGACGTGCTTGTGATCACGTAAGCAGAGACGTGCTTGCTGGTTTGCTCCGGCTCAATTTAGAACCGAAGGAATACGAATTTGGATTCCTCCCGAGTGACGGGCATCTCTAACAATGTCGGCTCTGTCAACTCTGTTGTAGCCACACGTCCGCTGCGGCGTTGAGAACAGCGCCATTTCGGTCTAGTTGAACTGCGTTGGCATTCAGCACCAAAGGCTCGCTGCAATCTTTCGGGTGGACTTCGGTCCGACCCAACCATCTCTCCGATCAGAACGTCGACCATGATTACGTGTTCGAACTCCCTGGTTAGGGAGCGGGATGCCCAATCAACCGGCCGGTGATTTATTTCACACCATTGCCCGTCTCGAGCTGTCCCACGTGCGAACCGAACTTTAAGAGCTGCTGATAGTCGCATCCCTTGCGCCACATCCAGTACATGCGAACCGCGAGTTTGCGCGCCATCGCGACCTTAGCAATCCGTCGATCACGACGTAGAGCCAGATGCATAAATCGGCGCCGCCATTCCGGTTCGCATCGTACCGTGGCCTGCGCTGCTTCAACCAACAGAAAACGTAGCAGGGTATTCCCTTGCTTCGTGATGTGCCCTAATCTTCGGCACCCCGCACTCGATGCTTCACTGGGAATTAATCCCACATAGCTTCCTATCTGTTTGCCGCACTGGAAACGTTTCGGAGTCCCGAGGATCAGCACAAACGCTAGTGCGGTGATCGGACCGACGCCGGGATGCGTCATTAAGCGGCGCACCTCCGGCCGCCGTTCCGCTTCTTCCTGGACCGCGGTATTAAGATCCGCGATGATCGGTTTTAGTCGATCCAGCAGTTCCAAGAGGTCTTGCCGGCGTCGCGTGGCCCAGGGAGCCAACAAGAAAGATTCCAGTTGGGCCCGTCCTTGTTTGCCCCACAGCCCCTTCTTTCGCCGCACTCCTTCATTCATTGCGACCGCCTGCAACTGATTCATGATGCGGGTCCGCATCTGCACCAACCGGTGACGATGCCAAAGCAGTTGTCGAACATCACGGTTCTCCGGGCTGGGTACCCACACTCGGGGAAAGCGATCTTCCACCAGCAACTTGAGCAGCAGGTGCGCATCTCGACGATCCGTCTTCTGCTTCCGTACCCGTTGCCTTCGTTGGACTGGGTCACCAATCCAAAGTTCGAATCCAAGGTCCGTCATGAGTCGCTCGAACCAGCATGTGCTGCCCGTAGCCTCCATGCCCACGCGCACGTTGATTCCGCGTTGCTTCAATTCACGATAAAACTCCTCCACCTCGCCTTCGTTATGGTTAAGTTGGCGTTCTCCGGTCTCTCCAGTTTCGAGATCGACAAACGCAATTTGCTGAACGCTCGGGTGATAATCCAGACCTATAATCAGCATATTCGGCTCCTTCCTCTCTGAGCCTGGTGCGGTTTGCCATCGCCAAGTTTACTCAGGTCGAGGGAGCCGACATTGTTATGAAATCAACCAGAAGTTGACAAGCTAGCTTGGAGACATCTGACGGTTCCGACCGTTTCCGACAGCCAAGTGTGCAAGGTCAAGTCTGGACTATTACAAATGAGTATATTGCTGTGTCCGCCTGTATGAGTCTTCGCGTTGCTCGAAGCTTCTACTTTGCAACTCTGTTTGGCCACGCCCAAGCCCCCTTCGTCTTGTGTCACGCGATCCGCAGGCCATCACCCAGTCGGTTGACAAAACCCCATTTCGACAACCACATCGCACTGATAATAAAAGACTTATGCTGGATATAATCTCCGATCTTGGGAGGCGTGGTCCACTTGCAAGATTTGGTTCAAAAACTTAGATACCGCGTACACACCAGACTTGATCTAAACTAAATTTAATCAATAAGATATAGGGGGTCACTGATCGTGGTTAAGAGGGGGGCCGACCGACCCTCGCCGGGTTACCACCCTGTGAATCGAGTCTGGCCCAGCCAAAAAGGGCCCCAAATTGGGAAATTAGGGGAATTGGGGAGGTTGGATAACATCGCTAGAATCAGTAGCATGGGACCCATGTTTTTAAAAATCTCAAAAAGGTGGTCTTCAAGGCTATTTTTTAGTAGAAACAGGGGCGGTCCGATAAAATCTTGGGAAATTTTGCTCGTTATACTGAGTAACCTTGGAGACTATACCGAGTAACATTTCTAATTGTGTCTGGGTCGGACTGCCGGGTGACTCCCCCATTCGGGGCCGCTCGCGGGAAATGCGGGGGCTCCCGGCGTGATCGGGCTGGCACTCCGGTTAGAGAGAACGGGACTCCCGGGCTGGGATTTTGAGACTCCAGTTCCTTCCATGTATTCCAGCCCATGCAAGGTGGGACTCCTTCCAGTGGGGCCGATTCCCGGGGCGGTTCCCGGGCGTCCCGGCGTCCAATTAAATAAGAGTTCCACGTTGTACGCCAGTCAGCATCCCGACTACAGACCGCCGTCAAAGCCTTCCCGCGAGCTTTTTACCAGGTTCGTTTTTGGCGCTCCGATTTGCCTGAGATGGTCATCAGCTCAGGTAGGCCAGCGGCCTCAAAGACCACTGCCACTTGAAAATGCCACGTCCAGTTGTGCTCGGTTACATGTCCATTGCACGCTAAACGGGTCATACAGTACGGGCAAACGCATGGGTCCTCTTTTACGGGTCCCATATTCCAAAAAACATGCCTCCGGCCAGAGCCCCCGTACCCCTCGACGCCCAGTCTGAGCACCGCCCTGGCCCTCACGCTTATTGACGACCAGGTTTTCGACGTTCCTTTTTTGCCGCTTTCGCGTCCGACGCAGTGACTCACAGTGCCCCGCTTCCCAGATTGCCTTTGGA
>WNFW01001418.1_pt1 | contig 18669 bp, 13 predicted proteins | sample 5400131 | NCBI WGS metagenome assembly WNFW01 (sample SAMN13153362, study PRJNA577476) | soil metagenome | isolation source: 20 cm soil or saprolite under grassland replicate 1 | place: USA:California | collected 2016-06-15 | reverse complement strand
CGGAGGGCACCGGAACGGACCCGCGCAGCACGGGACTGCGGTCGGAGATATTGGGGACGAACGGCTTGGCCGAAGCCACCATCACGGTCGAGGGCGCCGGTGCCGGCCCGCCCTCCCGCAGCGTGGCGAGCAGGATGCGGTCGTCGGAGCCCTCGAGCGGGGCCCGGCCGACGTATTCCACCCTCACCCGCGCAAGCCCGTTGCCGCGGAAGCCCAAAAGCTCGGCAGCCTTGCCCGAAAGGTCGATTTCCCGATTGGCCGCATAGGGCCCTCGATCGTTGACGCGCACGATGAGCGAGCGCTGGTTGGCGAGATTGGTGACTCGCACGTAGCACGGCATCGGCAGCGTCGGGTGCGCGGCCGAGATGCCATGCATATCGTACACCTCGCCGTTGGCGGTGAGCCTCCCATGGAAATCCGAGCCGTACCAGGAGGCGACGCCTTCGGCCCGGTAGTCGGGGTCCTCCTGGGGAACGTACATACGGCCGCCAACCATATAGGCTTGGCCGACCCGGTAGGCGCCGCCGCCCTTGGGAATCGGCTGGCCCGGCTCGACCACACGAGGGCTCGCCGTGACCCCGTATCGCGGATCGATGATGGAATGGGTTGCGGAGCAACCGGCAAGGACGAAGGCGCCCAGCATCAATACGCCGAGCTGCGCCCCGAACCGGATCCCCGCCTGCGGCATGGGCCGAGCGTCCCCCGAATGCGACCGGGCCGGCGTGCCGGCGGATCGCTGTCCATGATCCATGACGGAAAGCGGCTGCGCCATGATTCGCGCAACCGGACCCGTCCCCCAATTGCCGGTAGGATACGCCTGTTCTCGGGGCAAGAAAATGGCACCGCCGAGCACGTGGTAAAGGGACCGTTGCGCGCTCGCCAGCCGGCCCGGTGCCCGGCATTTTCGCAACTCTTGTCGGAGACGATCGCAATGGCCCCCTTCCGCATCGGTTTCGTGCTGTTCCCGCGCCTGACCCAGCTCGACCTCACCGGACCCTACGAGATCCTCTCCCGCATGCGGGACACCGAGACGCTGCTCCTCGCCAAGACGCTCGATCCGGTCCCGGCCGAGCACGGATTGAGCATCGTGCCGACGGCCACCTTTGCCGACTGCCCGCCCCTCGACCTCGTCTGCGTGCCCGGCGGCGTCGGCGTCAACGACGTGCTCGGCGATGCGGAGATCCTCGGCTTTTTGCGGAAAACGGCGGAGCATGCGCGCTACGTCACCGCGGTCTGCACCGGATCGCTGGCGCTCGGCGCGGCCGGCCTGCTGCGGGGCCGGCGCGCCGCCTGCCATTGGCTCTCGCGGGAGGCATTGCGAAAATTCGGCGCCGAGCCGACCGGCGAACGGGTCACCATCGACGGCAACATCATCACCGGCGGCGGGGTCACGGCCGGCATCGACTTTGCGCTTCGCGTGGTCGAAGAGCTGCGCGGGAAGGCCGCCGCCGAGGCGATCCAGCTGATGGTCGAGTACGATCCGCACCCGCCGTTCGACGCGGGCTCGCCGGAGCGCGCCGGGCCGGAGCTCGTGGAGCGCATCCGGCGCGCCGCCGAACCGATGCTGCGCGAGCGCGACGCCGCCGTCGCCCGCGCGGCAAAGGCGCTGGAGGAAATCAAATCTTAGCACCGCGGGTGCCGTGTATTGTTTGGTCTAGCGGAAAATGCTGGGCTAATGGCAATACTCGGTCCCGATCAGAAAAGGCGGGCATTCCCCGTCGTCCAATCCTCCGGTCCACATGACCGTCACCGCGACGCGCTTCTATCTCCTCTTCGTCCTGGCGCTGCTAGCGGCGGCGACGCTGGTGCGCGCGGTGGATCCGTTCTTCGTGCGTGCGCTGCGCCTGATCGCCTTCGATTCCTATCAGCAGCTCGCGCCGCAATCCTACGATGCGCGGCTGCCGGTCCGCATCGTCGACATCGACGAAGAATCGCTGGCGAAGCTCGGACAATGGCGGTGGCCGCGAACCAAGATGCGCGATCTGCTCGTCGAGCTGACCGGCAAAGGCGCCGCGGTCGTGGGCTTCGATATCCTGTTCGCCGAGCCCGACCGCACCTCGGTCGAGGAGATCGTCAAGCATTTGCCCCCCGTGCAGGCCGACGTGCTGATGGAGAAAGCGGCGGGTGAGCCCACCAATGACCAGACCTTTGCGGCCGCGCTGAAAGAGGCGCCGAGCGTGCTTGCGACGAGCCTCGGCAGCAGCGCAAACGCCGCGCCGCCTGCCAAGGCCGGGTTTGCCATTGCGGGCGATGATCCGCGGCGGCTGGTGCCCTCGTTCCGGGGGGCGACCGGAAATCTGCCGATTTTTGATGCGGCGGCGCGCGGGATCGGCGCCATCAACTGGGTCCCGGATCGCGACCAGGTGGTGCGCCGGGCCCCGTTGATCTTTCGGGTCGGCGATACGCTGGTGCCCTCGCTGGCGGCCGAGCTGCTGCGCGTCGCGCAAGGTGCGAGCAGCTATGTGCTCAAGGCCGCGAACGCCAGCGGCGAGACCGCGTTCGGCAAGAACACCGGCCTCAACCATGTCAAGATCGGCGACCTCGAAATCCCGACCAACGCCGATGGCGTCATCGTCGTGAAATTCCGTCCCGGCAATCCGGCCGCCTATCTCCCGGCCTGGAAGGTGATGTCCGGCGAAGTGCCCCGGGAGAATATAGAGGGACGGATCATCCTGGTCGGCACCAGTGCGCCCGGCCTGCTCGATCTGCGGGCAACGCCGCTCGAGGCCGCGGTGCCCGGCGTGGAGATCCATGCGCAACTGCTGGAGCACATTCTGGCCGAACGCTCGCTCACGCGGCCGGATTATGCGCTCGCGCTCGAAGAAGCCGTGATCGTCGTGCTGGGGATCCTGCTCGCGCTGATCCTGCCCCGCGTCTCCGCGAGCACGGCGGCGACAATCGGCGTTTGCAGCATCGTCGCGCTGTTCGTCGTCGGCTGGATTGCGTTTCGCCGCTGGGGCCTGCTGCTGGATCCCATGTACCCGGCCCTGGCGGTGGGCTGTATGACCGCGGGCATCACGTTTCAGGTCTACCGGCGGGTCGAGGCGCAGCGCGGCGAGATCCGCGCCGCCTTCGGCCGCTATCTCGCGCCCGCCGTGATCGAGGAGATCATCGCCGATCCCGACAAGCTCGAGCTCGGCGGCGAACTCCGCGAGCTCACGCTGATGTTCTGCGACGTGCGCAATTTCACCTCGATCTCCGAGCATCTCAGCGCCGTCGAGCTGACGCATTTCATCAATGAGCTGCTCACGCCGTTGAGCGAGGTCATCCTGGCCCACCGCGGCACCATCGACAAATACATGGGCGACGCCATCATGGCGTTCTGGAACGCGCCGCTCGACGAGCCGCAACACGCCGAGCATGCGTGCCGGGCGACGCTGGAAATGGCCGCCGCAATGGAGGCGCTGAACCGGGATTGGGAGGAGCAGGCCGCGCGCACGGGGCGGCCGTTCCGTCACGTCAATATCGGCATCGGCATCAACACCGGGCAGTGCTGCGTCGGCAACCTCGGCTCGACCTATCGCTTCGACTATTCGGCCGTGGGCGACGAAGTCAATGTGACCTCGCGCCTCGAGGGCCTGACCAAGCTCTACGGCGTCACCGCGGTCGTCGGCGAAGCGACGCTGGCAAAGTCCGGACAAAAATTTCCCGCGCTCGAGCTCGACGTGGTCGCAGTCAAGGGCCGCACGCGTTCGACCCGCGTCTTCACCTTCCTCGAACTTTTGAGCCGCCAACCGAACCGCCTCGACGGCTTGCAGCAAAAGCACGGTGAGTTCCTGGCGGCCTATCGCGCCCGGCGCTGGGACGAGGCGGAACGTTTGCTAGGCGAATGTCAGGAATTCGGACTTGCCCGGCTGGCGACCTATTACTCGTTGTTCGAGACGCGCATCGTGGCGCTGCGGAACACGCCGCCGCCGCCCGAGTGGGACGGCTCGTTCGCCATGACGGAGAAATAACCGGGACGACGTCGCGTAGGATGGGCAAAATCGGCTCCTCGACCGAACGGCTTGCTCCAAGCCTTGCCAGCGATTTTGCCCACGCGGAAATCAACGCGGTGGGCACGGCACGTTCCGCGCCTTGCCCACCCTACGTAACTCCCCTTACGGGGAGGTAAAGCGCGCTCGCTTCGTGATCAAAACCGGGCGGCGACGGTCGCGGCGACGATATGATCGTTGAAGCTGACGGTCGCGTCGTTCGAATGATCGTGCTGGAACTTGTACTCGAGCCGCAGGTCGCGATGATAGGCGAACAGGTTCGGGAACACGAGTGCCGCGCCGGGAATGACGAGAAAATCGCGGCGCCGCTCGGTCAGGCTTCCCACGATGTCGGAGCGGTAGGCGCGCTCGATCAGCGTGAGGTTGGCTCCGATCACCAGCCATTCGAACAGGCCGTGATAGAGCTCGACCTTGCCGCCGCCCTCGATATAGGCGCCGGGATCGACGTCGATCAGCAGCGGGGTGAGGACGACGCTGCCCTGAATGTCGCTCCAGCGCACCCAGGGCGACACGATCAGCAGGTCGTTGGGGGTGAGCCGGAACGAGAATTTTCCGACCACGTCCGCATAGAATCCGCGCTGCGAGGGCCAGAACGAATCGTAATCCCGATATGCCACGCGGAAGCGCAAGCCGCGATACAGCCCTTGCAAATAATCCTCGAACGTCGCCATGGCGGCGGCCTCGCCATAGAAGAAGCGGCCGTCGAAATAGGTGGCGGCGCCGCCCAGCGCCGGGTGAAACAGCAGCCCCGGGGCGAGATCGAGAACGGGGCCGGTCGCCGCGCCGACGTAGCCGTAATTGAGATCATGTTCATTGGAATGCAGGAGCCCATAGGCCAAGGCGGTCGTGCGCCAGCGGACGTCGGCAATCGTGCGTTCGTCCCGCATCGCCAACGTTGCAAGCGCCTGCGCCTCCGCGCGAGCTCCGGACGGCAGATAGCGCGGGTTGGTCTCGCCGACGGCGCCGAGTTCCGCGGTGAATTGCGTCGCGTTCGGCTGCAGGCGCCGGCGTACGCGCTGCAGCCCTGCCTGCGCTTCGAGGTTGCCGGGATCGTTCACGAGCACGCGCTCGTAAGCCGCGAGCGCCCAGCGCAGCTTGCCGCTCGCCTCGGCAAGCTCGGCATAGCGCAGATTGAGCTGGGAATTGGTCGGATCGCGCAAAATCTGGGCATAGACGCGCGTCAGCTCCGCCTGCGCGCCGGGACCGGGCCCCGGTTCGACGGGCTCGGCCGCGCCGACCGGCGAGCCGACTAGCATCGCGGCGATGAGCGTCGCGATGGCGAAGAGAACACGCTGCATGGCCCCCCCGCGCACGCCCCAGCTCCCCGCATGGAAATTACCGCGCCCGGGGGCTTTGCCTAGTGCAAAAAAACCACATGTGGCTGGCGTTATGAGGTGATTCGAGGACAGCGCATAGCAGGGGTTGGGCGCGAAAATCGCGCCATGTCACGCCGCGTCGCTTCGAATTCGGCTACGCGTGTGACGCAATTGCAACAACGCCCGCGCTGCTGGCGTGCTACCATGACAACTTGGGGGAGTCCGGACGCGGAAGTCCGGGATTGCCGCGGCGGGAGAGCAGGATGCGGGCCGTAATCGGACTAGCCGCCATCGTTGTGTTGATTTCGGCACTGCAGGCCGATCCTGCCGGTGCGGAGCCGAAGATCGGGGTGGCATCCGCGGCCAGGAACCAGGTGCAGGGCGTCATCGGCGGCGGCGCGCGCACGCTCTCGGCGGGAAGCGACGTCTTCTCCAACGAGGTCGTGCGCACGGGTGATGACAGTCTGGCGCAGCTGTTGTTTCTCGACGCGACCAGCCTGAGCGTGGGGGCGCGATCGGAAGTCAAGCTCGATCGCTTCGTCTACAATCCCGAGCGCAAGACCGGAAACGTGGTGATCGAGGCGAGCCGCGGCGCCTTTCGTTTCGTCAGTGGCTCGCAAGCTCCGACCAATTACACCATCAAGACGCCGCTGGCGACGATCGGGGTGCGCGGAACCATCGTCGACGGGTATATCAAAGGCGCCTTTCAAAACGACGCTCAGCACCCCTACACCGTGACCAGCATTCAGATCATCGTGTGGGAAGGCCATGCCTTCGTGACCGCGTTCGGCACCACGACTGATTTGGGTCCCGGACAGGCGCTGTTCGTTTCCAGCAACGGCCAAGTGGTTCCCGTGTTGTGGGACGGCACGGCGTTCGACAACCTCTTCAACGTGAACTTCCCGCTGTACGGAAGGCAATGGGATCTCGATCCGGGATTTATTCCTCAGCCCGACAACCCGCTCGATCTCATCGATCAGCTCAACGCGAAGGGCTTGCAGGGGCTGCCGTTGCCGGCGCCACCGAACACCGGAAGCCCCACGCGGGGGCGCTGATCTTCTACTGTCCGCAGCCCGCTAGTGTTTCGTTCGCAGCGCGCCGCAATTAATTCCGAATGTGGCTACTACGGACATCTGGACCACGCCTTCTTTGCTAGTCCCGCGGGCGATCGCGTGGTCATGAACGAAGCGTTGCAAACGCAGACGCTTCTGGTCGGCTTCGCCTACAAGCTCGGCCCTCCCTCCCCGCTTGTCGCCCAGCGTTGAAGTTCGCGATCGAGCGCAGCGATGGCGAACCGCGGTGCTTTGGATCAACGGCCATCGGAACGGCGCTGACGATCCGTTCCGGTTGTTTGCGGGGTCGCCGCGATATTGCCCACGACCTTGACGCGGACGCGAAGCGCATGGCCCGGCAGATAGGCGATCGGAATGTCCTCGGCTTCCACCATTGTGAGGTCGCGGGTGTCGGCTCCGGCGTCGAGGGCTCTCTGCTCGGCGAGCGCGCGTGCGCGCGAGATCGCCTCGGCACGATCGATCCCCTGGAATACCTGATCGACCTCGCCGCTGACCTGCGCGATCGCGGCCCCGACCGCATTGGCGCAGCTGCCGTGCTCGACGCGCACCACGCGACTGACCCCTTGCAATCGATCGGGAATGAGGAAGCTGCCGCCCCCGACCGCCAGCAGCACGACGTCTCCGGCCCGCGTCTTGATGCGGTCCGCGTGAACTTCGATCGTAGCATGCGCGCGGTCGAGCACTCCGTCGATCAAAGCCGCAGACAGATGCGCGACCTTGCGCCGGTCGCCGATGTCGATGAGGCCCGCCCCGACCGCGATGTCGGTCGCGGTAAGCGTGGTGCCGCCGAACGCCAGCGCTTCGTCTGTCAGGCGGAAACCCACGCTCTGCGGACCCACCGTCATGCGATCCGGGTCGACGATGCTTCCCCCGCCGAGCCCGATCGAGACCAGGTCCGGCATTCGGAACAGGGTGCGCACCCCGCCGACCTGCACGATCGAATTGGCCTGGCGCGGGAAGCCCGCCTGGAGATGCCCGAAGTCCGTCGTCGTGCCGCCGACATCGGCCACGATCGCGTCCTCGAGCTTGGAGAGGTACGCGCCGCCGCGCATCGAATTGGTCGGACCGGAGGCGAAGCCGAACACCGGAAGCGCGGCGGCGTAGGAAGCGGCCGCGACCGTGCCGTCGTTCTGGGTGATGTAGAGCGGCGCGTCGAGCCCGCTTGCCGTCATGGCCCGAGCGAACGCTTCGACGGTGTGCCGCGCGAGTGGAACCAGCGAAGCATTCAGCAACGCGGCATTCTCCCGCGGCAAAAGCCCGATGCCGCCGAGCCAATGGCTGCAGGTCACCGAAACTTCCGGAATTTCCTCGCGCAGAATCTCCGCGACCGTGTCTTCGTGCGAGGGATCGAGCGGAGAGAACATGGCCGTCACGGCGACGTCGCGAATCTCTCGGGCTCGAATCTCCCGCGCTGCCTGGCGCACTTGCCCGAGGTTCAGGGGCATGAAACGCCGGCCGTCGTAATCGTGGCCGCCCTCGACGATCCATGTCCCGCCGGCGACCAAGTCCGCGAGATCCTCCGGCCAGTCGCAGAACGGCGGCAGGGCGGTCGTGGCGGGCGCACCGATGCGCACGGCGGCAACTTCGGCAAGATCGCGACGCTGGACGACCGCATTGGTGAAATGCGTCGTGCCGATCATCACCGCGCCGACCTCCCGTGCGTTGCCCGCATGTTCGCGCAGCGTGCGCATCGCCCAGAGAATGCCGGCGGTGACGTCGGCGGTGGTCGGCACCTTGACCGCGGCTTCGATCCGACCCTGTGAGACCAGGACGGCATCGGTATTGGTGCCGCCGACATCGATGCCGATCCGGTTCACGACGCCAATGCCGATCGGAAATCGATGTCGTAACCGAACGCCCGCGGTCCGACGAGTTCGAGGCCGCGCGGGGTGAGAAAGATTTCGGGAGCCGGGAGCACGATGACGTTCACCCGCTGGCCGTAGCGCACCATCTCGGTGCCGATCGCCTCCCCGGTGTCGCTGTCCAGCACGCAGATCAGCTCCGGGGTCGTGGCGAGCGGTGCGCTGTCGCGCCAGACAACCGTCCATTCGTTCTGGAAATCGATCCGGACGCGATCGTGCGGCTCGCCTTCGATCGCGGCGGACCCGCGCAAGAATCCCTCCGTGGTGCGCCGCTCGACTTCGATCACCTTGCCGGCGAAGAGACGCTTGCCGCGCTCCGCCTCCAGGATGACGTCGATCGGATCGTCGTGGCGGCGGTTGGCCTCCATCACCGCCCGGCCCAGGCCGATGGCTTTGGTCGTGGTGCCGTGGACGGCCCAACGCTTGACCTCCGCGCCCCGGCGCGGCGCCTTGCAGGTAGCGGCAACCGAGCCGAACTCGGTGCAGATCTTGCGGCTGGTCCGTTCCATCCATTTCCAATCGGCGGCGCGCGTCACCACGATTTCGTTGCCCCGGGGGTCCACCGAGGTCAGCGGCGCCGGCGCCAGGTTTCCGACGGCGAACGTCGTCATCTGGGCTTCCGGATAGGCGCGGCCCATGGCGTCCGCGTCGATGACGGGAATGCCGAGATGCGCGGCCGCCATCAGCGGCTGGATCGCGTTGCCGCCGCCGATCTCGATCGACATGACGCCGCGGAAACGGCGGCCGAGATATTCCTGCATCAGCTCGACGGCCCTCGCCGTCAGGCGGCTGTCGACGAGCCGCTCCTGGCTCACCAGCGGCGCGCCCATGTTGGAAACGACCGCGACGTCGTCATCGTCGGCGAGCGCCTGCGCATCCATCAGGAACACGCGCGTGCCCTGGCGATAGAGCCGGCGCATGTTGATGAGGCCGTGATAGGGGCTGCCCCCGCCGCCGGTCCCGAGAATCCAGGCGCCGACCGCCAGCGCCTCGATATCGTCTCCGGTGAGCTCTCTCATGGCGTACCGCCAGACGGCGTCTGCGAGCGCGCCTCGGGAAGATCCGCTCCGGGATCCGGGCTCCTCATGCGGCGAGCAGCTCGGCGACGAGCCTGGCCATGACCGCATTGGATAGGATCACCGGAAGGCCGGCCTCATTCGCAAGCGCGCGGCGATGGTCCTCGGTAAAGCCGATGCAATCGAGTAGCAGCGCCTGCGCGCCGCGCTGCTTGAGCGACAGCCCGGCCGATCCCAAGGTTTCCAGCGGATCGTCATAAGGACTGGCGGCGGCGAAGATCGGCATGCGCGGCAACAATGTCCACTTGCCGCTTTCCGTCTTCATCTGGGAGGGCAGCGGCACGATGACGCCGAGTTGGCGATCTTGGATGAGGCCGGCAATCGCCGGCGGAATGATGCGGTCGGGCTCCAATAGCCAGGCCCGCTCGCAGCGCAGGCCATGGAATTGCCCGGTGCAGAGCAGGAGGATCGCGGCGCATCCGTCGGCTTCCAGGGCGGAGAGCTTCGCTTGGATGCCGTCGCGGACCTTGCGGGCGCTCAGCTGCACGGAGCGTCCATCCAGCAGCCGCGTCAGCAAAACCGGCTTCCCCCCCTCCGCGCCATAACGCGATCGGATCTCGTCGTGGGACAGGCCGTCGAGCAGCCCGCGATCGACGATCGCCACGCCGCCGGGCATGTGCTGCTGCAGGATCGGCGCGATGTCGGAGCGGGGTGCCTGCCCGATGGTCAAGGTTCCGAGTGTGCGGCCGGACATCGCCGGCCGCTCGAGCGCATCCCGCTTGCTGACGAGTTCTGCCGTCATTTGCCGATCGGGGGTTTTGCCTTGAGGACCGAATCGAAGAAGCCGAACAGCGCGTCGCCGCCGATGAAACCCGCCGCCAACACCTCCATGGAATTGGTCGCCTGCTCTCCCTTCAGCTTGAGCACGGTGACGCGAATGGCGATTCCCGCGAGCACCGCCCAACCGGCGAGCGGATTGGGGATCAACAATCCGGTCGCGAGCAGCACGCCGAGCTGGCGCCTCGGCCCGCCGATCCATTGAATGATCGCGGCGGGGATCGCCCACAGCATCAGCATGCGCGCCACGTCGGAGGAAGCGCCGGCATTGATCGCCGCCACGTAGACCTTGTCGACGGGCGGGACCAATCCCTGGGCGAAATACGCCGGGTGTGCGAGCCAGACCGTGGGGATCGCGACCAGGAACGCGAGCATGGCCGCATAGAGCTGCTGCTTGCGACCTTCCAGTTCGAAGGCGGGATCCTTGCCGAAGCCGCGCAAGACGAAGCCCGCCCTCAGATCGTAGCCCATGTCGGCGAACGCCGGCCCGGTGGATGCGCTGAAGCCGACCAGAAGGCCGAGCGCAATCGGCGGAAAGCCGATGAGGATGCCGACGATCAGCGTGATGAGCGCCACGGCGAACGCCGGGAACCAGCCGGAATGCATCGCCGCGATGCCGACGATCAGCTCATGCATGAACGCGGCGAAGGCGGCATAGACGATGAACAACGTCAGCATCGGAAGCGACATTTGCGAGGCGAGACCGCCGAGGAGCGCGATGACGATGGCAATGGCGGGATAACCGATGCTGCCCAGCCCCAGCGCGCGGCCGAGCTCGGCGTCGCTGCGGCCCGTAGCCGCTTCGGCGCTGCCTCGCCGGCTGATGGCCAGGATGACTTGCACCAGCGCAATCAGCCCCGCGCCGACCATGAACCCGTGCGGCACGTAATATCCGCTGATGTCGATTCCGGTGAGCGGCTGCGTGTATCCTCGGATCAGCAGGCCGACGCCGAACATGCTCAGCGCCCAGATGTTGCCGATGAACGCCACTCCGAACGCCGACATGGGGATCTTGAACCAGCTGCCGAACATGCCGACGAGAATGCCGAGGCCGAGCAGTGCCGCCTTGCGGCCGCCGACGTCCCCCGCCTTGATGGCTTCCGCCGCGGCTACGCCCGGAGGCCAGGTGCCGGTTGCCGGGAATATGCGGGTATCGAACATCCGATAGAGCAAATAGGCGTCGAGCAGCATCGACAGCGCGGCGCCGACCAGCATCGGCAGGATGAGATCGCTTCGCCCCAACAGGAACGGAACGCCGATCGGCAGCAGCAGGCTGTTGGCCGCCCCGAAGGTCGCGGCGGAAATGGCGCTCTGCGCCAGATTTTGCACATGGATCGAGCGGTAGCGGGCAAAAATCGCGAGCGGCACCCGGGCAAGAATCATCGCGACCAGCGCGCCGATGATCGAGGTGTTGGGCGTGACGCCCAATTGCAGGATCAATTGCACGCCGATGACGGCGCCGAAGACGGAAAGAGCGAGCAACAGGATGAATGTCGCGGGCGCGAAGGTCGCCGGATGGCGCGTTCCCGTCGCTTGCGCTTCTGCACCGGCTGGGAGCGGCGCGGTGGAGTTGAGGTCGGTCATGCGGTAGCTCTCGATCGCTGGTTGGTGCCGAACGCTGCGGAGGATGCAAATCTCCGACTTCCGCCCATGCGATTCAAGCCCGCCGCGATCGGCTTGCCCTTCAGCCACCAGTCGTCGCCAGGTACGATCCTGTATCCCAGGCCGGCACTCCTCCCGAACTATGATGCCCTTGTTCGCATTATAGGGAAAGGCCGCAGGCTCCCAAGTATGCTTGTGGTTTAATCCCCGCGGAAGTCCAAGAACACGCGGAATTTTTGGGAGGCGATCATGCTCGGCAAATCACGTTCGGCGATCCTCACAGCGGCTCTGCTCTGCCTCGCGCTCCCGGCATGGGGTGAGGACTGGACCCAGCGATTGCCCGACGGCAAGGGCAAGGAAACCGTCGCGGCCATCTGCGCCGGTTGCCACGAATTCTTCAGCCGCCTCGGCGCCGGCTACACGCCCGAGGGATGGCGCACCGTGATGCGGATGATGATCAATCAGGGCACGCCGGTGCCGCCGGACCAGATCGAGACGGTGACGCAATATTTGATCCAGAGCTTTCCGGAAAAACCCAAGCCGGCCGGCATGACGATCCCGGGGCCGGTCGAGGTCTCGATCAAGCAATGGCCCGTCCCCACCCCCGGCTCGCGCCCGCACGATCCGCTCGCGACCCGGGACGGCGCCATCTGGTACACCGGCCAATTGGCCAATGTGCTCGGCAGGCTCGACCCCAAGACCGGCCGGATCAAGGAATATCCGCTCAAGACCCCGCATTCGGGGCCGCACGGCCTGGTCGAGGACCAGGATGGCAACATCTGGTACACCGCGAACGCCGCAGGCTTGATCGGCAAACTCGATCCGAAGGCGGGGGCGGTCAGCGAATATCCGATGCCGGATCCAGGCGCGGGCGATCCCCACACGCTCATCTTCGATCCGGGCGGGATCCTGTGGTTCTCCGTGCAGAATGCCAACAAGCTCGGCAGGCTCGACCCGAAGACCGGCGAGATCAAGCTGGTCACGCCGCCGACCGCGGGTGCGCGTCCCTACGGGTTGGCGGTGAATTCCCAGGGCATGCCGTTCTTCGTGGAGTTCGGCGCGCCCAAGGTGGGCAGCATCGATCCGAAGACGATGGAAATCCGCGAGTACCCCTTGCCGGATCCCGGCGCCCGTCCCCGTCGCATCGCGATCACCAGGGACGACGTGATCTGGTACACGGATTTCGCCCGCGGCTATCTGGGCCGGCTCGATCCCGCGACCGGGAAGGTGACGGAATGGGCCTCTCCGGGCGGACCGAAATCCGAGCCCTACGGCATATCGGCGATCAAGGACGTCATCTGGTACAGCGAATCCGGCACCAAGCCGAACACGGTGGTGCGCTTCGATCCCAAGACCGAAAAATTCCAGGCCTGGGTCATTCCGGGAGGCGGCAACATCGTGCGCAACACCTCGGTGACGCTCGAGGGCAATTTCGTGCTGGCCAACAGCCTGGTGAACGAGGTCTCGCTGGTCGAGATCAAGGGTGCGCCGACACGCTGAGCGGTGCTCGACCGCTCGGTGCTACGTGCCGGCTCGCGTCGGCATCGTCAGGAAAGCGTGAACCACGTGCCAGAATTGCTCGCGGTCGAGGCTGAGCGCGAGCGCATGCGCGGCCCCGGAAAGAATGGAGAACTGGCGATCCGGGTTCGGCAGCTCCTTGTAGAATCCGAGCAGGTCGTCGAGCGAGGCGATGCCGTCGTGCTCGCCGCGGATCAGCAGCACCGGGGAAGCGACCTTGCGAGGATCGACCAGCGGCAGGTTCGCGGTCATGTCGAGATAGGTCCCGGTCGGGATGGTGTCGCCGAAGGCCAGTTCGGCGTCCGCCAACGCCTCGGGGACCGCGGGATCGGACGTGCCCGGCTTGTCGCGGGTGAAGATGCTACGGACCATGTCGCGGTCGCGGGGCCGGCGAATATTGGCGCGGAAGAACGCCAGCGCCTCGCCGCGCTTGGCAAGGGTGGGCGAGCCGCGGCCGGTCCAGGTGAACGCCGAGAGCGCCAGCCGGCCGACGCGCTCGGGGGCGACCATGGCGAACGCGCCCGCCCGCAGCGCACCCGAGGATTCGCCGAGGAAGTGAAATTGGGACCGGCCGGTTTCCCGCGCCACGATCGGGACGGCGGCGCGCAGATCCTCCACCCCGCTGGCGATGTCGGAATTGCTTTCCGTCCGCGACGAGCTTCCGTAATTCTCGTGGTCCATGGTCCACACGTCGAAGCCGTAGCCGGCGAACACGTTCATCAGCGAGTATTCGCCATGCCCCGGCACCGATAGATCGAAGCTCGGGCGCGCCGAAATCGAGGAGCCGTGCACCAGGAACAGCACCGGCCGGCTCGCTTCGCCCGCCGCCGGCGCGCCCAGGCGCTTGCGGTAGAGCGCGAGCCTGATCTCGGCGCCGGCTCTTTGCTTGATCGCCCAATATTCGCCGCTCCAGATGTCCGCGGCCGGTACCGGTGCTGCTTGCGCGTTGGTCGAGGGCGATGTCGCCATGGCAGCCGCGATCCCGCCTGCGGCGCTCGCGGCTGCGGCGAGCACGGCGCGCCGCGAGCTGGCGCGCGGCGCATCTGCCCGTTGGCTCGGGGACCGATCGTGCTTGTCAATCCGCGGAGATGACATCGTTGCCTCTCTGCTCGTCATTAGGGCGCGAGCCCGTTCAATTGGGCCGATACCATAACGCGCGCCGGACCGGCCTGTTTCCCTGCGGCCGTCGGGACACCGGCGCGGGTCCGGACTCTCGCATATCGGTCGGGGAAAATCAGCGGCCACGTTCGGCCGGTAGGTGGAGCTATCCGCGGTCCCCGGATGCGGCGCAGCGCGTCCTTCGAGGCGAGCGCCGTCATCCTGAGGTGCGAGGCGCGAAGCGCCGAGCCTCGAAGGACGGCGCTCGCGCCTCAGGACGACGAGCGGTGCGCCGCTGATCCGAGGTCGATGCGGATTTACGCTAATTAGCCATGCATTGCTTCATGAAGGCGCGCTTCTCCTTCAAGTCGAGCTTGAGCGACTGCTCCTCGCAATTTTTCGCGCGGCTCGCGGCCGCTTGGCCTCTGCTCGCGTCCGGCTCGTGCCAAATCGGATCGTCGTAGGGATTGACATCGACCTCCGCCGGCTTGACTTCGGGGCCTCGGGTCGACGCGTACCAGCAACGGCGGCCCTCGACGAGGTGATAGCGCGGGTAGCCGCCATGAACCTCAGGGCGCGAAAGGCAGCGCGGCGCATCGTTGGCGGCAATCGCAGGCGCATCATTGGCAGCCAACGCTTGCGCCTGCGCCAATGCGAAGGCGAGACAAATCCAGATCGGCCCCCTCCCCTGGATCTGCGCCCAACACTTCATCGCACGCGACCTCCGGCAACAGTCCCCTGCCCGCCTCCAAACCGATCCAGCAGGGCGGTCGCGGGGACACGGGGGAACGCTGGCTCGGCAGCCTGAGGAGACAATCGCGGCGTCTTTAGGGCCTGCTGCGGCCCGAAGCGCGACCGATCCAGTTCACGGCCTGGGGTTTTCGGGATAATCTGCGGCGGGGATTTCGGCTCAACGCACTTCGTCGAGGGGACCTGGACCGTGCCACACAAGCCATTGCGAAACGCGGCTGCCGGTCTGCTTGCGATCGTGGCCGCGTCGACTTTTCCTGCCGGGGCGCAACAATTCCCCCCGGCACAGCCGTTTCCGCCGGCGGATGCGCAGCCCTCTCCTCCCGCCCCGGAAAAGCCCGCGGCCCCGCCCGCCGCGCGGCCCGCCGCGGGGCCCGCCGTCGCCGGCACCTGGTCCGGCTCGGTGACGCAGGTCGGCAGCCAATCGAAATACAGCGTCTCGCTCACCCTCACCGCCGCCGGAGGCGAGACCAATTATCCCGAGGTCAATTGCGTCGGAAAGCTGACGCGCATCGGTGCGTCGCGCAGCTATGTGTTTTACGTCGAGGCGATCACCCAAGGCCACCGCGACAAGGGCGGCCGGTGTCCGGACGGCACCATCACGGTCGGCCGGGCGGGCGACAAGCTCGCCTGGGTCTGGTTCGGCAGCGTTGACGATGAGCTCGTCGTTGCGTACGGCACGCTCACGCGCAAGCCCGCACGATAAAGGCCCCTGCGGCACCCCCTGCATCGGCGGCAAACATGACGAACGCACGGGCGGTCGAGGATCACTACACGCGGTCCTCGCTCGGCGACACCATCCTCTCGGCGCTGCGCGAGGCCGGCAAGGACCTCGAGCATTTGACGCCGGACGATCTCGCGCCGGTCGACGAATTCCATTCCGGCCAGCGCAACGCGACGGTGCGGCTGGCGCAGCTCGCGCGGCACCGGCCTCGACCTGACCGCGGAATTCGTCGAGGTCACCAACATGCTGGCGCACCGCACCGAGCTCGCCGGGAAGGTCACCTATCGTCAGGGCGATGCGCTCGACCTGCCGTTTCCGGACGCGAGCTTCGATCTCGTGTGGTCGCAGAACGCCGCGATGAACATCGCCGACCGCGACCGGCTCTATGCCGAGATGCGCCGCATGCTCAGGCCGGCGGGCAGGCTTGCGATCCAGGACGTCGCCGCCGGGCCAGGCGGCGAACCCTATTACCCGACGCCTTGGGCAAGCGACAAAAGCATCAGCTTCCTGTTCGCGCCCGAGGTCACGCGCGAGAAGCTGGAGCGCGCCGGGTTCCGGGTCGTTGCCTGGCACGACCCGACGCCGGAATCGCTCGAGCAGGCGCTGGCGCGCGCCAAGGCGCTCGAGACCGGATCGCTGCCGCCGCTCGGGCTCCACATCCTGATCGGCCCGAATTTTCCCACCGTGTCGAGAAACATGCTGCGGAATCTCGAGGAAGCGCGGATCCGGCTGATCAACGCGGTGCTGGAGCGGGCGGAGTAGTCTCGTCTCAGGTGGCTAACCGCACCATGACACGGATGCGAGCGGGTGAGCCGTTCGGCATCGGGCCACCTTAGCGCGCTCTCGCGCGCGGCAATTCGCTCGGCCGGCTGCTGCCGGCGTGACTTCGGGAAACGTGCCGATGCCTCGCGCTATGATGACGGCTGCGGCCCGCAACGATATCCGGCGAGGGTTCAGGATCGGCATAGACCCGGGGAACGGAGTAGACCTGCGACCCCGTGCCAAGCGAGGGAGAGAGCTGCTGTACCGGGTTTCCGGGCTGAGGGATCGTCAATTGTGGACCCGGATCGTTGAACTGCGGGGTTACCTGCGGCACGGGCAGCAGTACAGGGGGAGGAGGGCTGTGTTGCGCCCATAGCTGCGATCCTGGAAACGGCGCCGCGGCGAATAATCCGATCGCTACGATTGCCAGCACGCGGGTTCGGTAGGTCATCATCCTGGTCGATCAATTCGATTCCGGCTGGGCAAGTTCCGGTGATCGGGTCGCGATCGCTAATACCGGTCGCGAACGCAAAGCCCCAATCGGGTCCGGTGCCATTCGGGCGGGCAGCTTCGCAGCCGGTCGGGAACACAGCGACCCCAGGGGCTCCGATGCGCAGCGGGTCCGCAGTCCTGACGCACCGGGAACGAGGATGCCGCGGACAGCCCCGCAAAGCCGACGGTGAGCACGGCGAGCGCGGTCAACAGGGCTGTTCGCATGGAAGTCACGTTTGCCAAGACCAGACGGGAAGGGTAGCAAAAGGGTAGCAGACCGGCATTTTGGCTATCAACTCCCGGCCGAAATGGCCTGTGTTCTATCGCCCGGAAGGGTGGCCGAGTGGTTTAAGGCAGCGGTCTTGAAAACCGCCAGGGCTCGCAAGGGCCCTCGTGGGTTCGAATCCCACCCCTTCCGCCATCTGATTGATAATACGCGATAAACTCCACTTCGGCACACACGAACTGCGAAACCTTATTGAGGTGGAAGCGGTCGTCAGTGTTTCGTCAGCAGACTCACCTGAGACCACCGAATCCCCCAGCCGCGGGGCTCATCTCCCGCCCCCCTCCCCCGCACGAGCAGAGGAATGGGCGCTGTGAATCTGACCGCGCTCCCCTTCGGGCCTTGATTTTCGTTCATCCCTCGCCTGAGTAAATGATCGGCCAGCCTCCAACAGGACTGTATTCAACATTCTGGGTTTCAACCGTCCGTCACCTTGGCACCGCGTGTGGCATCGGCTCTTTCGGTCTGCCCGTCCGATTCCTCTTCCATTTCCTCCAATTGGGCGAGCAAAGTGCGGGCACGCTGTTCGATCGCCCTTTGTGTCTGCCCAAGAATGGGATGATCGCCTGCAGGCATCGCAGCCACTTCGGCGGAGGCCGCGGCGGCTTGCGCGGCGGCAGCCTGCGTAAGCGTGCGAACGCGGGCGAGAACCTGCGGTGCGCCAAGCCCGCACTCTCTGGCAAAGTGCTGCCAATGTCTGCCCTTGAGATAATCGCCGCGGTTCTTGCCGGCGATCTTCTGTGCGAGGTTCTTCGTGATATGTTCCCATACCTGCCCGCACATCACATCGTAGAGCGGCGCGAGCGATACCCCGCCTGCTTTGATCATGATGGAATAGTTCTTTGCGTGCGCGTCAGTGTTACATGCGATGATGTTGAAGATGACCATATCGAGCAGCCGCAGTATGTTTTCTGGCAGCATTAGCTGTCGAATCCTCTCGAACGTCTCGCTCAATGTCGGTCCGCGAATTCCGGTCTGGTTAGATTCGTACTTGGCCGAAGGCGGCTTGCCGAGTGCCTGGCAAAAGTCTTCCTGGTGCAGTCGCCGCCAACGGCCACCAACTTCCTTTCGGTCGTACCGTTCGATGAGAAGATACGTTCGCCCGCCGGCCTTTCCGGTCGTGACCTCTGGCACCGGGATGTTCAGCCTTTTGGCCAGGGTCAAACAAAATGCCTCGTTTTGCACACCACCCCTAAGGCGCTCTGCATCGGGCTTTAGGATATGCGTCGATGGAGAGCCTTCGAGCGGGACGCAAATGCGTCCTGCGTCATCGACGGCAACCGCGAGCTTCGATTGGACCCCGGCGAGCGACATCGAAACCCCTTCGTCGCCGACGAGGAA
>WNFW01001021.1_pt1 | contig 18670 bp, 16 predicted proteins | sample 5400131 | NCBI WGS metagenome assembly WNFW01 (sample SAMN13153362, study PRJNA577476) | soil metagenome | isolation source: 20 cm soil or saprolite under grassland replicate 1 | place: USA:California | collected 2016-06-15 | reverse complement strand
CAACTGAGCAAGTGTGATTTTTTCTTTGCCCGCCTCTGCAAATTCCGGCCAGAATTCCGCGACGCGTTGTTCGATGTCGATCTTGTGTTCTTGCAGCACATGCAAAATGCATGCGCTGCCAAGTCCCTTTGTCACCGACCAAATCAAGACAGTCGTGTCGGGCGTCCACGGTTTCTCGCGGCGCGCGTCCCGAAATCCACCTTGAAGATCGACAATCGGTTCTCCATTTTGCCAAACCGAAATGGCCGCGCCAAGTTCGTTGAATTTGTCGAAATTTTCCCGGAACAGCGGCTCAAGCCGCGCGCGAAGTTGCTCCGCATCCAGTTGCATGAATGACGCTAAGGTGGAACGCCTTGTCCTCAAGGGGTTGCTAAGAAAATGCGGCTTCGCCGCCTGATTGTTGTGTGTGACACCGAGCGCAAGCGTCAGTTTGCGCCTGCGGCGATTGGTTTAACATCGTCTTCGGAGAAGCCGATCCACCTCATCGAGCGCTCGATGACAAATGTCTGGTTACAGTATTTCCTGCACTGACTTCAGATCGGGATCTTTCTTCGCCAGCTCCCGAAATGAGGAATCCATTTTGAAGCTGGTTTGCAAATGAACTTGCGCGGCGCGGATATTTCCGAGCAGTGCGTCGTAACACCCCATGTTGTAATAGTAGATCGGCTCCGACAGCAGAGCTCTCGGGCCTTGGAGAAGAATCTTTTTCGCCTCGGCGGTTTTGCCGAGTTCGTGCAAACAAAATCCAGCATGCAGGAATCCCGTGCTGCACTGAGGCGCGACGCGGCAGAGTTTGTGACTCACTCGCAATGCGGTCGTCCATTTTTTCTTGCGCATCAGATTATGCAATCGGAGATGCAACACTTCTGGACGGTCTTGGAGAGCGTTATCGATAGCGTTCAGTTCGGCCATGGATTCGCGCGTCATCTCCAATTCCGCGTAACCAGCCGCAGCCATCAAACTCCGTTCGAAATTCACGCATTGTTTTAAGCAAAGAGCTTGCCAAGCATTGAAAGTGTGATGTCGATGTTGTTGTAGCCACGCGCCTGTGGCGCGTCAGAAATGGCGCACAGCGCCGTGGCTACAACAGCAGCTCTTCCAATTCGCCAAGCCGCCGCTCGAATAATTGCAATGTGCACTCAATCGGCGCGGACGTCGACATGTCGACTCCCGCGGCTTTCAACGTTTCCAGTGGGAACTTCGAACCGCCCGAACGAAGAAAATTCAAGTAGGCAGCAGCGCTTCCCGGTTCGCCCGAGAGCACTCGCTGTGACAGCGCGACGGCGGCGGAAATTCCAGTCGCATATTTATAGACGTAGAAGGCATGATAAAAATGCGGGATGCGCAAGCATTCCAGATCGAGCTCCGGGTCGATAACGAAACTCTCGGCGAAATAGGTTTCGAGCAGTTTGTGATATTCCGATTTGAAGCCATCCAGGGTGAGTGCATCACCGCTCTCTTCAATCGCATGAATTATTTTCTCGAACTCGGCGAACATGGTTTGCCGAAAGAGGGTGCCGCGCAGATCGTCGATCTGCCGATTGATGATGTAGGCGCGCATTTTCGGATCGCTCGTTTGTTCCAGCAGATGATGGGTGAGCAGCTCCTCGTTAAATGTCGATGCTACCTCGGCAAGAAAAATCGGGTAATCATAATCCTGAAACGATTGCGATTTTGTCGCGAACCAACTGTGCATCGAGTGCCCGGCTTCGTGGGCGAGCGTGTAAACATCAGAGAAGACGTCTTCCTTGTAATTCATAAGGATGTAAGGCGGCGCGTGGTAGCTCCCCGACGAAAACGCCCCGCTGCGTTTGCCTTTGCTCTCGTAGCGATCGCACCACCGCCCGCGCAAACCTTCTTGCAGTGTATCAACGTACTGTTTCCCGAGCGGAGCGAGCGCGGCCAAAACCATCTCCATCGCCTGGTCAAAACTGGTGCGCGTTTCAATCTCGGAAACCAGCGGCACATAAGTGTCGTAATGATGAAGCTCGCGAAGCCCGAGCGCGCGCCGTCGCAAATCGAAATAGCGAAAGAGAGGTTTCAAATTCGCGCGGACCGCGCTGATTAAACCATTGTAAACAGAAATCGGCACGTCATCGGGGAACAGCGCCGCTTCCAATGCCGATGAATAATGCCGGGCGCGCGCCCGAAAGATGTCGGCCTTTACCGAATAGGCCAACGCCGCGGCGAGCGTGTACTGATGATCCTGAAATTCTGAGTAGAACTGGTGGAAAGCACGCTTACGCAATTCGTGATCACGCTTGACCAAAAATGATCCGAACGAACTTTGGGTAAGCGGTTTGCCACGCCCGGTTTCGTCAACCACTACACCGAACTTCATGTCCACGTCAGTGAGTTGCGAAAAAGTGTCGTCGTAGCCGCTGAGCGCCACGCTGCCGAGCGCCAGAATTCGTTCCTCCGGCTCGCTCAGCACATGCGGTTTCATCCGGCGAATCTTGTGCAATTTGATTCGCCAATCCTTTAACGCAGGATCGACAACGAACTTCGCGAACTTTTCATCGTCGATGGTTTGGATCTCAGGAACAACAAACGCGGACGCCTCGCCGATTTTAGTCAGTAGATTCTGAATTTGCCCGACGCGCGCGAGATATTCATTGTTCGCGCTGTCCTCTGCGAGTTGGAGCGAGGCAAAGTGATAGAGGCGCTCGATTTTCATGTCGAGCGCTTTTTCGAACTCCAGACAATCGGCCAGATTCTTCGCGGACGCACCGAGTTTCCCTTTCCATTCCGTAATTCGCGGATATGTCTGCTCGACCCAGGCAAAGTCCTCGCGCCATTTGTCGATATTATCGAAAAGATTAGTGAGATCCCATTTGTCGGATTCGGGGATCTCGGTGCGAGTCGGGACTTGAGTCGAAGACATTCAGAAAACGTCCAACGTCCAACGCCCAACGTCCAATATCGAATAAAGAGTTCGCGAAGCGGCCGAGTTCATTGGGCGTTCGATGTTCGGCGTTCAGCGTTGGGCGTTTTCTGCCAAATCAGCGAAGTCCTTCCTCTCCTTCTTCATGCATGCGCGGGCCTTTTTGCTCTAGCGGCTCGCGTGCTTCGGAGATCGAAATTTGCGGGCAACTGTCGATCCAACGCTCGGCATCCGGAGCCGCCCAGCGGACTGCATTTCTCAAAACCAATTGCACGCTCGGATTGAAATAGATGGGATACATCTCGTGTCCGGGAGAAAAATAGAAAATTTTCCCATTGCCGCGTTTCCAGGTGCAGCCGGAACGAAAAACCTCGCCGCCTTCGAACCACGAAATAAAAACAATTTCGTCCGGCGTCGGGATCGCGAATGGCTCACCGTACATTTCGGTGTTGGCGATCTCGAAGCAGCGATTGATTCCGTGTGCGATTGGATGCGCGGGATTGCAAACCCAAACCCGTTCTTTCTCGCCGGCTTCGCGCCAGATGAGCGAGCAACTCGTGCCCATGAGACGCTTGAAGATTTTCGCGTAATGCGAGGAGTGCAGGGGAAGGAATCCCATGCCTTGCCAGATGCGCTTGAGGACACGATCGACAATCACATCCTCGACGCGACCGTGCGCGGCGTGTCCCCACCAGATTAGCACATCGGTCTCATCGAGAGTTTCGTCCGCGAGGCCGTGTTCCGGTTCCTCGAGAGTTGCGGTGCGGACTTGGAATTGATTGTCGATCCTGAGAGCTTCGGCAATGCATCCATGGATTCCGTTCGGATAAATCTCCCGCACGACCGGATTCTCGCGTTCATGAATATTTTCGTTCCAAACAAGGACACGAATATTTTTCGCCATGAATCTCATATGATGTGAGTCGCCGCTAAGTCAAAGGTGGATCGTGCTCAAGGAGTGTCGGCTTCCCAGCCGTCTTGTTTAACTCGACGGCTGGGAAGCCGTCGTTCCTTGATGGCAGGATGTCGCGCGATTTTGCGCATCGCTTTTTGCAGGAGCTCTTTGCCGGGCGAGATCTTGTGCCAGGGCGAGGCGCCTGACGGATGCGGCAACGGAATCAAATCGAACTGATGAAGCGCGCGCTCGACGTTAAATTTCCGGCCAATCACTTCTTCCAATTTCGCGCAATCCATGAATTGAGCGATAGCGAGTCGGCCAACTGGAATAACAAGTCGCGGGCTCAGAATTGCGATTTCATTGTTCAACCAGGAAGAACAATTGCGAATTTCGTCGGGCGCCGGCACCCGATCCGTCCCGCCAGAATTTTTTCCGGGAAAGCATCGGCAGACCGCGGCGAAATAAATTGTCGATCTGACGGTTGCTTCATTCATAGCGCAGAATTGTTCGAACCAGCGGAAAAGCGTTTTGCCAGCGGTGTGCGCGAATGGTCTTTGCAAAACTGGTTCTCTCGGTCCCGGAGCCTGACCGATAAGCATGACGTCGCTAAGAATCGCGCCGCCGGAAACCGGCGTGGACTTCATCCGTGGACAACGCCGACATAACAAAAGCTGTGCAACATGACGATTGAGCCGCAATTGTTCGTGTTGACGAAGAGCCATCTGGAAATGAATCATCGCATACTGCAAGATCGACAAGAAGCGACGCGATACTGATACGTTGAAAGTTCTTTGTGAAAGCTTCAATGAAGCAATGGATTAAAGCTCACCGGGTTGAGCTGCTTCTGTTTACGCTGCTCTGGACGACCTACGCGTACTTTTATCAATCAACCCAGGACAATGAGGCGGCGAGATTCGATCAAATCCGCGCGCTTGTCGAAAATCGCACGCTCTCCATCAACAAATATTGGTGGAATACGGCTGATATAATCCATTATCAGAAAGGAGGCACTGATCACATCTATCCAAACAAAGCGCCTGGGGCGTCGTTCATTGGAGTTGTTCCTTACGCAATCATAACCGCGCTTCTGGGCCCATTTCGTACAGTAGGTCTGCCGGCGTGGATTTACTGGCATCTTGTCGTTTACCTCACGATCATCTTCACGGTAAGTTTTTTATCGGCCCTGGCGGCGGTTGCGATCTATGGCGTGCTGGTTCGGATGACGGAGGATCGCTATTTTTCCGTCCTTATTGTCTTGGCGATCTGGCTGGGCACAATCGCGTTTCCATTCTCGACACTTTATTTTAGCCATCAACTTGCCGCGGCGCTTCTCGTTTTCGCGTTTTGTCTGCTTTTTAGCATAGCGCACGATCCGAAACCTTCGGCGAGGCGCGCAGTTCTTGAAATGGCGGCCGCGGGTTTGGCAATGGGTTTCAGCCTAACGACCGAATATCCGACCACGCTACTCGTGTGTTTGTTGTCGATCTACGCGATCTGGGTGGCGACCCGACACAAACTTTCGTTGAAGCGGCGCACAATTCTTCTCGGCGCATGCGCGATGGGTCTCTTGGCAGGTGTTGGCGTGCTCATGATTTACAACGTCGCGGCGTTCGGAAAACTTTTTTATGTCCCATACGAAGCCTATGCGAGCCCTGGCGCATATTTTCACGCTACTTATTCGAAGGGTTGGATGGGATTGCATTGGCTCGGGTTTCGCCATCTTTTGCATGCGCTCGCCTCGATTACGATTTATCCGACCATCGGGCTCCTCTACATCGGAGTCCACGGCTGGCGGGTCTATGCTTGTAATCCCGTGCTTTGGCTTTCGCTGCCAGGCTTAGCATTGATGATTTGGAAACGAGAATGGCGAACCGAGGGTTTGCTGATTGCCGCACTGGCGGTCGTCTACCTTCTTTTCATCACCAATTACGGAACCTCGATTTATGACTGGTCGGGCGCGAGCTATCTCGGCCCGCGGCATATCATTCCGATTTTGCCGTTTCTCGCCCTGCCTCTCTACTTCGGCGCGCGGAAACTGCGCTTCGCTTTTTATCCGCTCTTCGCGATTTCCGTTTTTTACATGCTGCTGGCAACGGCGGTCGAGCCGCGAATATCGATTCCGTTTGAAATTCCGATGCGTGATCTTCTCCTGCCGGATTACTTGCGCGGGAAATTGGCGCAAAACCCCCACGACCTCTTCGATATTGCCCATCACCTCCTAACGAAGGACTCGACGGCATTCAATTTGGCGAAGGCCGCGCGAATCCCCGGGCCTTATCAACTGGCGCCGCTGATGCTCTGGTGGCTAATGGCCGGCGGAACGCTGATGTTTGTTGCGGCTAGATTCAATTCAGCTACCGCAGATCCGGTAACCGGTCCCATCCGCTCGCCTTACTCAGTCAAAAGCGCTGCGATTACTTTGGCTTTATTTACAAGCGCGATCGCGTTCGCGCCCATGATTCATCAGGCGACTATTTCATCGGGAAATAAAAAACACGGCCTGCTTGGGAAATATTATCGCAACCAGGACTGGCTCGGCGAGCCGATCGACATCCAAGTCGATCCGACGATTAATTTTGATTGGTCAAAGAGTTTTCCGCTACCACCGCCGTTTAGCGTCGAATGGACAGGCAACATAATGATTGAAAATCCGGGCAACTACACGTTCGCACTTGTCGCCGATGACGGCGCCCTGCTGGAAATTGACGGCAAAACCGTCGTTGATGTCACGCACGCTCTCCTTCAGGAGCGAGGTGGTGTAATCAATCTGGCGCGTGGTTTGCACCATATTCGTGTCCGCTACTTCAACGTGATGTTTGGCGGTTCAGTAAAGCTTTCGTGGACCGAAACAGGACGACCAAAACAAATCGTGCCAAGTGAAGTTTTGTTGCCGACTCCGCGAATTTCTCAACCACGATGATGAGCGCACTCTCAAGGACATCACAAAGTTAGCGCCGGAAGATCGACAATAGCAAGCTGAGCACGATGCTCAGAATGATGCAGGTTACGATCGGGAAATAAAACGCGGAATGCTCGCGCTCGATCCGGATATCGCCGGGCAACCGTCCCAGCCATTTCGGCGCGAAACCGCTCCACAAAGCCAAGCCTACGAGTGTTGTGATTACGCCGATGATCACGACGAATTTTCCGAGCTCGCGCATCGAGAGAAGGTTGCGCGAATTGCGGGAAGGCACAAGGTTGAGGCCGATGGCAGTGCAATTTAGAGATTACTACGAGACACTGGGCGTAGCGAAAACGGCCAGCGAGGACCAAATCCGCAGCGCGTTTCGCAAACTGGCCAGAAAATATCATCCCGACGTGGCCAAGGATAAAAAGACGGCCGAGGAAAAATTCAAGGAAATCAACGAAGCTTACGAGGTCTTAAGCGATCCGGAGAAGCGAAAGAAGTACGATCAACTCGGTGCGGATTGGAACCAACCCGGCGGATTTCAACCGCGGCCCGGATGGGGGACACAACAGCCGCCCGGCGGCGGGTTTCAGCAATGGCAGTGGGGCGGCGGTGGAAATGGCGGAGTCGAATTTGAATTCGGTGGAACCGGATTCAGCGATTTCTTCGAGGCATTTTTCGGCGGCGGCCGCGGACGTTCGGCTTTCGGTGGATTCGGTGGCCGGGAGGCAACGGCCGAGCGCGGAGCCGATGTCGAAGCCGATATCATGGTCACGCTCGAGGAAGCATTGCATGGATCGACTAGGACCGTATCGCTGCGCCGCGCCGGATCGAACAAAGTTGAAAATTACCAGGTCAAAATTCCGCGAGGGGTTCACGAGGGACAACGCATTCGGCTTGCGGGTCAGGGCGAAGCGGGCGTGGGTGGAGGAAAAAGCGGCGACTTATTCTTGCGGGTTCGTTTGGCGCGGCATCCCGATTTTTCCGTCGAGGGCAGCGATCTGATTCATCAAGTCAAAATCGCGCCGTGGCAGGCGGTGCTGGGAAGCACGTTGATGGTGCCAACTCTCGAAGGCAAAGTGCGGCTGAAAATTCCGCCCGGAACACAAGGTGGGCAGCGTTTTCGTCTGCGCGAGCGCGGTCTTCCGGGCGTTTCGGGCAAACGCGGCGATCTCTATGTCGATGTTCAAATCGAGGTGCCCAAGAAGTTGACAGAGCGCGAACGTGCGATCTGGAAAGAACTGGCAAAGTTACATGGAGAATAGATGATGAAAATTTCACTCGGCACGGATCACGCCGGCTTTCGTTACAAGGAAAAGGTGAAAGAATTCCTCGGCTCGCTCGGGCACGAGGTAAGGGATTTCGGGACCTTTAACGAGGAACCGGTCGATTATCCTCTCTTCATCCGGCCGGCGGCTGAAGCGGTGGTACGGGGCGAATGCGAGCGCGGCATCGTCTTCGGTGGTTCGGGGAATGGCGAAGCGATGGCGGCCAACAAAGTGCACGGCGCGCGTTGCGCGCTCTGCTGGAACGAAGAAACCGCTCGGCTTTCGCGTCAACACAACGACGCCAACGTTCTTTCCATTGGGCAGCGAATGATTGCGGAAGATTTGGCACTCAAGATCGTGCGGATCTGGCTTGAAACACCTTTCGAAGGCGGGCGTCACGCGAAGCGGGTCGAGCAATTGAACGCGATGTGATTGGTTAGGTCAATCGATCCGCGGCAACAGCCAGCAGAAAAACTGCGCTGACGAATGCGTTGCTCTGGAAAAAAGCGCGATTAATTCCAGATAAATCGAGCGTACTCGCCACTTTGTGCTCGTAAAAAAGCGTCACTGCGACCAGTGGCAGGGCCCCAAAATAAATTAAGCCGAGTTTTCCTAAGAACCCGAATGCGATCAGTGCGGCAAACATCGTCAGGTGTAGCAACTGCGCCAGGCGAAGACTGCGCGCGATTCCAAGTCTTACCACCAGCGACTGAATGCCTTCGCGCCGGTCGAAATCATAATCCTGCGTCGCATAAATCAGGTCGAATCCGGCGACCCAGCAGGTCACGCCGGTCGCGAGCACGAGAGGCGCAAGATCGACATGCCCGGTTTGTGCGATCCAGGCGGCGATAGGGGCAATCGCCAGTGCAAGCCCAAGAAAGAAATGCGTCGCGCTGGTGAAGCGTTTCGTCAGCGAATAAAAAAAGATCAGGGCAAGGGCAACCGGTGACAGCAGGAGAGTCAACCGATTGATCGCGGAAGCGGCAACAAGGAACGCAGCTGCATTCAGGACGAGGAAAATGACTGCCCCCGATTTTGAAAAGAGCAAATGGCGCGAAGCCGTTCGCGGATTGCGCTGATCGAGCGACCAATCCACCAGCCGATTGAAAAGCATAGCTGCCGTGCGTGCGAACACCATGCAGGCGAGGACGAGCAACAATGTTCGCAATGATGGCCATCCATTCGCCGCGACAATCAGCGCGCCCAATGCAAATGGAAGCGCAAAGATCGTGTGCGAAAAGCGAATTAGCCGCAGAAATCGAACCAGAGATCCGCCAAGCTCTCTTGCCGTTTCACCTTGTCGATCCTCGGACTGAACAGCCATGAGAAAATGATTCAAGGATCGACATCCAGCAATCGCTTCAACCGCTCGCCGGCATGCGACGTAATGGGCGTGCCATGGGCGAAAAGCATTCGCTCTGCTGGGTGAGCCAGAAGTTTTCGCAACGAGCGCCGCATTTCCTTTTCGTCCGAACAGTATTTGCCGGGCAGAAAACTGAAGCCGTAAGGTTCAAAATTGATCAGTGTGTCGCCCACGATCAGAGTGCCGTCTGGCATGTAATAAAGGGCGATCTCGCCAGGGACGGCACCGTCGATCCCAATCACTCGCAGCTCATCACAGATGTTGTTGCCATCAATCACTTCTCTAAAATCTGACCTCGTTTCATTTGGAATCGACTGAGGCAGAGCAAAAATCGGGACGGAAAACTTTTGGGCAAAGTGAGGCGCGGCTCGCGGGTGATTTGCGTTGGTGACAATGATGCCGACGATGGAGCCTTCGCCAAGCAGTTCGGCAAGCGCGTCATCCTCCAAGAGGATTGGATCGACAAGATAGAGGCCGTCGGCGGTCGCGACCGCGGTGGAAAAAAGGTCCGCTTTGACCGCGGAATCATAGGCTTGCCAAATTCGGAGACCAGGGGCGACTACGACGAGTTCGGATGCAACTGCCATGGCGTTTCGATTGTCGCCGAAAGGGGAGAGTGAAACAACCCGCGGGGCTCTGAGCGCACCGGGCGCAACCGAGGTGGCATTACATCTGCTATACTAATTATGATAAATATAACCAGTATTGCAGCTATGACCACCTTCTCCTACCAAGCTAGAGACGCTTCCGGGCGTATCACCTCGGGTGTCCATGATGCCCTGAACGAAGACAATGCCATAACTAGCCTCATGAGCCGTGGGCTCATGGTGCTTTCCTTGCAACAAAAAGCCGCGGCGAGCAAGGCGCATAAGCGGGTTTGGTCGGTCAAAGAGACCGATCTCGTGCTCTTTACCCGCCAGCTTTCGACCATGATCGAGGCCGGTATTTCCCTCGTTCAAGGATTGACCGCTCTTTATGAGCAATCCGATCCCAAACGCCAGCGCAATCTCCGACACATCATCAGCGACGTGACGACGCGCGTGCAAGGCGGTGAAACTTTCCACGAGGCAATTTCGAAGCATCCGCGCGTTTTCAACCGGCTGTTTACAAGCATGGTGAAAGCGGGCGAAACGGGCGGCATGCTCGCGGAAATTCTCGATCGGCTTGCGGGCTTTCTCGAAGCAAGCGCCCGCCTGCGCAAGAAAATCAAGTCGGCGATGACCTATCCGGTGATTGTGATCTGCATCGCATTTGCCATTACCACTTTCCTCATTGTTCGCGTCGTCCCAATCTTCGGCGAAATCTTCAAGGATTTCGGCGCGAAATTGCCGGCTCCCACTCAGTTCCTTATCGATTTGAGTGAATTTGTTCGGGGCGAATGGTACTTTCTGCTGTTGGGAATCGGCGGCGCAATTTTTGGGACCCGCTTCTTCCTGCGCTCCAAGCGCGGCAAAGAATTGAGCGATCGCTGGAAGCTGAAGCTCCCGATTTTCGGACCGCTAGTTCATAAGATCTGCATGTCGCGATTTGCCCGCACATTCGCCCAGCTCATCCGCAGCGGCGTGCCAATCCTTGAGGTGCTGGACATCATCGGCGGTACGTCCGGTAACCATGTGATCGAGCAAAGCATCAAATCGGTCAGCGTGGACGTTGAAAAAGGCGATAACCTCTCCACTGCTCTTTCCAAGAAGAAGATTTTTCCGCCAATGCTATTGCGAATGGTGTCCGCAGGTGAAGCAACCGGTAAGATCGACACTATGCTCGAAAAAATGGCCGATTTCTGGGACGAAGAAATCGAAGCCATGCTGGATGCGCTTACGTCGTTGATCGAGCCGCTGCTAATCTGTTTTCTCGGTGTGATCGTGGGCGGAATCGTCATCGCCATGTTCCTCCCGATTTTCAAATTGAACGAAGTAGTTTCGCAGAGCAAAAGCTAGGGAGAAGCTGCTCGTGGACAGGAAGGGGGCGGATCGCAAGGTCCGCCCCTTTTTGTTTCCGCGACGATCGACAAGGTCGAAAGCGGTGCGCCCGGCGCGGTCGCCCCTACCTGTCCGGATTAACTCGGAAATGCTTGTTCTTGAGATGTTCGGGAACGCGTTGCGTTTGTTCCATCTCGATCTTTTCCGCCGCTTCATTGAGCGCATCGTAGGCTTCGCGGCTTTTCTTGGCCCGACACATGTAAGCCGTGGCATGGGCGAGGGGGATTCTCGCTTCCGGCAGACCGACGAATTCGACAGCTTGTTGGGTCGCAATCGCCAGCGGCAAAGCTTCAGGATCAGTTAGGCCGATATCTTCACTGGCGAAGATGACGATACGCCGCGCGATGAAGCGGAAGTCTTCGCCGGCATGCAGCATTTTGGCGAGCCAATACATCGCGCCTTTTTCATCTGAAGCGCGCATGCTTTTGATGAAGGCGCTGATGGCGTCGTAGTGCGCATCGCCGGCGCGATCATAAACGACGGCTTTTTGCTGAATGCTTTCTTCGGCCACTGCGATGGTGAAATGAATCACGCCTCGCGAATCGGGCGGAGTCGTGAGCACGCCAATTTCCAGCGCGTTCAAACATTTGCGGCCATCGCCGTCGCTTAACTTGGCGAGATGGCGGCGGGCTTCTTTATCGATCTTCACGTTGTAATTGCCGAGACCGCGCTCTTTATCGGCCAGGGCGCGATCAACTAATTCCTCGAGTTGCTCGACACGGAGCAGCTCGAGTTGGAAAACTTGTGAGCGGGAGACTAACGCGCTATTGACGTAAAAAAACGGATTGTAAGTAGTCGCGCCGATGAGCCGAAGATTTCCCGCTTCGACATCGGGCAGCAGAATATCTTGTTGCGCCTTGTTGAAATGATGGATCTCATCGATGAATAGGATCGTTTTCTGGCCGGAAGTACGAAGGCGATTGGACGCCGCCGCGATCACGCGCCGCATTTCCGCTACGTTGCTTTCCACACCACTCAACCGGATGAACTTTGAATGCGTCATCTCGGCGATCACATACGCCAGCGTCGTTTTCCCCGTGCCCGGCGGGCCTGAGAAAATGACTGAAGGCAACCGATCGGCTTCAATGGCGCGCCGAAGAAGTTTGCCCGGAGCGAGAATATGTTCTTGCCCAACAAATTCATCGAGCGACCGCGGCCGCATACGAGCGGCAAGTGGCGCGGCCTTTTCGAGGTTAGTCGCAGCGTCAGGTTCTTCCTTGGCAAACAGGTCGTGCACCAGGGAAAATACGGCGCGCGGCTCTTCTCTGCATCTCAATTCAGTTGAGTCAGCGCGGTCCAAATGTTAATACATTCGGCGCGCCCGGCGGTCGCGCCCTACCAAAAACGCGATGAAAAATATTCTCGTCCCGATCGATTATTCCGCGGCAACGGCGCACGTTGTCGATCTTGCTCGCACGATGGCGAAAGCGTTCGGGGCCGAAGTTCATCTTATTCACGTGACGGAACTCAGTTCGGCCGCGCCTCCTGGCACGATGGATTATGGAGTTTTGGGAATGCCGGAGCTGACGCCCACTTCGGGCCTGGCAGTTCCAATGCTCGAACCGATGCCGGAGGCGGCTGCGCCTGATGAAGAATGCAATCTGAAGCAATGGCAAAAGGAACTCGCCCAATCCGGGGTGAAAGTGTCAGTGCATGAACCGAACGGCGAGATCGTGGACGAAATTTTGAAAAAAGCCGATGCCGTACACGCCGATTTGATCATGATGGGCAGACACGGCCACGGCGCGATGTACAATTTGTTAGTCGGCAGCGCAACTGAAGGCGTGCTGAAGCGCAGCACGATTCCAGTGCTGTTAGTCCCCAGTTCTCCATCTCGATCGTAACCGCGCGTCGTTCAATGAAATTGCTGATTGCTCCGCGTCAGCCATTCGTCGGTTTGGCGGTAGCGGCGGCGCTCGGAATTATTTTTGCGGATTTCATCCGTTTACCTCAATCCGCATTCGCTTCGCTTGTGATGTTGCTCGGGTTGGGCGCCCTGGTTGCAGTGTTCCAACCGAGCGTAATCGCGACTTATGTTATTGTCGGCCTCTCCTTTTTTCTGCTGCACACTTTTCGGACCACGAATACCGCGGGGCAGCGCCTTGCTTCTCAACTGGGAGATCGGCCGTGCGCTGTGAGCGTGACTGGATTTGTGCTGACCGAGCCAAAGATTTCGCCGAGTAAATTTGCGAGCTTTCTGTTCAAACTGAAGTCGATTGAAATCGAAGGAAAGATTCACCCAACAACTGCAACATGGTTTGTCCGATGGGGTGCCACGCCGGAATTCGGCGATGAGTTGACGCTATTCGGAATAGCCGAGCCGATTGCACCGCCACGAAACCCCGGTGAGTTCGATCTGCGTTCCTACCTTGCGCGCAGCGATGTGCGGCGAGCAATGTTCGTTCGCTATGAACAAAATGGCAGATTGATCCGTCGTGGCGGCGGAAACCCGATCTTACGTGCTGCGCAAAAATCGCGTCTCTGGTTGCACAGCGTGCTTTGTCGCGGTTTGGACGATGCGCCTGAGGTGCAGAGTTTTATTGGCGGAATTTCGCTCGGTCTGCGGCGCCAGAGTCCCGAAGATATCGAAGAGCCGTTCCAACAAACCGGGACGCTCCATCTTTTCGCCGTGGCCGGTCTGCACGTCGGGATTTTTGCGCAACTGCTTTGGATATTGTCGATGGTGGCGCGTCTCTCTCACAAACAGGCGAGCGCGCTCATCATTCCGGCTCTTTTCTTTTATGCCGCCATCACTGGTCTGCATGTGTCGAGTGTCCGCGCCGCAATCATGGCTTCGGTCTTGCTCGGCGGGATTTTCTTCGAGCGAAAAGTTTTTCTGCTCAATAGCCTGGCTGCCGCGGCGTTCTTTCTTCTTTGCTGGGACACCAACGAATTATTTTCCACTGGTTTTCAACTCTCTTTCGCGGTGGTCGGCGCGATCGTTTTGCTGGCCGATCCGCTTTTCGCATCGCTTCGGCGTTGGAGTGCCCCCGACCCGTTTTTGCCACGGAGTTTGCTGCGCGGGCCGCGTTACCTGGAGCAAGTGTGTTTTGAATGGCTTTGCCGCGGGGCGTCGGTTTCGCTCGCGGCTTGGATCGGCTCGCTGGTTCTAATCCTTTGGTACTTCTATCTCGTCACCCCGATTTCATTATTAGCGAATTTGATCGTTGTTCCGATTGCGTTCTTTGTTCTCGCGATCGCATTGCTGTCGATCCTAATTGCGCCAGTCTCGCCATGGTTGTCGATCGTCTTTAACAACGCAAACTGGTCGCTTGCGCAGCTCGTTCTCAGCATCGTACATCTGTGCGCGCAAGTTCCTGGCGGCCATGTTTACGTGAGACACCCGCATCGTCCCGAGCGCCTCATTGCCACGGTCACTGTCCTCGATGTTGGAGCAGGCGCGGCCGTTCACGTTCAAACGCGCGACACAAATTGGTTGTTCGATTGCGGAAGCGAGCGCGACTACCAACGCGTGCTTCGCCAATATTTACACTCGGCGGGAGTGAACAAACTCCATGGCTTGCTGCTTAGCCACGGTGATTCGCTTCATATTGGCGGCGCAGCGCCTTTGCTCCACGATTTGATGCCCGTACGACTCATCGACAATTCGGCGCCCGATCGCTCAAATGTTCACCAACGATTGCGCCGCGCATTTCTTCAGCGACGGATGGAGCCAAACGACTTGGCGCTGGGCGACAGTTTTCGACTTTCACGCGATGTCATCGCGAATATTCTCTATCCTCCACGTGTCGTAGCAGCGACAAAAAGCGACGACCAAGCGTATGTTGTGCGCCTTCTGGTTGGCCGGTCAGCGACGATCCTGTTTGAATCCGACAGCGGGGAAGAAACCGAGCGGGCTTTGCTATTTTCCGGCAGAGATTTGCGCAGCGATATTCTAATCAAAGGACAACACTACTCAGGTCATTCATGCTCGGAGAGTTTTCTCGACGCCGTGCACCCGAAACTGATCGTGGCCACGTCACGCGACTTTCCACAACACGAACGAATAAGCGATGAATGGGCGGCGACGATCCAGGCGCGTGGGATCAAACTTTTTCGCCAGGATGAAACCGGTGCGGTCACGCTGCGTTTCGGTCGCCGCGGCTGGGAAGCGGAGAGCTACCTGACGGGCGAAACTTTTCGCAACACCAATCGATAAATCGGCGTGCCTTGTTCCTGGAAACGGCGTTCGAATTTGGTCGGCGGAAGATCGATATTGGCAATATCGAGAATCATGAACTGCGGCTGACTGGACGCGAGTCGCGCGATTTGTTCAAAATAATCCAATTGATCGGTGGCGATTCGTAATACGCCACCCTCTTCGAGCGCCGTCTGAATGGAGCTCAGGAAACCGGATGTAACGATGCGACGCCGGTGATGTCGCCGTTTCGGCCACGGATCGGGAAACAGAAGATAAAAGGCTTCCACCGATTCCTTCGGCAATAAATAGCGAACGGCATATGAAGTCTCGACGTTGAGCACGCGCATGTTGTCGATCTTCGCTGCCTTGCGCGAAGTTTTTTCAACGCGGCCAGACAGTCGCTCGATGCCGAGGAAATTTTTCCTAGGATCGCGTTGAGCTAGGGCAAAAAGGAATGACCCATCGCCGCAGCCAAGATCGACATGCAACGGCGCAACGCGCCCAAAGATTCTCTCCAAATCCAGCGGCGCGACGTATGACTCCGGGATCAATTCGACCACGGAGAAGAGTCGCGCGTGCAGCGAGACGGTTCAACCTCGCAGCGCTAACGTTTGGAAAAAGCTATGCCGTCTCCTTGGCCGCGCCGAATCCGATAAAGAGCATTACCGCAGCGAGCACCACATGCAGCCAGGTGTTCGCTTTATTACTGGAGATCAATCCGAGCAGCGGTTGATCGCCATAATAAAAGCCGAGCACGGCCACAAGCGCGTAAACGATGCCAAAGATCTTGAAAAATGTCCGGGACGCGCCCGCTCCCGAAAGTCCGCAGAGAAGGAAAATGGCTCCGGAAGCAAGGTGGACGATGTTGTGAACTGTGTTGACGTGGAAGATGCCGAGCAGCATCGGCATTCCATCAATTTCTTTGGTGGCTGCCGGCACGAAACCGAGAATGCCGACCACTAAGAAGACAATACCGAAGAGAAGAGCGAGCGATTTAACCATTTTTCTAACCTCCAGTTGGTTGAAGAGTGACCGCTTATGGCAATGGGGTCGTCCTGTGGCAAGCATTAAAACGCCTTCCCGGAACGACATTTAAGGATGGACGCGTGATAAGTCACTCTGGTATACTCCGTGGCGCTGGAATACCGATCGGACTTCGCGATGCGAGAATGAGAAATGCCCAGGGCATGAGCGCTGCTTTACGCCCAACGAAGCCTTATTTCCAAAGGCGCCTGATGGAATCCACGACGTTGGAGAAATCATATATAGGAATTAGAAGCTCCTCTCCTAAGGGTGTTTCCCGCCCGTCCGCGTGCGGTAAGTTTCTATTTGTCGATGAGCGTAAGTTTTATTTGAAAGGGGTGACCTACGGCGCCTTCAAGCCGGACGAGACCGGCAACGAGTATCATGATCTGGAGAAAATTGGCCGTGACTTCGAGCAGATGTCGGCAAACGGAATCAATACTGTGCGGATTCCGCATACAGTACCGCCGCGGTCGCTGCTGGACGCGGCGCAGTGCTGCGGGCTGCAGGTCATGGTGGGGCTTTCCGCCGAACAGTATGTAGGTTATTTGATCGACCGAAAAAAAAAGCGGCCCGACATTGAAGCGCTGGTGCGTGAGAAGGTGCGGTCGATAGCGAGCCATCCCGCGCTCTTGTGTTACGCCCTCGGCAATGAAATCCCAGCGAGTATTGTGCGCTGGCTAGGCCCGCGCGCGGTGGAGCGTTATTTAAAGAAGATTTTCTACGCCATCAAAGCGGAGGACCCCGAAGGAATCGTCACTTATGTGAACTATCCAACTACCGAGTATCTGCGGCTGCCATTCCTGGACGCTGTTTGCTTCAATGTTTATCTCGAATCACAAGAGCGGTTGTACTTGTACCTGATGCGGCTGCAAAACATCGCCGGCGATCGCCCGTTGATTATGAGCGAGATCGGTCTCGATGCATTGCGCAACGGTGAAGAAAAACAGGCGGACTCACTTGCCTGGCAGATCCGGGCGGCGTTCGCAGCCGGTTGTGCGGGAGCGATTGTTTTTTCCTGGACAGACGAATGGTTCCGCGCCGGAGATTTTGTGCAGGATTGGGCATTCGGATTGACTGATAGAAATCGGCAGCCGAAACCCGCTTTGGCATCGGTGCAAAAAGCGTTTAGCGAAACACCTTTTGATATCTTGAAAGAGACGCCGCGGTTTTCCGTGATTGTATGCACTTACAACGGGGCTAAAACCATCGCTGAGTGTCTCGATGAGCTGACACGACTGGAATACGCGAACTATGAAGTGATCGTGGTCAATGATGGTTCGAATGATGAGACCGAATCTGTGGTTCGAAATTACGATGTGCGCCTGATCAATACGCCAAACAATGTCGGGCTAAGTGCGGCGCGCAATATCGGTCTTGCCGCCGCCGAAGGAGAATTCGTTGCCTACATCGATGACGATGCCTATCCGGACGGCAACTGGCTTTGCTATCTGGCGAATTCCTTTGCCAGCACCGGACATGTAGCCATTGGCGGGCCCAATATTGAGCCTCCGGATAATGATTTGGTGGCAGCGTGTGTGGCCAATGCGCCCGGCGGTCCGGTCCATGTCCTCCTGACCGATGAGTTGGCCGAACATCTGCCCGGCTGCAATATTGCTTTCCGAAAATCCGTGCTGGAAGAGATCGGCGGGTTTGATCCGCGATTTACTTCTGCGGGTGACGACGTGGATGTATGCTGGCGTTTGCAGGATCGAGGTTGGACACTGGGATTCAGTCCCGCGAGCGTGGTTTGGCATCACCCGCGCGGCTCGGTTCAAGCCTATTGGCGACAACAACGTGGGTATGGAAGAGCCGAGGCATTACTGGAAGCGAAATGGCCGGAAAAGTATAACTCGGCCGGACATCATACACTCAAGGGTCGCATTTACGGCAAAGGTTTCGAACACATCCTTCGCGTCGGGACGCGTATTTATCATGGCGTTTGGGGAAAGGCCCCTTTCCAGTCTCTGTATGAGCAGTCGGCGGGAACGTGGTTATCGCTGCCCACGATGCCGGAATGGTATCTAATCATCGTTTTTTTGGCCCTCGTTTCGTTTCTCGGATTCTCGTGGCGGCCGTTTTTTGCAGCGCTTCCGTTACTGTTTTTCGCAATGGCCTTGACAGTGGCTCAGGCCTGGCGTGCAGCTGCAAAAGCTTCTTTCGGAACTACTGCTCACGGAGTCTTCGCGCAGATTGGGCTTCGCCT
>WNFW01001020.1_pt1 | contig 18675 bp, 16 predicted proteins | sample 5400131 | NCBI WGS metagenome assembly WNFW01 (sample SAMN13153362, study PRJNA577476) | soil metagenome | isolation source: 20 cm soil or saprolite under grassland replicate 1 | place: USA:California | collected 2016-06-15 | reverse complement strand
AGAACGCCAGTGCTTGATCGCGCAGGCAGTGGCCGTCTTCCAGCAGGATCAACCGGCTTTGATCGATGTCGTCGGCGGCAACCCGCGTTGCCTCCTGGCGCGGATCGTCTGACGGCACCGCGAGCAGGAACAGGTCTTCGAACAGGACGATGGTGTCGATGTCGGGCGCGCCGACCGGCAATGCGAGCATCGCGGCGTCGAGCGCGCCGCTCTTGATGTCCTCGACAAGCTGCCTGGTCTGGGTTTCGCGCAGCTCCAGCCGCAATTCCGCGAACCTGGTTTGCAGTTCGGGAAGAATCCGCGGCAGCAGATAGGGCGCCAGTGAGGGGATCACCCCCAGCGCCAAGCGCCCTTTGAGCAAACCACTGCGATGGCGGGCAAAGTCGACCAGATCGCGCGAGGCGGCGAGCACATCCTCCCCGCGGCGGGCGATTTCGCGCCCGATTTCGGTCAGCATCACCTCGCCGGGCCGCCGCTCCACCACTACCACGCCGAGTGTGCGCTCGAGATCGCGGATCTGCATCGACAGCGCCGGCTGGGTCACCGCACAGGCCTCGGCCGCGCGGCCAAAATGGCCGTGCTTGGCAAGTGCAGAGAGATAACGCAGCTGTCGAAGTGTGACCACAACAATCAGATAAACTGATCAAGACCCTAAGACAATTCGACTGGACCTTATATTGGATATCTTCCAAACTGTCGTGGTGCGGATTTCAGGGACTTCCGGTTTCGCGCGATGATTCGCTCAAACCATAGAACACATAAAGCCTTTCGAAGGCTTCGCTGTTCAACGCGATCCAGGCTTCACTTGCCTGATCCGGGTTTCACTGCGCCTGAAGAAGCTCAGCGCGCTTCCATTGGCCGGAAGGAATCACAGCCATGGCTGACCGTCCCCAACTCACGACCGGCGCCGGCAATCCGATTGCCGACAACCAGAACTACATCACCGTCGAAAAGCTTGACGTGCGCGGTTTCGCCTTGAAATTCTACATGGAGGAACGCAACTGAGATCCGATCGGCAACAGCTCCCGGAAGTCATAATAATACCGTACGAACAACTCGAAGAAAATTGCAGACGCGACAGGAGAGAAATATGGACGCAAAAACCGACAAGAGTTCGGGCAAGTGCCCGTTTCCGGGCGGAACCCGCACACACGCCAACCGTGACTGGTGGCCGAACCAGCTGAATCTTCAGGTTCTCCACCAAAACTCCAGTCTGTCCGATCCAATGGGCGAGGCGTTCGACTACGCCAAGGAATTCAAGAGCCTCGACCTGAATGCCGTGACCAAGGACCTCCATGCCTTGATGACGGACTCGCAGGAATGGTGGCCGGCCGACTTTGGCCACTACGGGCCGTTGTTCATCCGCATGGCGTGGCACAGCGCGGGCACGTACCGCATCGCCGACGGCCGCGGCGGCGCCGGCGCCGGCCAGCAGCGCTTCGCGCCGCTCAACTCCTGGCCGGACAACGCGAACCTCGACAAGGCGCGCCGGCTGCTATGGCCGATCAAGCAGAAATACGGCCGGAAAATCTCCTGGGCCGACCTGATGATTCTTGCCGGCAACGTCGGCCTCGAATCGATGGGCTTCAAGACGTTCGGTTTCGCCGGCGGCCGCGCCGATGTCTGGGAGCCCGAAGAGCTCTACTGGGGACCCGAGGGGACGTGGCTGGGGGACGAGCGCTACAGCGGCGAACGCCAGCTTCAGAAGCCGCTCGGTGCGGTGCAGATGGGCCTGATCTACGTGAATCCGGAAGGTCCGAACGGCAACCCGGATCCGATCGCGGCGGCCAGGGACATCCGCGAAACATTCTTTCGCATGGCGATGAACGACGAGGAGACCGTCGCGCTGATTGCCGGCGGCCACACCTTCGGCAAAACCCATGGCGCCGGCGACCCGTCACTGGTCGGGCCGGAGCCGGAAGGTGCTCTCATCGAGGATCAAGGTCTGGGCTGGAAAAGTAAGCACGGCAGGGGGTTCGGGGCCGACACCATCACCGGCGGCCCCGAGGTCACCTGGACGCAGGTGCCGACGAAGTGGACCAACCACTTCTTCGACAATCTGTTCAACAACGAATGGGAGCTGACGAAGAGCCCGGCCGGTGTGCAGCAGTGGAAGGCGAAAGGTGCCGCTGCCACGATCCCGGACGCCCATGACAAGTCGAAGAAGCATGTGCCGACGATGCTGACCACGGACCTCTCGCTGCGGATGGACCCCGCCTACGAAAAGATCTCGCGGCGGTTCTACGAACACCCGGATCAGTTCGCGGACGCGTTTGCCCGGGCGTGGTTCAAACTTACGCACCGCGATATGGGACCGATCCAGCGCTATCTCGGCCCGCTGGTGCCGAAGGAGACGCTGCCGTGGCAGGACCCGATTCCCGCGGTGAACCATCCGCTGATCGGGGAGCAGGACATTGCGGCTTTGAAGGCGAAACTCCTCGCGTCTGGCCTGTCCGTTTCCCAACTGGTCTCGACGGCTTGGGCGTCGGCGGCGACGTTCCGCGGCTCTGACAAGCGCGGTGGAGCGAACGGCGCGCGCGCTCGCCTCGCGCCGCAAAAGGACTGGGACGTCAACCAGCCGGCTCAGCTGGCAGCGGTCCTGCAGAAGCTCGAAGCGATCCAGAAGGACTTCAACGCTTCGGCGTCTGGCGGCAAGAAGGTTTCACTTGCCGACCTGATTGTGCTCGGTGGCGGCGCGGCGATCGAGAAGGCCGCAAAGGGCGCAGGCCACGACGTGAACGTCCCCTTCACACCGGGACGCATGGACGCATCGCAGGAGCAAACCGACATCGAATCGTTCGCGCCGCTCGAACCGCTCGCTGACGGTTTCCGCAACTATCTCAGCGGTGCGCAGTTCATGTTGCCTGAGGAGGCATTGGTGGATCGGGCGCAGTTGCTGAAGTTGACGGCGCCTGAGATGACGGTGCTTGTCGGCGGCCTGCGCGTGCTCGGCGCAAATGCCGGGAAGTCCTCCACGCACGGCGTCTTCACCAAGCGGCCAGAGACGCTGACGAACGACTTCTTCGTCAACCTGCTCGACATGAGAACGCAATGGCAGCCGTCCGCCGGCTCTGAAGGCGTATACGAGGGGCTCGACCGGAAGACGAACGAGGTCAAGTGGACCGGCACCCGTGTCGACCTGATCTTCGGTTCGCACTCGCAGCTGCGCGGCCTCGCGGAAGTCTATGCGTGCGCGGACTCGAAAGAGAAGTTTGTGAAAGACTTCGTGGCGGCGTGGACCAAGGTGATGAAGCTGGACCGCTTCGACCTCGCCTGATCTCTGCGCAAGGGTTTTAGAGACCACGTAACCCGTGCCAACGCGGCCGAGCGCCCAGCGGCAGAAGATGCCGCCGGGCTCGCAAGCCGCGGAGTAACCGCGCTTGCCGGCGTAAATTCGAAGCGTGATTGCAGAAGGGCGGCTTTTGAGCCGCCCTTTTGTTTGGCTTGCTGGAGCCGAGCAGCCATTCCCTGCCGTGGAATACTGCACTGCACGCTTGGTAGGGGCAGGTTGAGTTCGTTAAGCTCCTGCGCTCGTGAAGCAAATTGCTGCCTTGCCAAATTGCTGCATTGCCGACTACGACAGGGATCCGCATGCAAGCCAGGCTGCCCAGCAAGGACTCGTTCGATGCCGCCACCAACGATCCGCCCCGCACGAGCGGACGAATATGACGACATCGCCCAGGTCTGGATGGACAGCTGGGTCTCGACCGGGCTCGCCGAGGCCAGCGGCTTCCTGCTGGCGCAATTGCGCGCGCGCATTCCGCAAGAGATCGAAAAAGGCTGGAGCCTGTTTGTCGCGGAGGACGACAACACGCTTGCGGCGATGCTGGCGCTGCATCTGCCAAAGCTCTATCTCGACCAATTGTTCGTCGCGCCGGACTATCAGGGCCAGAGCCTTGGCAGAAGGTTGCTTGCTTTCACGCGACAGCACCTGCCCAATGAAATCTCGCTGCGCTGTGTGCGCGAAAACGAAAAAGCGTGGCGCTGGTATGAGCGCGAGGGCTTTGCCTTTGAAAAGGAAGAGGTCGAACCGATGACCGGATTTGTGATGAAATCTTACCGATGGAAGGAAGAGCGCACGGCGGGACGGTGAGCGCGAAGTCCGTTCGCCTTGCCAAGGACGTTCACACGCTCTAGTTTAACTGCTCCGCAATCTGCCATACGCGTGCTGGGTTTTCATGTTTCGAGTGCTCTTCGTCGCCATCGTCCTGTCGTGCTCCGTCACCACTCTATGGGCCCAGACCGCGCCGATATTAGCGGGAACTTTTTCCCGCATGACGCAGGATCCGCTCATCAAACTCGAGAATGAGGACTTCCCCACGCCTGCGGCGGAAGCGGTCAATAGTGCGACCTTGCGCGATCACGCGCGCGCCCTGCTTACGGCAAGACTCGACAAGACACTGCCTGCCCATCTCAAGGAGGAGTGAGGGCGGGCCTAGCTGCGCCCGCTGTCATCGTGTTCCTCGTCTTGCGCGCTCTGTCGAATCCCCGCACAACGCACCGACAGATACGAAAGGAAGCCGCCCGATGATGAAGCTCTACTGGTCGCCACGCTCGCGTTCGTTTTCCGCGCTGTGGCTGATGGAAGAAACCGGACAGCCTTACGAGCGGGTGCTGACCGACATTTCGACCGGCGCGCAGAAGACGCCCGAATACCTTGCGATCAATCCGATGGCCAAGGTACCGGCGCTAAGGGACGGCGACGCGACGCTGGCGGAAGCCGCCGCGATCTGCGCCTACGTCGCCGAACGCTATCCCGAGGCGAAGCTGGCGCCACCAGTGGGCGATCCCCTGCGCGCAAAGTATCTTTACTGGCTGTTCTTCTCGCCGGGCTGCATCGAGCCTGCGATGGTGCAGGTCGCGACCAGGATCGAGATGAATTCGGTCGCCGCCGGCTGGGGCGACGCCAAGCGGGTATTCGATGTGCTCGACCGGGCATTGGAAAAAGGCCCGTGGATCCTCGGCGAGACATTCTCGGCCGCCGATATCATCGTCGGCTCCGGGCTGAATTTCGCGGTGCGGCTGTTCAAGATGGTGCCGGCGCGGCCGTCATTCGACCGCTACATCGATGTTTGCGCGGCGCGGACGGCATTCCAGCGCGCCAGCGTCATCGCGGCAGGCTGAAGGCTACTCCGCCACGTTCTTCAGGTCTTCCGGTCTCGGCGTCGAAATGATGTTGTAGCCGGAATCGACATAATGGATTTCGCCGGTCACCCCGGTCGACAGATCGGACAAAAGATACAGCGCCGATCCGCCGACCTCATCGATAGTGACGGTACGCCGCAACGGTGCGTGGAGCTGTTGAAACTTCAGCATCTCGCGCTGACCGGCGATTCCAGCGCCCGCGAGCGTGCGAATGGGGCCCGCCGAGATGGTATTGACGCGAATGTTGCGTGGGCCGAAATCGGCGGCGAGATAGCGCACCGAGGCTTCCAGCGCAGCCTTGGCAACGCCCATTACATTGTAATTCGGCAACACGCGGGTCGAGCCGCCATAGGTCAGCGTAATCATCGAACCACCGCGCTCGGGCATCATCGCCGCCGCACGCTTGGCAAGTTCGGTGAAGGAGAAGCACGAGATCACGAGGGTGCGCGAAAAATTCGCGCGCGTGGTGTCGGCGTAGCACCCCTTCAACTCATTCTTGTCGGAAAAGCCGATGGCGTGGACCAGAAAATCCAGACTTCCCCATTTTGCGCGCAGCGTTTCGAACACGTGATCGACGCTGGCGATGTCTTCGACATCGCAAGGCAGCACCAGGTGAACCCCGAGCTGTTCGGCAAGCGGCTTGACGCGCTTGCCCAGCGCCTCGCCCTGATAGGTAAAGGCCAGCTCGGCACCTTGTGCGGCGACCGCTTTGGCGATGCCCCAGGCAATCGAATGATCATTGGCGACGCCCATGATCAAGCCGCGCTTGCCCTTCATCAGGTCGTTCATCGTTTCGAGCCTTCTACTTCGTCATGCCAGGGCTTGGCCCCGGCATCCAGACCTCGCTCGGGTCAAGACGTGGATGGCCGGGACAAGCCCGGCCATGACGGCAATTGAGGTATTCAGTGCGCGTGCAATTTACGCATCCATTCGCTTGAACACCAGCGTGGCGTTGGTGCCGCCGAACCCGAAGGAGTTCGACAGCACGGTCCCGAGCTTCGCATTGTCGATGCGCTTGCGCACGATCGGCATGTCGGCAAACACCGGGTCGAGCTCGGTGATGTGGGCGCTTTCGCAGATGAAACCATTGTTCATCATCAAGAGCGAATAGATCGCCTCCTGCACGCCGGTGGCGCCGAGCGAGTGTCCGGTCAGCGCCTTGGTCGCCGAAATCGGCGGACACTTGTCGCCGGTCCCGAACACCTTGCGGATCGCCTCGATTTCCGGCGGATCGCCCGCCGGCGTCGAAGTCGCGTGCGGATTGATGTAGTCGATCCTGGTATCCACCGTCGACATCGCCATTTTCATGCAGCGCTCGGCGCCCTCGCCCGACGGCGCGACCATGTCATAGCCGTCGGAAGTGGCGCCGTAGCCGACGATTTCGCCGTAGATGCGCGCGCCGCGCGCCTTGGCATGTTCAAGCTCTTCCAGTACGACCACGCCGGCGCCGCCCGCGATCACAAAGCCGTCGCGGCTCATGTCATAGGGGCGGGAAGCGGTGGCGGGCGTATCGTTGTATTTCGACGACATCGCGCCCATGGCGTCGAACAAAACCGACAGTGACCAGTCGAGCTCTTCGCAGCCGCCTGCGAAAATAATGTCCTGCTTGCCGATCTGGATGGTCTCGTAGGCGTTGCCGATGCAGTGGTTCGAGGTGGCGCAGGCCGACGAGATCGAATAGTTCACGCCCTTGATCTTGAACCAGGTGGCAAGCGTCGCGGACGCCGTCGACGACATCGCCTTCGGTACCGCGAAAGGTCCGACCCGTTTCGGTCCTTTGCTGCGGGTAGTATCGGCGGACTCGACGATGGTGCGAGCCGACGGCCCACCGGAGCCCATGATGATGCCGGTGCGGACGTTGGAAACTTCCGAGGGCTCAAGGCCGGAATCCCGGATCGCCTGCTCCATCGCAACGTGATTCCACGCCGCACCTTCGCCGAGGAAGCGCATCGCACGCCGGTCGACAACGCCGGCCGGATCGAGTGTGGGCGCGCCCTGCACCTGCGAGCGGAAACCGAGCTCCGCATATTTTTCCGCGCGCGTGATCCCGGACTTCGCCTCGTGGAGGCTAGCCAGCACTTCCTGGGTGTTGTTTCCGATGGATGAGACGATGCCCATCCCCGTGATGACAACCCGCCTCATGATCGCCTCGCCCTGTCGTTTGCGTTTTTGTGTGATGGCCGTCGTCAAACCGATAGCCGCCTTGCCGGCCGGAGCAGCTATTCCAGGTTCCCGGCTGTAATTGTGGCTTCCTGCTTGAACAGGCCGACCTTCAAATCCTTCGCGCGATAGATAATCTCGCCGTCCATGGAAAGCCAGCCGTCGGCGATGCCCAATACCAGCTTTGAACGCATCACGCGTTTGATGTCGATGTTGTACACAATCTTGCGGACGTTCGGCACCACCTGGCCGGCCAACTTTAATTCGCCGAGTCCGAGCGCCCGGCCGCGGCCCTCGCCGCCGGTCCAGCCGAGGTAGAAACCGACCATCTGCCAGAGCGCATCGAGGCCGAGGCATCCCGGCATCACCGGATCGTTCTTGAAATGACAGCCGAAGAACCAGAGATCCGGCTTGACGTCGAGTTCGGCGCGGACCAGGCCCTTGCCGTACTCCCCGCCGGTCTCCGAAATTTCGCTGATGCGGTCGAACATCAGCATCGGCGGCAGCGGCAATTGTGCGTTGCCCGGGCCGAACATTTCGCCGCGCCCGCACGCCAGTAAATCCTCGTATTCGTAACCGCTGCGCCGATCCAGCATAAAGTCTGCCTTTTCAAAATCCCGGTGAAGCGTTTTTTTGCGTGAAATGGACCTGTTTCACGTGAAAAACGCGCTAATTGTCATGAATTAGCACGCATACCGCAGGTCAGCATGCCCCTGCGGCAACCGGCGCTCGCCTCTGCCGAGATCGCAAAGCTAAGTCCGCGCGCTCTCTATCACAGCCCCCCGCGGACGGCAAAGCCATCACAACAGGGTAAATCGCCGCCCCCAACCCCGGTTCCTTTTGACCCGGGGGGCCGCTCTAGTTGCGAAAAACTTGCATCTAAGGAATTTCTTTCATATGTTCCACGGTGATAGTTCTGACATAGCGAGTGCGGTGTCTGCGGTGGGAATGAGCAACGACGGTTCGAGTTTGGATGCTGAGGATGTCGGTCCGGAGGCCCGCGGTGCGGGACGTCAACCGACCTTGACCGGCTGTCCCTGGCACGATGTCAATGAAATGCTGCAGGCGGCCGGATTGCGCCCGACCCGTCAGCGCATGGCGCTCGGCTGGCTGTTGTTCGGCAAGGGCGCGCGCCATCTCACCGCCGAAATGCTTTACGAGGAAGCGACGCTTGCCAAGGTTCCGGTGTCGCTCGCCACGGTCTACAACACCCTCAACCAGCTGACCGACGCAGGCTTGCTGCGACAGGTCAGCGTCGACGGAACCAAGACCTATTTCGACACCAACGTGTCGGCACATCACCACTTCTATCTCGAAAACAATCACGAACTGGTCGACATTCCGGATCCACATCTGATGTTGCAGAAGATGCCGGAAATACCGGACGGCTACGAAATCGCCCGGGTCGACATGGTCGTGCGACTGCGCAAGAAGCGCTGAGTTTCAACCCGACGCGTCATACGCGGGCTTGACCCGCGTATCCATCAATCTTCATGAAGCACTTTTCGAAAGCTGATGGATTGCCGGGTCATCTAGCGCGAAGACGCGCTTCGCGCTTTTGCCCGGCAATGACGAACGGTGATGGTCTAGATACCGTTGACCAATTATGCGAAAACCTACTCCACCTTCTCATCGGCGTAGACGCCCCACAGCCGTTGTTGCTCGATCCAGCCGTCGAAACCGTTGCCGGCGACGCGGCACCAGCCGGCCGCGCAACGCTTGACCTGGGCGACGACGCCCGCCTCCAGGCGGGCTGCGATCGCACTGGTTTGATCGGGGCGATCATAGAGCGGCGCGAATTCGTCCTTGGTCTTCATGGTGATGACGGCGGTGCGGCGACCCGACAGCAGCGAGTGATAGACCCAGCCTTCCGCGCCTTCCGAATCCCGGACCCGACGCCAGTTCTCGAATTCGGCGGTGATTTCAACCGGCAGGCCCGAGCGGGTATAGACCCAGGCGACGTCGTTATCCTTGGTCGGACCGGCCCTGACGTTCACATGATCGGATTTGAGGCTGACATAACGCGGCACCGGCAGCCCGCTGGTTGTGACCGGAGAATCCTTTGCCGAAAATCCCGGGCGCACCGACAGGCCCAGCAACACGCCCGCAAGCACCACGACAGAAAAAAAACGCCTCAACGCCATCCATTCGTCTCCTGCCCGGAATGCCAACTCGAATTCCCCGAATTGAGACACCGGCGAACACCGTATCCTTAACCCCTGTACGCAGCCCCGATCGCCCACCAGCTTGTCATTTGGGGGTTCTTGTTTTGCCCCGGCCTTCTGCTAGAGAGGACGGAACATGAAAGAAACAAGACGAGACCGAATTCCCCTGAAACCTCAAGGGAAGCATCGGGGAACCCAAGGAAACCTAACAAGCAAACCTAACAAGCAAGCCTGAAAGCGAAACCGGGACCGCGCGGCAGCCGCAGTGTCGAACAACCGGGTTAATGAGGCCTGAACGGCAAGGCCTTTGATGAGCTAAAGGTTGGCAAGCGAAAAGCCACATGAGAGCAGGATATGTCGGTTAAGAAAAAGCCTCTCGTTGTCGTCACGCGCAAGCTGCCGGATTCGATCGAGACCCGGATGCGCGAATTGTTCGACGCCCGGCTCAATCTTGACGATACGCCGCTCAGTCATGAGCAAGTCGCCGAAGCTGTACGGACGGCCGATATCCTGGTCCCGACCGTAACCGATCTGATCACCGAAGAGTTTCTCAAGCAGCCCGACTGCAAGCTGAGACTGATCGCCAATTTCGGCAACGGCGTCGACAATATCGATGTCACCGCCGCGCATGCGCGCGGCATCACCGTGACCAACACGCCCAAAGTTTTGACCGAAGACACCGCCGACATGACCATGGCGCTGATTCTCGCGGTGCCGCGGCGGCTGATCGAAGGCGCATCCATTCTCACCGACGGCAAGAACTGGCCGGGCTGGTCGCCGACCTGGATGCTCGGCCACAGGATCGGCGGCAAGCGGCTCGGTATTGTCGGCATGGGCCGCATCGGCCAGGCCGTGGCGCGGCGCGCGCGCGCCTTCGGCCTGCAGATCCACTACCACAACCGCCGTCCGGTCGCCCCGCGCATCGCCGACGAACTCGGCGCGACCTATTGGGAAAGCCTCGACCAGATGCTGGCGCGGATGGACATCATCTCGGTGAACTGTCCGCATACGCCGGCGACGTTTCATCTGCTGTCGGCGCGGCGGCTGAAACTGATCCGCAAGGACGCCTATATCGTCAACACCGCGCGCGGCGAGGTGATCGACGAGGAGACGCTGACCAAGCTGATCGAAACCGGCGAGATCGCCGGCGCCGGCCTCGATGTCTACGAGCACGAGCCCGCGGTCAATCCGAAGCTGGTACGGCTGGCGAAGGCCGGCAAGGTGGCGCTGCTGCCGCATATGGGCTCGGCCACCATCGAAGGCCGCGTCGACATGGGCGAGAAGGTGATCATCAATATCAGAACCTTCCTCGACAATCACAAGCCGCCGGACCGCGTGCTGCCGAGCATGCTGTAGCCTCAGGCGCCCTTCTCGCTTCTCTTCGCACGCTTCCGCCATTCCCCGACGAACGTCACCAGCGCGCCGAGCGCGGGCGGCGGCTGGCGCCGGCTTGGGTAATACAGAAACGGACCCGGAAACGGCGCGCACCAGTCTTCCAGCACGCTGACCAGCGCGCCGGATTGCACGGCTTCGCGGACATAGCCCGCGAAAGTCATGGCGAAGCCCAGGCCAGCAACCGCGGCTTTGACCTGCAGCGAGGAATTCGTCGACAGCAGCGGACCGCTGGCCGCAACCTTCACGACACGGCCCGCCTTCTCGAATTCCCAATCAAGCTGCGCGCCGCTTTCGAACCGGGTGCGGATGCAGGGATGATCGAGCAATTCCTTCGGTTGTTGGGGCCGGCCATGCGCGGCGATGAAATCGGGCGAGGCCACCACCGCATAGCGTTGCGGCGGCCCGAGCGACATCGCGATCATGTCCTGCGCGAGATGTTCACCGTAGCGCACGCCGGCATCGAAGCCGCGCGCGACGATATCGATCAGCGACGTCTCCACCACGATCTCGAGCTCGATCTGCGGGTAGCGCTTGAGGAACGGCATCAGCATCGGCGCCATCACCAGATCGACTGCCGGCGCCGGCGCATTGATGCGAAGCCGTCCCGCGGGCAGTTCGCGCAAACCCCTGACCTGATCCAGCGCATCGGCGACGTCGGCAATTGCCGGAGCGATCCGGCCCAGCAGCAATTCGCCGGCCTCGGTCAACGCCACGCTGCGGGTGGTCCGGTTCATCAGCCGGACCCCGAGCCGCTCCTCCATGGCGCGGAGCCGCTGGCTCAGGCTCGATACCGAGACGCGGCTCTCCCGCGCGGCGCGGCGGAAGTTGCGGGTGCGCGCCACGGCTGCGAACGCCTCGAGATCGCGGAGATCGAAATCGCTCATTGTTCACTATAGTGAACAAGCCATTCACCGTTGTCCAGCTTATCGCTGCAATCGAGGTGTGCCATATCAAGCGGCACCGCAGGGCGCCGCGGTCGGCGCCGCCAGCCCTTAAAGGAGTAAGGTCATGGACCACCGAAAGCTTGGAAAAAACGGCCCGACGACATCCGCCATCGGTCTCGGCTGCATGGGCATGTCGGATTTCTATGGCCCCGCCGACCGCGGCGAGAGCATCGCCACCATTCACGCCGCGCTGGAAGCAGGCGTCACGCTGCTCGATACCGGCGACTTTTACGGCATGGGTCACAACGAGATGCTGATCCGTGAAGCGCTGGCGGGCCGCAACCGCGACCACGCGTTGATCAGCGTCAAATTCGGCGCGCTGCGCGATCCCTTGCGCGCCTTCGCCGGCTACGACAGCCGCCCCGCGGCGGTGAAGAATTTCCTCGCCTATTCGCTGCAGCGGCTCGGTGTCGATCACATCGACATCTATCGCCCGGCGCGGCTCGATCCGGCCGTGCCGATCGAGGAGACCGTCGGCGCCATGGCTGACATGGTGAAGGCCGGATGGATCAGGCACATCGGCCTGTCGGAAGTCGGCGCCGAAACCATCCGCCGCGCGCATGCGGTGCACCCGATCAGCGATTTGCAGATCGAATATTCCCTGATCTCGCGCGGTATCGAGGACAGCATCCTGCCGACCTGCCGCGAACTTGGCATCGGAATTACAGCCTATGGCGTGTTGTCGCGCGGCCTGATCAGCGGGCACTGGACCGGGGATCGCGGCGCCAGGGATTTCCGTGCCATGAATCCCAGGTTTCAGGGCGAAAACCTCAACGCCAATCTCGCATTGGTGGAACGCATCCGCACGGTCACCACGGAGCTCGGCGTTTCCGTCGCGCAGGTCGCCATCGCATGGGTGCTGGCGCAGGGAGCCGACATCGTGCCGCTGGTCGGCGCACGACGCCGCGACCGTCTGACCGAAGCGCTCAGCGCGCTCGATGTCCGCCTGACGCCGAAGCATCTGACCGACCTGGCCAAGGCCATCCCGCCGGGCGCCGCGGCCGGCGCGCGCTATCCTGAAGCGCAACTGGTCCACATGGACAGCGAGCGGCCCGCGAAAGTGTGAGAGTGTACGCTACCATGAACGGCTGCGATCGTGGCAGGCACTTCCACGAGGACCCTAGGTAATGTGCCCGCTCAAATCCACGATCGTCGGATGATCGCCGTTGAGCGGGTTGGCCGGATCGCGCTGATAACGCAGCGTCTCGAACCGCATCGCGCGCGCATCGACCATCAATAGCCGCCCCACCAATCCCTCGCCAAAACCGACGATTTCTCGGATCGCCTCCAGCGCCATCATCGATCCCATCACGCCGGCGAGTGCGCCCATCACGCCGGCCTCGGCGCAGGCCGGCACCGTGCCCGGGGGCGGCGGTTCGGGAAACAGGCAGCGATAGGTCGGGTTGAACTGACCGTCGGCGTTTTTCTCATGCGCGCGTATCGTGGTCAGCGATCCATCGAACATGCCGAGAGCTGCGGTGATCAGCGGCTTGCCGGCGAGAAAACACGCATCGGAAACCAGATAGCGGGTTTCGAAATTGTCCGATCCATCCAGCACCAGATCATAACTGCCGATCAGCGCAATCGCGTTGCCGGCCTTCAACCGCGTGGCATGCGCCGCAAACTTGACATGGGGATTGAGGGCGTAAACTTGCGTGGCGGCGCTGTCGACCTTGCGCCGGCCGATATCCGGCGTTGCGTGAATGACCTGGCGCTGCAGATTAGACAGCGAGACGACGTCGTCGTCGACCACCCCGAGCGTGCCGACGCCAGCCGCGGCGAGATACATCAACACCGGCGCGCCAAGACCGCCGGCGCCGATCACCAGCACCGAAGCCTCCTTCAACGCGGCCTGGCCGGGCCCGCCGACCTCGCGCAGCACGATATGGCGGGCGTATCGTTCGAGTTCGTCGGCGCTCAGCATGATCGGGCTACTTCCTCGCACTTGATCCTACCACCACCACGATCCTCACGGTGAGGAGCGCGTCTTCGCGCGTCTCGAACCATGAGAGAGCGCATGCCGTCCTTCGAGACGCGGCCCGTAGCCAAGTTTACGCGGGCTACATAGACTTGCCAGCGTGGCCACTCCTTGAGCATGAGGGTGTCATCTATTCCTTGAACCATCGCTTCCCTGTTGCCGACCAAGCAGATGTGCTTAATTGCCGGCACGTCAATGGACCCGACCTTCAGTAGTGCAGAGACTTGTCATGAGATCGATGCTGACGGCAACATTGATATCGGTGGCCGCGGGGGCTTTCGCCCCGGAATTCGCCCATGCACAAATGTCCGGAACGGCGGCCATGCCCGGCATCAAGCCAAAACCGGTGACGACCGTTCCGATCCGCCCCGCTCTGCAGACACCCGCCGATACCGCCAGTGCGATGGCGCAGACCGAGCGCCTGGCGATCCAGTCCGACCTCGCCTGGGTCGGCGAGTATAACGGGGCCATCACAGGCGAAGTCAGCGAGCGCATGGTCGCCGCCATCAAGGAATTTCAGAAGAGCCGGGGCGGCAAGCAGACCGGCGTGCTCAATCCCAAGGAACGCAGCGAACTCGCCGAAACCGCCAGGCGGCGGCAGGACAATGTCGGCTGGAAAATCGTCACCGACGCCGGCAGCGGGGTCCGTCTGGGTATCCCGACCAGACTGGCGCCGCAGCCATCCAGCGACGCCAATGGCGCCAGGTGGAGTTCCCCCACCGGGACCATCCAGATTCAGCTGGCGCGGCGCAAGGAAGCGGGCACCACCGCGGCGAAACTCGCCGAGCAGGAAAAGAAGGAGCCCGCCGGACGCAAGGTCGACTACAGCGTGGTCAAGCCGGACTTCTTCGTGCTGTCGGGCATGCAGGGCCTGAAGAAGTTTTACGTGCGCGGAACATTTAAGGGCGACGAGGTCCGCATTCTCACCATTCTCTATGATCAGGCCACCGAAGGCACGGTCGAGCCGGTGGTGATCGCGATGTCGAGCGCGTTCAATCCGTTTCCATCCGGCGCGCAGATCGCGGGGCCGCCGCCGCGCAAGACCGTCGAGTATGGCACCGGCATCGTGGTCAGCGAGGATGGCGCCATCCTTGCCGACCGGCAAATCACCGACGGCTGCCTTGCCATCGCGATATCGGGCCATGGCAACGCCGATCGCGTCGCCGAGGACAAGGACCACGATCTGGCGCTGCTGCGCATTTACGGCGCGCGCGGATTGAAACCGCTGAACGCGGGCAATGGACCTGCGAAGTCCGCCGTCGAGCTGACCGGGATGGCCGATCCGCAAAACCAGGGCGGCGGGACTGCAGTGAGCAGCGTCAAGGCCTCGGTAACCCAGGTCGGCGGCGGCAACGATTTCGCGCTATCGCCGGCGCCCGCGGTCGGCTTTTCCGGCGCGGCGGCACTCGATAGCGAAGGCAAATTTGCCGGAATGGCGCTGTTGAAGCCGGCGATCGTTGCGGGGCCGGCCAATGCCGCGCCCGCGGCGCAGGCGGCGCTGGTACCGGCCGATACGGTGCGCGACTTTCTCAAAGCCAACGGCGTGGACGCTGCCGGCGGATCCTCGGATGCGAAGGCAGCGGTGGTTCGCGTGATCTGCGTGAGGAGGTAGGCGGCGCCGACAGTGCTTAGTCGGCGCCAATACCCCAGGCCAGCCTTCCCTGTTCACGCATGAACGATCATGGAAAGGCTCGGTCCGTGATCAGGCAGCCTTGATGTTGCTGAGGAAGGCTTCGACCTGCCCCCGCATCGTCTCGGACTGCTTCGATAGCTCGCCGGAGGCCTGCAGAACCTGATGGGCAGCAGCGCCGGTATCGCCGGCGGCTTGCTGAACGCCGACAACGTTCGATGAGATTTCACCGGTGCCGAGCGCCGCTTGCTGCACGTTGCGCGCAATCTCCTGCGTGGCGGAGCCCTGTTCCTCCACGGCACTGGCAATCGCAGACGCAATCTCGTTCATTTGGTTGATCGTCGTCGTGATTCCCTTGATGGCGCTCACCGCCTCGCTGGAAGAATTCTGGATCGAGGAGATTTGAGCACTGATCTGATCCGTCGCCTTGGCAGTTTGTTCGGCGAGGCTCTTGACCTCGGCCGCCACCACGGCAAATCCCCTGCCCGCCTCGCCGGCGCGCGCCGCTTCGATCGTGGCGTTGAGTGCGAGCAGATTGGTCTGACTGGCGATGTCGCTGATCAGCTTGACGACGTCGCCGATGCTGGCGGCGCCATCGAAAAGGCCCTGTACCGTCGTATTGGTACGATCGGCCTCCTCCACGGCTTTCTGGGCTATCGCGGCTGACTGCGCCACCTGACGGCTGATTTCGGTGACCGAACTGGCTAACTCCTCCGATGCTGCCGCGACAGTTTGCACGTTCGTCGAAGCCTCTTCGGTCGCGGCGGCAACCGCCGTCGCCTGGTTGCTGGTCTCTTCGGCCGTCGCCGTCATCGACGACGCGGTCGCCTGCAACTCGGTGGAGGCGGAAGCCACCGATCGCAGCACCGTCGATATGTCCGCATCGAACCGCTGGGTCAGGTCGTTCACCCGCGCGGCCCGCGCGACCCGCGCGCTGATGGCCTCGGCCTCCTTGGCGGCAAGTTCCTTGGCCTTGATCATGTTCTCTTTGAAGATCAGGACCGCCTTGGCCATCAGGCCAATTTCGTCCTTCTTGTCCGTTGCCGGAATCTCGACGGAGTGATCGCCGCCGGCCAGCCGGCCCATGGCTGCAACCATCGAGAGGATCGGCGGCACGATCGAACGGTTGGTCAGATAGACGACGGTTCCGGCGACGCCGATGCCGACACCCATCAGCACCCAAAGCAGCGTGGTGAGGAAACTGGTTTCAGCAAGAACCGCCGCACCGTCGGCCTTCAGATTGTCCTGCTGCCGCGAAACCATGCCGCCCGAACGCGAGCCCTCGGCATTCTTCCCGCCTGCGAAGATATCGAGGAGCTTGTTGGCGCGCGGGGCGGCTTCGTTGGTCAGGAACCATTGCGCCATGTTCCAGCGGTCCGAAGCGCGGATCTCGAACATTTTCTGCGGCAGTGGCGAGAATTTGGCACGGGCTTCAACCAGCAGGTCGAACGCCTTCTGCTGCTCGTTCGTCATCTCCGACCGTCGTTTCGACAGCGCGTCGAATTTTTTCTGATTGAGCGCCCATAATTCGATGAACTCGGTTTTGAAAGCCGGTTCGGCCGTCAGCAGGTAGGCGCGGATGGCGCCGATCGCCATCGCCATGCTGCCGCGCATGTCAGCAAAGCCGATCAACAGGCTTTTGCGCTCGTCGGTCGAGGCAATGTGGCCTTCCTCGTCGATAATGGTGGTGGCTTTTTGCAGCATCAGTTTGGCCAGCGGGGCGGCCTCGGTCGCGAGGATTTTTGTCGCAGGCTGTTCATCGATGGTATGGGCGATCGCTTCGGCCTTGTCCTGCGCGTTGCGCAATTCTTCGAGCAGCGGCTTGGCCTGCTTCCAGTCCTGCTTGTTTTGCTCGACGGTCCAATGGCCCGCGAGACGATCCATCTCGGAGCCGTGCGACTGGATGGCTTTCCAGAGCCCCGCACGTTCGTTCTTGAATGCGTCGTTGCCGGTGATCAGCCAACCCCGGAGGGATGCAAGTGAGGCGTAAACCCCCGCCACAATGTCGCTTGCGGTCATCGCGGTCGGAACTCGAAGGTTGACCGTTCGTTCGGTCGATTCGTTCACCGCGCGAACCTTGACGATGGTTGTGCCCACCACAGCGGCCAAGAGCAGGCACAGGACGCTAAAGCCCAGAATCAAACGTCCACGAATGTTCAGTTGCAGGAATGCCACGGCGAAGTCCCCCCTCAGTGCAAGCGATTCACAACCCACGCACGGCACGTTGTCCGTTAACCATGAAGAATAGAACAACGTCAGCGCCAGTAGTAGTACGGGGCCTTTAACCGTGGGCCGCCTCGTGGTTTGGAGCAGTCGCTCGTCACGCAAGCCCGAATCGAATCCCGGCACGTGCCAGCCCTCCGGCAAGGCCGATCGGTGTGCCGTCCGCGCGCCAGCATGGTCGATCCATCGGGAATGTGCCGGGTTGCCGCTTCCCGGTCCAGTATTGTCCCGGAATAGCCATCTTCGTTAAAATGAGCCATTATCGGCGTGGGTGTGTGATTCGGACCGCCGCGATCCCCCGTGTTCCTGGATCGGGCTGGCACGTCCTGAGCGAGAATTGCTCGGCATCGTCACGCGATGCAACTCAGTACGGCGTAACCGCTAAATCCCGAAAAACATCCGAAGGATATCTCCAATGCATACGATCGCACTGACCACCCAAAAGGGTGGCAGCGGCAAGAGCACGCTTGCCATTGGCCTCGCTTTTGCGGCGATCCAGGCCGGGCACACCGTTCGGCTGGTTGAAGCCGATCCGCAAGGCACGCTGTCGAATTGGCAGCGCCGCCGCAGCCAAGGAGAGCGGATCGTCGAACCGGTGTACAATGCCGGCGAGATCGAGCAGCGGTTGCAGTCGCTGGAGCGCAGCGGCGTGACGCTGACCATCGTCGACACCTCAGGCGGTGTCAGCGCCGCGACCACGGCAGCCATTCGCTATGCCGACTTCTGTCTGATCCCGGCCCGCCCCAGCATTGCCGATATCGAAGCCACCGCATCCACGATCAGCACCGTCCGCGCCTGGAACAAGCCGTTTGCGTTCGTCCTCAACCAGACGCCGATTCGCGGCCAGCGCATCAACCATGCCGCGACCTCGCTCGGCGACGAGGCGGCGCTGGATCTTGCCGACGTTCTGGCCCGGCCCTTTATCGTGATGCGCAACGACCACCAGGACGCGCTGAGCGCTGGGCTGGCGGTGAGCGAATATGCTCCCGCCGGCAAATCGGCGGAAGAAATTCGCGGCCTCTGGCAATGGGTCGA
>WNFW01001100.1_pt1 | contig 18685 bp, 17 predicted proteins | sample 5400131 | NCBI WGS metagenome assembly WNFW01 (sample SAMN13153362, study PRJNA577476) | soil metagenome | isolation source: 20 cm soil or saprolite under grassland replicate 1 | place: USA:California | collected 2016-06-15 | reverse complement strand
ATAACGTCTTTGAAGACGATGTAACGCTAGCCTTCTTAGACAGAAGACCTCTGTTCCCCGGACATTGCCTGCTGATCCCCAAATCACATTATGAGACGCTCATTGACCTGCCTGCTTCACTTGTCGCCCCGCTCTTCCAGAATGCACAACTACTGGCGCGTGCTATGGAACAAGCTTTACAAGCCGAGGGAACCTTTGTTGCTATCAACAACCGCATCAGTCAGAGCGTGCCACATCTACACATCCATATCGTGCCTCGTCATCAAAAGGATGGTCTGAAAGGTTTCTTCTGGCCTCGTCAACGCTACCCCAACGAAGCGACCATCCTCAGTATCCAGAATACCCTCCGTTCTACAATCGCTCAGCTTACATCCGAATTCCAGTCTTGATTTGCCATCCAGAAATATATTGGTGCCCCTTGCGGATGCCCAATACGCATCAAACCCAGCCTCAATCAAGGCTTCCGTAGGGGCGAGGGTGGTTGGGTTGACGGGTGGTGGGCCTTTATGGTCTCCCGGGGTGAGGGGAGACGGCCCCTTCAAATGTGAGCCGACATCTTCAAGCGATCCACAACGGGCGACCATAAAGGCCCATCCAGCCACCCTTCACCACTCTCGCCCCTACCGATGGTGATGGGCTTTTCGATGGTGATGGGCTTTTCTTAGGTTGCTATCTATTGGGCATCCCTTGCGAATGCCCGGCTTTCTGCCAACTGGCTCCAGATTCTCTTGACTCTCATCCTACATGAGAGTGTATGCTTTCATTAAAGGAAAAGACAAAAATGAGAGAACCTACTCATCTCAAAATTGGTGAATTCGCCCGGGTTGGTCAGGTATCCATTGCCACGCTTCGCTACTACGACCAGTGTGGCTTGCTCAAACCAAATGCCCTCGACCCAGACACCGGCTATCGCTACTACACCCTTGATCAGCTCTCACGCCTGAATCGGATCTTAGCCCTCAAGGACTTTGGCTTTCCTCTGGAACAGATAGCCCGGCTGCTCGAGGAAAATCTCTCCTTGGACCAACTGCGAGTAATGTTCACACTTAAACAGGCTCAAACTAAACACATGATCGAGATAGAGCAGGCACGTCTTGCTCGTATAGCCGCACGGCTTCGCCAGATTGAACAGGAGGGCATAATGCCAGCTTATGAAGTTCTGTTGAAACAGGTTGATCCCTTGCTCGTTGCCTCTATGCGTTCGCTCATCCCAATAGGAGATGATCTTGGAAAACATTACGAAACGATTATTGCCTATTTGGAACAGCAACACATCCAGCATTCACACCCTTCAATGCTTTTATTTCACTCAAGATATGAGTGGCATGATGATTATATGGCCATAGATGTAGAAACAGCTATTCCACTATCCTCTGCTCTATCGAGGAATGAGCAGATCAGTATTCGAACGTTGCCTGGCGCATTGATGGCAAGCACTGTGCATTTTGGTGATGATCTCTCTATAGGTCTGGCACATGCCACCTTGTATCGTTGGATAAGGGACAATGGTTATCAGGTCATTGACACGCCTCGCCTGATTCGCCTGCAGCGTTCAGAGTTCATGGATTCAGGTCACTACATCACCGAAGTACAATTTCCAGTCAAGCTGTAAACAATGTCAGCTCTCCGTTGTCTTGCGGAAATTCCTTTCCTGTAGGGGCGAGGGTGGTGTGGAGCGGTTGGGTGGGCCTTTATGGTCGCCCGCCGTCCCTTTAAGGACGTAGATCCGCCATATCAGAAGCTGCTATATAATCTAATTGCTTAGCTATGGTTCAACTCGTCACTACTAGTTTCCTTTTTCTGTGCAACGGCCTCAAGCAGCTTCAGCTCCTTGCGATAGATCGGTGGATTGAAGATTGACACCACGACTCGTTCAACGAAGCCTTTGAGGCCAGGACTTGTGTTCATCGTCGTTGTAATTTCGACGTGAGACTTCTGTCCCTGCTCTACAGGAATCACTTTAAAGATGGTGGTCACATTCTGGATAGAGTCTATGTCCTGCTCGACTAACACTCTACCCGGTTCTGGCTCACTCACCCGCTGTTGAAAAGACTGCTCCACTCCCAGGACGCGAGCCTTGAAGCTCATAATGGTTCCTGCTCCGTATCCTCCCTCCTCGACTTGCAGATCATAAAAGCTCTCTTTAGGGAGTATACTGGGATGTCCTTTCTTATAGTCCGCAATCGTCGCGTATACATTCTCTGGCCGTGCATTAAGAACTGCCTCAGCTTTGACCTTGATCTGTCCCATCTATATATTCCTTTCCTCTCTTTGCCATTGAATTTGAGAAAACCTACATACGCTGGCTCCATGAAGCGCTAGAAGTTATTGAAGAACGTCAGAAGCTAGCAGAAAGGGATAATTGAGAACAGTGTTCTCAGACCCACAGTCACGGAACGTTTATGTTGATTCACAAGATAAGCCAGACATCTGTAGGGGCCGATTATGCAATGTTACAAAATAGTGGGGTAATAGAAAAAAGGATGTAGGGGCGCAATTCATTGCGCCCGTCTGGGAAGTAGATCCTCGTCGCAAAGCGCAATGAATTGCGCCCCTATATTCATTACCCGATTCATATGTCAAAGCATATTATCGCGCCCATCGCCGATTCATCGGCCCTCATCGGTTGATAGCTTTGTGTCCGCAAATTATAGTCGAAGTGCATTAACGCGCTCGTACCATTCATCCTTGAGCAATCCAAAGTAGTGCTCGTCTAAAAATTGGTCACCGAAAGGAAAGCGTTGCCGCAAGTTCCCCTCATAGGTGAAGCCAAGCTTGAGTAGCAGATTTTTGGAGCGTTCATTTGCTATATCAATGATCGCTTCGATGCGATGCAACCCCAGTTCGCTAAACCCAAAAGTCAGGATAGTAGACATTGCTTCAGTCATTATTCCCTTCCCCCAGAAAGCGCGATTGAGTTCATAGCCTGTTTCTGCGCAATCAAAGCCAACGTCGAAATGAAAGAGACTGCAAGAGCCGATCAATCTTTCTTCTCCCTGAAGCGTAATACCCCAACGCAGAGCCATTTTACGGGCGTATCGTTCTTCTATCTGCCTGATCACATCTTTGGTTTCATCGAGAGATTGATGAGGCTCATGCCCATAGAATTCCATGCTTTCTTCATCAGAAAGTATGGCAAACAATGCCTCTGCATCATGAGGCTGGATTTGCCGTAGAAGCAAGCGGTTCGTCGTGAGGGATGGAAACTGGGTAAATGCAGCATCAATTGTCATACAAAGGCCTCCGTCTCGACATCTTTCGTTCCCATTGTAGCATAGTTGAACTAACCAATATGTATTCGTGTATTGTAGGGGCATCCCCTTGCGGGTGCCCTCGCGGGTTTGCCGTATTTCTCGCATTCGCCAACAATGTCCCTTGCGGCCGCCCTCAGAGGGGAATGGCACACCCTTGCGTCCTCTATGAAGTAGATGAATCTAACTCCAAAAGCTGATCAAAAAACTCCCGCGCAAAATGCGCGCTATGTGCGCGCTATTTCAAAAATAAAGAAAATATTTGTAAATAGTGCAATATCCCCAGTCGCCCTTATATCTAGGGTGTCTGAGGATATTGCATTAAACCAATCTTACTTACAAAATATTAGAGTGCCGCCAGCCCTGCCTGCGCTACCTCCATGTCATGGGTGTAATGTGCACCACTTACGCCAATGCCACCAATAATGCCGGCATCCGTTGTAATCGGATAGCCACCACCAAAGACAATCAGCCGGTCCGTTTTGATGATCCCATGCAGCAGTGGTGGATCATTCTTCACGAACTCGAACCAATCATGTGTTGCCATGCTGAAACTAATCGCCGTGTACGCTTTGTCCTGCGAAAGTTGCACGGCTAAGAGTGGCGCTCCATCCATACGAGTGAATGCTTTCAGATTGCCGTCACCATCGACGACCGCAATGCACATCGGTCTGCCCATTTCGATAGCCTTCATTTCGGCGGCTGCGATGATGCGTTGCGCAGCCGCGGCGGTAATGCTGGCTTTCTGGAAAGTGTTTTCTGCCATAGAAATAAAGTTCCTCCTTGTTACTGATTGACGCCGTAATAGCGTTCCAACTCCTGAATCTCAGGAAGGCCAATGTTCTGCGTAAATTGCGAAAAGGTCACCATGTGCTCAGCAAATGCTGAAGGAGTTTCTCCTCGCTTCAGTAGCTCTAGCAGTTCCAGCATCGCATGTGTAGCAGCAAAAAGCATACTGACGGGGAAAATTACCAGTTTGAATCCCAGAGTGTGAATCTCATCGAGTGAAAGAAGAGGAGTTTTACCGCTTTCAGCCCAGTTGTACAGTAATGGTACATCAGGAAACGTCTGCTTGATAGCCTGCAATTCTGCTATTGAACGAGGCGCTTCTATGAAAATTGCATCGGCTCCCGCTTCACGATAAGCCTGTCCCCTCAGCAGCGCATCCTCCAGGCCATTGACCGCGTTAGCATCAGTCCGTGCAATAATCACGAAGTCCGGGTCTTGCCTCGCATCGACAGCAGCGCGTATCTTTTGCACCATCTCGTCCATAGGGATGACCTGCTTGCCCTCCATATGACCGCACTTCTTAGGCCACACCTGGTCCTCGATATGTAGCCCGGCAACCCCCGCGTGTTCATATTCGCGTATAGTTCGTCGTACATTGATTGGATTGCCATAGCCTGTATCTGCATCCGCAATCAGTGGTAAATCGTCTATAACCGCCGTGAGCGCAGCGGCTCTACCAACCATCTCACTCATTGTCAGCAAACCCACATCAGGTTGACCTAAAACGCTGGCCGCCGTTCCAAATCCAGTCATATAAACCAGCGAAAATCCTGCCTGGGCAATCAAGCGAGCGCTCAGTCCATCATACGCGCCTGGAGCTACAACCAGCTCAGGACCATCAAGCAACTCTCTCAACCGTCTTGTCACACGCATCGCAAAATCCTTCATGCACACAAAAATGTAGGGACGGGGCTTGCTCCGTCCGGGTTCCTTCTATCTTGCTCCGTCCTATTAGGATTTTGGTACCTTAGGGTTTTGGTACCCTCACCCTCAATCGCTCATCAGCAACTTGTACATACATCGGCGTCTGTCCTCGCACCTCTCCATCCAGCGTCGCATCTCGTGGATCAGCACTCGTCATGATCGTGACTCCCCACGCTTGCACATGATGTATACCAGGGATATGTGTTAACTCCGCAGGGTGATGGGTAAAACGCTTTTCACCATTTGGCAGAGTCGTCCCCTCACTCTCCCGAGGCCCGAAGAAATGAGTGACGATTCTACCAAATCTCTCGATCTCCATTTCTTCAATCACGACGATATCGAGCAAGCGATCATCAAAACGTGTTCCGGGAAAGGCAAATTCCCTCTGACCTCCAAAAATTGGAGCATTGATAATAGCTACCTGTAGAGCACGACATTTCAATGTTGTCTTTGGTTCTGAGTGCGCCGTTTCAGGTGAAGCCTGTACTTTGGTAGCTGCTGTGCTCTGTGGCATTGCCAGTCTATCAAATTCAAGTTCAAAATCTAAAGCATCATGGGATACTAGTGTCTCAAATGCGGCATACGGGTACGTCATACGGCCAAAGCGCTGGCGTGTGGCTACATTGGTCGCTATTCGTGCGAACTGGACATTGACACCGATCGTCAATGCATGTGCGAAAAATCCATGTTTTTCAGGGGCAACTTGTGAATGTAACGGTCCAGATTGGTGTTTGGTAGCAAGATGTGGAGCTTGCTCAGCGGGTTTTGCTACACCGATATCAACAAGATGTTCGTCACCGTTTGCTATGACTTGAGCTGCTTCCTGGAGATCTAGTGGAATATGCAAAGATCGGGCAATATCATTTGAAGTGCCTAATGGCAATATTCCCAGGGGTAGTCCACTTTCAGCAATATGCGTAATCACTCCTCCCACCAACCCATCGCCACCACCTGATATTGCTATATCAATTCCATTTGCCTTCCATATTGGTCCCTGTGCAGGCAGGTTATCCAGGTCAGCGATAGAAATAGTGTTTACAATCTCTAACCCTGTTTGTTCCAGATAAGTAATTGCCTCTGAAAGCTTTGATGATCTACCTGAATGCGGGCTGTGAATTACAACTGCCCGTTGTGCTGTTTGCATAAGTGCTTCCAACCTTTGTACCTGTTTTCAATAATTAAAATGAACGAAGATAGTATAACTCAGAGCCTTGTAACTCGCAAATCTGATCTGATGTGAACATACGAGTACAAATTTCATGTAAACTAAAAGTTGGCCAATCTCGTAGGTGCCGATGTATCGTGCTTCTAGTCGATGATGAATTTTAACAAGTAAGCTCGGTAATGTTTCGTAGGCGCACAATTTATTGGCGCACCGCCGATTTATCGGCCTAAAAAGCGCATCGACGGGCCGTTGGCCGATACATCGGCATCTACAAAATGACCGGTATCGCTTGTTAAAATTCATCATCGGCCTAAGTGCTCCATCAACCTGAGTCTCCCCTCCGCTTGTCATCTCCCTAATTGTCATCCTGAGCGGGCTTGTCTTGTCATCCTGAGCGTCAGCGAAGGATCTTCTAGCCGAGATGCTTCGTTTCACTCAGCATGAGAAGGGATGACCGCCTATCCAAAGCGTACGCATGTTATAATGAACCAGGGTCGCATATCAATAGGAGAAGAACATGGGAATAATCCATCGTCAAGGCACAATAGAAAATGGTGAGTTGCGCTGGCATGATGTACCGGTGCAAGCTTACGGACCAGAAAATAGCGGCGCTGACAAAGCAACTCGCCAGATTCTCATCGGCAAAGACGAGAACTCGCCAAATTTCCATATGCGCTACTTCGCCGTTCAGCCCGGTGGCCATACCTCACTTGATCAGCATGCACACGAACATGGTGTATATATCTTGCATGGTCGTGCGCATCTGCGCCTGGAAAATAACGAATATGAGCTGAATGCTGGTGATGTCGTCTATATTCCAGGCAATGAAGTTCATCAATTTTTCGCGTCAGGTCAGGAGCCGTTTGGCTTCCTGTGCGTTGTGCCAGCCAGGCGATAAACACTATGTTAGCTGTCGAGTATCATAGTAACGACGATGTGCGTATCGTGGATCTTCCCGTACCCGAAATTGGCGCGGGTGAATTACTTGTGCAGTTGCAAGCCTGTGGCCTGTGCGCCAGCGATGTGATGGAATGGTATATGAAGCCACGCGCTCCCATCTATCCTGGGCATGAACCGGTGGGCATCGTTGCCGCAGTTGGCGAAGGGGTGCTGCAATTCTCGATTGGTCAACGCGTTTTCATCCATCACCACGTCCCCTGTATGGTTTGCCACTTCTGCCAGCGAGGTTCATTTTCCCAATGCCCAACTTTTCGTGCCACTCGCCTCTATCCTGGAGGATTGGCTGAATATATTCGCGTGCCTGCGCCCAATGTGAAACTCGACGTATTAGCTTTGCCGGATGAACTATCATTTGAAGCCGCCATATTAATCGAACCATTGGCTTGCTGTGTGAGAGGTATCAACCGCTCAGCCATCCAGTCAGGTGATAGTGTGCTGGTACTTGGCGCTGGCAGTAATGGTCTGATGCTGGCGCTATTGGCACAGCAACGGGGTGCTGTTCGTGTTATCATTGCCGATCCCATAGCATACCGTCGCCAATGCGCTTTAGATGCCGGGATCGACCATGTACTGGATCCAGGATTCGACCAGGAGGATTTCCTGCAACACATATATACTGTCAATGATGGGCGCAAGCCTGATATTGTGCTGGTCACGCCTTCAAGCATCAGTGCTATGCAACAGGGGCTTGAGCTAGTAGCACCTGGTGGAACTGTCCTCTTTTTTGCTCCGCCTCCTCCAACATCAACACTTCCCATTACACCGAACACCCTCTTCTTCCAGGAGATAAGCCTGCATACCAGCTACTCCGCAGGCCCATATGAGACACGAGTGGCTCTTGACCTCTTACGAACCAGGCGTATTCGACCAGAAACCGTGATTACACATCGTTTCGCACTTCAGGATGCCGCAAAAGCTTTTGCGTTGGTTGCGAAACCTGGAAATGCATTGAAAGTGATAATTACTATCGAATCCATATAGGCATTTCCTCGTGGTCAATCCCAAAATGATGAGCAATTTCGTGAAGAACAGTATGCCGTACCTGCCTTCGAATTCGATCAGGGTCCCCATCACAATAATCTACGATTGTGCGTTCGAAAATGGTAATGATTTCAGGATGTGCCATCCTGGCTTGACCATAGGTAGTCAACGGCACGCCCTCGTAAAGTCCTAGTAACGTATAGCCCTCCTTCGCACCAACCCGATCCATCACCTCCTCACCTGGCTCGTACTGCACTCTTACCAGCACATTTTCCATCTTTTCGTGAAACTCAGATGGAATAGTAGCCAGTGCCTCCTGTACAAGTCTTTCAAAAGGACTCAACTCGTCTATCTCGGTATCTTCAGCTTCTTCCAAACGTTCTTCTTTTTCGGCTTCAATAAAGGTGTTTTTCACTTCGTTGCCCTGATAGTCTCTCTTCGGGTTGAGTATGTGATTTAGAATAGTATCTGGCCATAAAAAGAATACTCCAATTGCTACAAAGGCGAACATTCCAGCAAGTAGAAACCAGCCAGAAAGTAGGTTATAGTAGTTGTTGAGATAGATGCCCAGGATAATGAGTGCGATCAGAAAACTTAGCATTGCAAAAAAGTATTGCGATCGATTCATATTCTCATGGAGAGTATGCTCATCTGGTTCTATTTCGCGCTGGTAGTCGTATTCTTCCTCTAACTCACCCATATTTATCCTCTATTCATGTTTTCGGGATCTTTTCTATTTTCCACTCAGGATTCTCACTGGTTGAGCCCTTTCCTACACGCACATAGTATAGCGTATCAAAGCCTTCAGCATAAGATGGTGGCTCCAGTTTATGTGCTGTGATAAATATTGCTTTCTCAGGCACCTGTGCTTTACCCTCACGCTGTTTGTTGCGTGTACGGCTGCTCAATATATGAGGCTGAAAGTAATAGCCGGTGATTGTCGCATTATATCTGCGTCCTATATCAATCAGTGCTAGGCGATCTTGCACCGTTACATTTGTGTTGTCAACAACGACCGAGCGCTGTTCCTGAAAAGCCTTTTCAACACGTTCCAACTGCTTCTGCTTCTTGTTCTGATTTTTGCTGCTTTTTAATAAATCTTTACTGATAAGCTCGTGGGAATCAGCGAATCGCGTGCGATACAATGTACTTTTGCCTGATGCTTGCAATCCAATGAGAATAATAAGTTCCATAACGCCTATTTCTTCAGTTAGAAATAATCTTCAGCTTGCCGTTGCTTAATGTACAAACTACAATAGAAATGTTAATGATGTTATAATACTGTGAGCACCAGGATCCAGGAAAAGGTGCCACAATCAATGTAGTAGGCAAGATCTTTCCGATTACTTGACTCTACAATATAAGGAGTATATATGACAACGACTTCAACCGATCCCAAAGTGCAACAATGGACAAATCTCGCCCAGCAATTACGTGTAGACAGCATACGCTGCACGACTGCTGCGGGTTCAGGACACCCTACCTCATCTATGTCAGCAGCCGACCTGATGGCCGTTTTACTGACCGGCTACCTGCATTACGATTTTGATGCTCCGCAAAACCCGAATAATGATCATCTCATTTTCTCTAAGGGACATGCTTCACCTCTGTTGTATTCATTATATAAAGCAGCGGGCGCAATTACTGACGAAGAATTGTTAACCTTGCGAAAATTTGGCAGCCGTCTTGAAGGCCATCCCACTCCTATTTTACCATGGGTCGATGTCGCAACTGGTTCGCTCGGCCAGGGTTTGCCGATCGGCGTAGGCATCTCGCTCGCGGGTAAATACCTGGATAAACTACCCTATCATACCTGGGTACTGCTAGGTGATAGCGAGATGGCTGAAGGCTCGCAATGGGAAGCATTTGACCATGCTTCATACTACAAACTAGATAACCTGGTAGCTATCCTTGATGTTAACCGCCTTGGACAGCGTGGAGAAACAATGCATGGCTGGAATACAACTCTCTATGCAGAGCGGGCTGTGGCTTTTGGTTGGAATGCCATCGTCATTGATGGTCATAATTATGATGAAATTAACCAGGCATTTGCCAAAGCCTCACAACCAGATGGCAAGCCTACTGTGATTATTGCGAAGACAATCAAAGGCAAAGGTGTCTCATTTCTGGAAAATGTGAATGGCTGGCATGGCAAGGCCCTCAATAAGCAACAGGAAGAACAAGCGTTAAATGAACTTCATGCTGTGCGCAGCCAGACGTTTCCTGTACAGAAACCTGAAAACCTCCAGCCTGCTCCAGAAGCAGCAAAACAGAAGCTGGAATTACCAAGATATGACGGCAAAGAAGCGGTTGCTACACGCAAAGCGTATGGTGATGCCTTAAAGGCCCTCGGAGCCGCCAATCCTGATGTAATTGCACTTGATGGTGAAGTAAGCAATTCGACGTATGCCGAAGAATTTGCCAAAGCATTTTCTGATCGCTACTTTGAGCAATTTATCTCAGAACAGCAATTGATATCTGCGGCAGTAGGCATGAGTGTGCGGCACAAGATACCATTTGCCTCGACCTTCGCAGCTTTCTTCACTCGTGCCTATGATTTCATTCGTATGGCTGCCATCTCCCGCGCAAACATTCGCCTGTGTGGATCGCATGCCGGCGTTTCGATTGGTGAGGATGGCCCGTCGCAGATGGCCCTGGAGGATCTAGCAATGATGCGAGCTGTATATGGCAGTACAGTGCTCTACCCCTGTGATGCCAATCAGACTGCCCGACTCGTAGCAGAGATGGCAGATCATGATGGTATCGTATATATGCGCACCACCCGCGAAAAGACGCCTGTCATTTATACTCCTGACGAGGAATTCATGGTGGGTGGCAGCAAAGTTGTTCATCAATCAGATAAGGATGAAGTAACGATTGTTGCGGCAGGCATTACGCTACATGAAGCGTTGCAAGCATACGAGCAGTTAAAGAGCCAGAAGATTATGGCTCGTGTAATTGATGCGTATTCTGTCAAGCCAATTGACGAGGAAACGCTGATGCTAGCTGCGGATGAAGCCGGCAATAAGATCGTCGTTGTGGAAGATCACTGGCCCGAAGGTGGTCTTGGAGATGCAGTGTTAGATGCGTTTACCATGCGCGATGGCCCAATAGCAGAAGTAGTGAAGCTAGGCGTTCAATCGATGCCCGGCTCTGGTACTCCCGCCGAACTAATGGAAGAAGCTGGCATCAGTGCCGATCACATAGTTCAAGCTGTCCAGGTGCTCGTGCGAAAAGTGTAGTGCTGATACCAATAAGAGCAAGAATCATGAGCTACACTCTCATCAGAAAATCCTGTTGATGCCTCGTACGCACGAGCTGAAGGGATGCTCTCACAGAGCATAGCAAGAAAGGGAGAGAGCCATGCCACAAAAAGTACACAGACTGAGCTATTTCTCCGTCCTGTTGTACCATCTGACGGGAGGACGTGCCTACAGAGGCAACGCAAACAGCCCGGCAGGCTTCCTCCAGCTCACCACTACGGGGCGCAAATCTGGAATACAACGCACGGTGCATCTGCTCTATATCCGAGATGGTTCAGCCTACGTGGTCACTGCCTCCAACGGTGGGAGGCAGCGCCTTCCTGGCTGGTTTTTCAATGTGCGCAGCAACCCACAGGTCACCCTGCATCTACAAGACACCCAGGTGAGCGCAGTGGCAGAGGTAGCTGGACCCGAAAAAAGAAAGGAACTGTGGACACGGCTACTCTCCATCGCCCCGCTCTACGCTGGGTATGAGAAGCCTACCTCGCGAGAAATTCCTATGGTGATCTTAAGGCCAGTAGACGAGCAGCGACACTAGATGCTACCTGCATCCTGTGAGGGTCATCTTCAGCATGCATTTGAGCATTTCTTTCCCGATCTCCAGGTTGCTGCTCTTTTTTGAGGTCGCTTGAGAAACTACCCTTTCTGTAGGGGCGAGAGTGGATGATGTGGGGTTGGGTGGGCCTTTATGGTCGCCCGCCGTCCCATTTTATATAAAGGAAAAACTAGCGTGAGCCTTGGTGATGAATCTTTAGAGTGGCAGTCAATCCTCGATGCGCTGCGTAAAATTACCGTTGAAGCTGCTCACGAAACGTTGGGCGAACGAGGCACTGTCGCTTACACAGATGGAGCGTGCATCAAAAATCCAGGTGGACCAGCTGGTTGGAGTGTGATCCTCGTAGCTGTTGATAATGTGGTAGATGAAAACATTCGTGGAGGCGCTCCACGTATCGAAAGCTATGGCCACATTCCCAGTTCCCTGAATACTACCAATAATCGCGCCGAAATTGCTGCTGTGCTAGCAGCTCTGTGCATTGCGCCTCGCGATCAACCATTAACCATTTATAGTGACAGTGAATATACCATCAAAGTAGCGCAAGGCGTATATCAAATGAAAGCAAATCCCGACTTGTGGGATTTATTTCGCATACTACTCAAAAAGCGCACTACTCCTCCAACCTTTGTATGGGTTCGTGGGCACGCAGGACATAACCAGAACGAACGAGCCGATGAGTTAGCTGGCCTTGGTGCCTGGAATGGAGATGAGGAAGCCTTTCGTAAATGGCAGGAATCTATGTCCCCAGAGGCGCGTAATCCACTCTCTTCTGGAGAAATGACCCTATTGCGCCAGCAAGTTCAAAAGCTCAAAACGTTTTTTGATAGTACCGCGCTGGATAGCGGCCGTGTGAACGTTAACGAACGGACATTTATTAACGATATGGCAAAGCGTCTTCAAAAGAACAATTTCGTCCCCTCTGAGAAGCAAAGCAATTGGGTCAAAGGACTCGTGAAAAAATACCAGCTCTGAGTCGATAGTCTCATAATCATTTAAAGCTTCCTCCTGTGATAGAATGAGTACATTCAAATCCTGAATAGAAGAAAGAGAAGTATCCTTGTATCAAGATCTAGCACAGCGTTTTAATGAACTGTTGGAGTTGAAACAGTCACCCGTAGGATTGGCCTTTGTAGATGATGTGCCTGTTGAAGTATCACATACTCATGCGCGTGTGCCCTCTGCTTGCACTTTTTGGCGTCTGGCCGAACAGGGAGTTTTCTATGCAACAGCAGAGGACCACCAGGAATGCCCGATTGGTATGATGACCATGGGCTTTATTATGCCGGAAGCATCACAACAGCGAGCTCAGGCATTAGTACAAACAATGGCAGATGTGCAGTATTTTTCACCTGCCGAAGTTGCCGCGTTACCAGTAGTAAATAAACCCCATCAAAGCATCGTCTATGGTCGCTTGGACCAGTTTCCTGTACAGACAGATGTCGTGCTTTGCATTTTGGATACCCAACAAGCGATGCTTGTTGCTGAAGCGATGGGAAACATGAACTGGTTGCACCAGGGAGGTCAATCTATCTTTGGACGGCCAACATGTGCCGTTATTCCTCGTACCATGCAAACGGGCGCTACTTCTATCAGCTTTGGTTGTGTAGGAGCGCGCACCTATATTGGATTAACTCCATCTGAGTTAGTGTTAACAATCCCTGGCAGCGAATTTGCCACATTAGTCGAACGACTGGAGACAACTACCGCAGCTAATGATGCGCTGGCGCCATTTCACCAGCACCAAAAAGCGCGTTTTAGGGCATAAGTAACAATAGCAACAGAAGGGATACGTTTTGCCCACGCCATCCATATGTGAAATCCATAGAGAATGCGACCAGCGCATTCCGATTATGACGTTATCACCCTCTCGGCTAACATCTATCGTCTGTAATATAGCCTATGATTCCGCACTTATAATATTCCTCTCGCAAAAAGTTCCCCGTACGGCATATCACCCTGAACCTGCTTTTTTCGAGCTTTGAACGTATTGAACCAGAAATAAGATCGTGCATCTAATCGTCCTTGACAATCACTCTCCGTATAAGTCAAGATACACGTGTATGCATATGGCAAATTAAACGTACTACCGTTTCACATGCTACCGAAGGACTAGATGCATGACCACAACCAAACGACGAACCGAACCAGAAAATGTAGATGCCCAGACCGTTGAGCCTGTTCTCGCTCCTACTAACACACGTAACCCGGGTATGCCACTCGACATGGATTGGGTGCGCCAGGTGCGTGTGAATCGTAGCGCGGTTGAGCGGCGTGCAGCAACCATTTCCACACGTCGTACAGTCAAGAAAGAGTGGCAAGCGGCCTGGTTACTGCGAGCCATTACCTGTATCGATCTCACCACATTACAGGGCGACGATACTCCTGGAAACGTTCTGCGTCTATGTGCCAAAGCGCGCCATCCCGTGCGCCAGGAATTATTGGAAGCGCTTGGCGCAAGTGAGCTTGATCTAAAGGTTGGAGCGGTCTGCGTCTATCACAATCTTGTTCCCGTTGCCGTCGAAGTGTTGCAAGGTTCTGGTATTCCCGTTGCCGCCGTTTCGACAGGCTTTCCTTCCGGGCAAATTTCTTTTGAGCAGAAACTCGCAGAAATCGCGGCTTCGGTACAGGCTGGGGCAACCGAGATCGACATTGTGATCTCACGCGCACATGTATTGACGGGTAACTGGCAGGCTCTTTATGACGAAGTGCAAGCTTTCCGTGCCGCTTGTGGTGATGCCCATATGAAGACAATACTCGCTACGCATGAACTTGCTACGCTGCGTAATGTGGATATGGCAAGTCTGGTATGCATGATGGCGGGCGCTGATTTTATCAAAACCTCCACTGGAAAAGAATCGGTGAACGCGACGTTACCTGTAGGAGTGGTGATGGTGCGCGCAATTCGTGAGTATCTTGATCGTACCGGCTACAAGGTCGGCTTCAAACCCGCGGGTGGTATACGTACCGCCAAACAATCGCTTGACTGGCTCATTTTGATGAAAGAAGAACTGGGCAACGATTGGCTCAATAATTCACTGTTCCGTATTGGAGCCAGTGGTTTACTTTCAGACATCGAACGGCAACTTTCATACTTTGTCACTGGTCACTACGCTGCGGCGCATTATAACCCGATGGTTTAAGCAGGGAGGCTCAGAATGAATGTTATGGAAATCTTCGAAACAATGGAGTATGGGCCTGCACCAGAAGCTGCTGCTCCAGGGCTGGCCTGGATTAAAGAGCATGAGCCCTTTGGCCTGTACATCAATAATCAATGGGTGAAACCTGCCAGTGGTCAGTATATTGAAAGCATCAATCCAGCTACAGGTAAGCAATTGACGAAGGTTGCTGCAGCTAATGGCGCTGATGTCGATGTTGCTGTAGCTGCTGCACGCACTGCTTATGAGACGTGGGGCAAAACTCCTGGGCATGTACGCGCACGCTATATGTATGCCATTGCTCGCCATATCCAAAAGCACTCGCGCTTGCTGGCTGTGCTGGAGTCTCTGGATAATGGCAAACCTATTCGTGAAACTCGCGATATCGATATTCCACTTGTTGCTCGTCATTTTTACTACTATGCAGGTTGGGCGCAACTCATGGAATCACAACTCCGCGACTACCAACCAGTGGGGGTGGTAGGCCAGATCATTCCCTGGAATTTCCCGCTTTTGATGTTGGCCTGGAAGATCGCGCCCGCTCTCGCCATGGGGAATACCGTCGTGCTCAAACCGGCTCGTTATACTTCTCTGACTGCTCTCAAGTTCGCTGAAATTATGCAAGAGATAGATCTACCTCCAGGAGTCGTCAATATCCTCACTGGTGAAGCCTCGCAAGTAGGTGAAGCATTGGTGCGGCATCCAGACGTGAATAAAATCGCTTTCACGGGTTCCACTGATGTAGGACGCAGTATACGCCGCACTACGGCAGGTTCAGGTAAAAAGCTCTCGTTAGAACTGGGTGGGAAGTCACCGTTCATCGTATTTGATGATGCCGATCTCGACAGTGTCGTAGAGGGAGTCGTCGATGCTATCTGGTTCAATCAGGGTCAGGTTTGCTGTGCCGGTTCTCGCTTGCTTGTACAGGAGAACATCGCTAACCGCCTGATCGAAAAGTTACGTGTGCGCATGGAACATCTACGTATCGGTAATCCACTTGATAAAGCAGTGGATATTGGTGCAATCGTTTCACCTGGGCAACTCAAAGAGATACAGCGCCTGGTAAACCAGGGTGTCGAAGAAGGTGCTGTAATGTGGCAGCCCTCTTGGGCTTGTCCTATAGAAGGCTACTTCTTCCCGCCCACGCTCTTCACGAATGTTTCACCTGCAACAACCATTGCCCAGGTCGAAATCTTTGGCCCTGTGCTGGTCTCAATGACCTTTCGCACACCTGCTGAAGCCGTTGAACTGGCTAATAATACGCGTTATGGTCTGGCCGCTAGCGTCTGGAGCGATAACATTAACCTCGCGCTGGACGTAGCTCCCAAATTGAAGGCGGGCAGCGTGTGGATCAACTGCACCAACTTATTCGACGCTTCGAGCGGCTTTGGTGGTTATCGCGAGAGTGGTTTTGGACGTGAAGGTGGCAAAGAAGGATTGTATGAATATGTGCGTCCGAAATGGGAGACCCAGGAGACTCCACTTGAAGCACTTCATATAGCCAAAAACTCAACATCCTCTAATGGATCAGAACCTAATGAGGATGAGGATGGAGAAACTGCTTTCCAGGATCTTGCATTTGGATCTTCGAATGGCCATCTTGCCACACTTCCCGCTATTGATAGAACGCCTAAGATGTTTATCGGCGGTAAGCAGGCGAGACCTGATTCTGGTTACAGTCGCGATATCTATGATCCTCAAGGGCATATGATCGGGCAGGTAGGTGAAGGCAATCGCAAAGATATCCGCAATGCTGTTGAAGCTGCGCATGCTGCATCTGGGTGGGCAGTTGGCACGACTCATAATCGTGCTCAAATTCTTTATTACATTGCTGAGAACCTATCCATCCGTGAGGATGAATTTGCTCGCAGGATTGTGCAGCAAACAGGACGACCCTATGCCGATGCTGTTTCTGAAGTTCAGGTCAGCATCTCGCGCTTATTCAGTTATGCTGCCTGGGCCGATAAATTTGAAGGCGTAGTACATCGTCCCCCGATACGGGGAGCAGTGCTGGCCATGCCAGAGGCCATAGGCGTGATGGCTATAGCCTGCCCAGAAGAGTATCCCTTGCTTGGCTTTATCTCGCTCGTCGCTCCTGCTATAGCCATGGGCAATACACTTGTCGTGGTTCCTTCACAACAATCACCTTTGAGCGCAACCGATTGCTACCAGGTGTTGGAAACATCCGACCTCCCAAACGGGGTCGTCAACGTTGTAACAGGTGCTAGTGACACGCTGAGCCAGGTTCTAGCCGATCACGACGATGTAGATGCTATGTGGTACTTCGGATCAGCAGAGGGTTGCAAAAATGTTGAGCTTGCCTCGGCTGGCAACATGAAACGTACGTGGGTCAATTACGGGCATCCACGCAACTGGTTAGATCCGGTACAGGGTGAGGGTGAGGAGTTCTTGAGAGAGTCAACCCAGGTCAAGAATATCTGGATACCTTATGGCGAGTAATAAAGAGCTTTTGACTCCGACTAATTCATTTTGCTTGTCATGCTGAGCCCCTCTCACCTGTCATCCTGAAGAGCCGCCCGCTTGCCATCCTGGGCCCCTCTCACCTGTCATCCTGAAGAGCCATTTTGCTTGTCATGCTGAGCCACTCTTCCTTGTCATTCTGAGCGTTAGCGAAGAATCTCGCGGCCCAGCGTATGAGATTCTTCGCTAACGCTCAGAATGACAAGGAAGAGTTAAGGATGACACAGCGTGGTCGAATCCTCTATCCTCGCCTGATGAGCTGCTGGTGCAATACGTTGGAAGCATTGTAGTGAAGAGCGTTTGCATTCATTCACTTATCTGACTACCGATGCTTCACGTTCATCGGAAGATGCTTCATCATGTATGCTTTGTGGAGTGTGCTGGCCAAAGGCAGCCAGCACACTTTCTAATACTGGTAACATACTGGAAGCTCGTTTAGCCTTGATAATGAAGTCCCACATAGGTTCAAATTTCTTCCATCCGCCTGCATAGGCCGCGTGCCTTAGTCGTTCAGCCCACTTCTCATGGGTCCAGGCACTCCGAAAAATCGAGCTCCAACGGTAAAATTCTCGATAGGCGTGCCAGTAGCCTGTTTCAAGCGCCTCAGGTGTTAGTTTGTTCGGGCGATAGACGACATGACGGGTGTCGTACAAATCCCAATTACTATGTACCAGGCGCCCCTGTTGCGCCATACGCTCATATAGGGCAGTTGTAGGATAAGGTGTAAGGATATGGAACGTAGCAGTCTCAATTCCCTGGCTGATCGCCCATTCGACAGTACGATCAAATACAGTTTCATCATCATCGTCCATCCCAAAAACAAAGCTTCCATTCACCATCACTCCAAGATCACGAAGACGCCGAATGGCAGTACTATAGTCTCGATTGAGATTCTGGTATTTATGTTGCTCCTGCAAATTGGCAGGGTTGAGCGTTTCGAACCCGACAAATAAGCTGCGCAGCCCACTTTGCGCTGCTTTTTCAAGCAATCCCGGCCGTAACACCGATTGCACAGTACCAGCCGCTTGCCACAAGCGTCCCATGCCTTTCATGCCATCAAAAAGCGCTCCTGCAAAACGAGCATTGCCGAAGAGATGGTCATCCAGAAAATAAAGGTGCCTTCCTGGCAGCCGTTCAATTTCTGCCAGCGCATCATCCAC
>WNFW01004100.1_pt1 | contig 18688 bp, 20 predicted proteins | sample 5400131 | NCBI WGS metagenome assembly WNFW01 (sample SAMN13153362, study PRJNA577476) | soil metagenome | isolation source: 20 cm soil or saprolite under grassland replicate 1 | place: USA:California | collected 2016-06-15 | reverse complement strand
GTCGCTCGTTGTCTTTCATATTTCCGCAGTGTCCGCCCAATCGTGTTTGGGCATTTTCTTCATTCCTTCGTGCTTCGTCATTCCGATTTCGTCATTTCCTTGGGCTCTCTGAAGGGCCGGAGGGTCTTTTTTGAAATAGTGCGGCGCACGCATTAAATTAGATCGACCATGACCAGGGACGACTTCGATTACGCGATTGAAAACACGCATGTGATCGTCGCTCCGGAGAGACAAATCGCGACTTTTGGCAGCACCAGTTTCGATTTTTATTTGATCTCGGAGTTGATGGATCGAGTCGATCAGGTCCGGGTTCGCAACGGCAAAATTCACGCCGAACGTCCGCAGATTCTCACGCCCGAGCACTATTGCCGCCTGTTACTTGAGGGTTTTGGAGAAAAGGCGGAGCGGTACATCGATCAACTGCGCGAGCACGCCCGAAGTATGGCGGTGCTTCGTTACGGGTTTCAATTCCGCAAAACCGATCTAAGTGAACAGACGCTCCGCGATTCAATTGATTCAGTGATCAATCGCACCCGGCGTAAGGTCGAGAGCCAGAGCGAATCGCTCAGCGCGGTCATTCACGGCGTGGACGACGCGTGGGAAGTTTGCCTGCTCAAGTTCACTATCGATCTGGTTGAACGTTCATCAGGCAACAATCTCGGTGATTTCCGAAAGCGCGGATTGATCTAAACAAGGAGCGACGGCTGGGGACCAGTCAATCTTTGCTAGAGCCTTGGCGCGCGTTAAAGGTGAGCCCGGATAAATGCACCCGCGCTGGCTAGCGCGCGGTTCGCCAAACGAGTGGCGTCATCGAGCAACGTTTCGGCAGAACCTACCTGGATCAGTAATGGCGGAAAGCCCGTGAGATCTGCGTACAGAGGAGAAACGCGCGGATCCTTTCTGTCCATTCCCGCAGGAAGATATGCATCGACCAATTCATACAGGTATTCTTTATGGATGATTGGATCTGCGGCGTTCTTGCTGGCAAATGTCGAACCAGACATAGTCAGATCTGTCCAGGGCGAGACGAGCCACGCGGTCACGGGAAGTTCCTCGTGTTCATCGTGCAATCGGCCGATCAATCCCATCGCAAGCCCGGCGCCGGCGCTGTCCCCACCGACAGCAATTCGCTCAGCCGGAATGCCTTGGTTTCGCAGAAAACGCCACGCCGTAAGCGAATCCTCGTACGCTGCGGGAAACGGGTGCTCAGGAGCGAGTCGATAAGCGATGGCGAGTGTGCGCATTCCAGCGGCACGGCCTGCCTCTGTGACCATGCGGCGATGGCTCACGATTGAACCGGAGCAGTAGCCACCGCCATGAAAAAACATCAGAACGTGTGACGGATCACTGTCCGGAATAATTGACCATTCTCCGTGGAAACCGCCGACATCCACGGACTCAAGCTTCACGTCGTCAGCCACAGGCCAGACCGAACCAATATCGTCGAGCCGGTGGCGCCGCTCGGCCCAGCCAACCGGTCGCGGTTTGGAAACAAGCAGTGCGCGGACGGCATCGATTTCGCTTTGAGCCATTGTCTGCTGCTCCTTATGCGCGAGCGACGGTAAATCGCACGCACAATTGGTCAAGCGGGTGGAGGGCGTGTTTCTCATTGCGCCCGCTTTTCCAGAGCCGATGCGCGACGCGAATTGCTTGACGCCCGCCGACATCGCTGTTGCGTCCTGACCATGTCGCATTCTTACGACGCCATTGTCATCGGCGCGGGACACAATGGCCTGACGTGCGCCTGTTATCTGGCAAAGGCAGGGCTGAAGGTTCTTGTCCTTGAACAATATCACACGGTTGGCGGCATGACGGTCACCGAAGAGGAAACGCTGCCCGGCTTTTGGTCGGATCTTCACGCGAGCGGGTATCAACTAGCAAATCTCTCACCTGTCCCGCACGAATTGGATTTGCTTGATCGTTACGAACTCATCGAACCGGAGATTCCTTTCTCCCACGCCTTTCCCAATGGCGACATCATCAGCGTCCATCGCGATGTTGAAAGAACCGTCGGTGACATCGCTCGGTATTCGCACAAGGACGCCGAGACATGGCGTGCTTTGATGAACCGGTTCCTCGCGCAAAAGCACGCCATCACTGCGGCCATGTTTTCACCGCCTCCTTCCTTTCCGGAGGCAGCAACCGACTTCGCCAAATCGCCTGCAGGGATGGAAGCCTATCGGTTTAGCATGCAAAGCGTCAGATCGTGGGCTAACCAGACGCTCGAAGCAGAGGCAACCAAAACTCTGTTCGGCTCGTTCGCCACCTTTCTCGGCGCGTCGCCCGACGACGCTGGTGGCGCCGAGCTTGGCTGGCTTTTCGCTTCAGTGTTACAAAACGCCGGCAACAATCTCGTCAAAGGCGGGATGCACCGCGTCACGCTCGCGCTCGCTGAACATCTCCAAGCACATGGCGGAGAAATCCGCACCAACGCCCTGGTGGAGAAAATTCTGGGCGATGCAAAGCGTGCCACTGGGGTGCGCCTGGCAAGTGGCGAAGAAATTCCTGCGAGTGAGCTTGTCGTTTCGAATGTGGACCCGAATCATCTCGTGGTGGACCTGCTCGGCAGTGAGATGTTGGGACAAGAAATTATTGAGAAGATGGAGCATTACGAGTGGGGTGATTCGGTTTTTGTGATGTTTGTTGCGCTCCAAAGTCCTGTCGCCTACAAAGCCGGGCCTGCTGCGCGACAATCTGCGCATGTTCACCTTACGGAACCGTCGCTCGACTTTTTCGCGCGGGTCTATCTGCAATGTCGCGGTGGCGCACTGCCTTCTGCGCCAATGATCGTGAGTTGGAACGACTCCGCTATCGATCCCAGCAGGGCACCGGTCGGCAGGGCGCTGATGAAATTTGTCGTCTTGAGTGTCCCCTATGTTATCACTGGTGACGCAACCGGCAGAGTACCGGGACGCACTTGGGATGAAGCGCGCGAACCGTACGCTGATTACCTTATTGACCTCGTTACTGCCAATTACATTCCCGAGTTAAAGGCAAAAATTCTCAAGCGCGTAGCTCATTCCCCGGTTGATCTCTCGCGCAGGATCATTAGCGCCGTTCGCGGTACGCTTGGACAGGGCGCGTTTCTCCCCTATCAAACCGGTTCGCTCCGCCCGATACCGGAGCTCGGGCAATACAAAACTCCGGTCCCTAATGTGTACCTGTGTAGTTCTGGCAGTCACCCCGGCCCCGGCGTGTCGATGGCGCCGGGGAGAAATGCTGCGCAGATAATCTTGGGTGATCTGGGGTTGGATTTCCGCAACGTTGCGCACCCGAGTGAATGAAAGCGATGCGAAGACGCATCGCACTCCACAGCACTTCGTGCGAAAACTCCTGAGAGCCTTTTCTTTTTTGCGAAGCTTTTTGGAGTGCGCACTGCCTGCCCGCCGTGTGCGGGCGTCCCCGCGTCATTTTCCGCGCGCATCAACCGTGACAATGGAACTAGATCGCTGAAAAGAGCGCCGTGGTCATCCCCGCTGGAATAATTCGTTGCCAAAGTTTCCGCTTTCTTCATTCTGCGCACCTTGGCATTCTGCGCGCTCAAGCGGCAAGTGAAAAATTATCTCCAGCTTAATCTCAGTCTGCTTTACTGGATTTTGATTGCGCCGTTTACCGGGCAATTTTTCAAGATCGGGCCGATCTTCCGGCAAATGGTGTTCATCGGGGTTCGTGCCGCGCCGATGGTTGCGCTGACAGCCTTCAGTGTTGGCGTAACGCTGGCCATGCAGGCGGCGCATTCTCTCGAAAGCCTCGGAGCGGAGATGTACATTCCCGATCTTGTGATGCTCACGCTCCTGCGTGAGATGGGGCCGGTCCTGATTGCAGTCATCGTCATCGGTCGCAGTGGCTCTGCGGTCGCGGCCGAGCTGGGCACGATGAAAGTGTCCGAGGAGATCGAGGCACTCGAGGTAATGGCGATCAACCCGGTTCAATATCTGGTAGTACCGCGTTTTCTCGCCATGCTGCTAATGCTGCCAGCGCTGACTATCTTTGGAAATTACATCGGCATCCTCGGCGGCTGGGCTGTGTGTACCTCCGCTCTCGATTTCAACACCGCCGGCTATATCCTGCGCGCTCTGGAGAGCGCAGACACTTGGGATTTGTATTCTGGAATGATCAAGAGCGTCGTATTCGCGTGGATAATTATCACAATCTCATGCAACGCCGGGCTGAATGTCGAAGGCGGCGCCGAAGGCGTTGGTCAGGCGACAACGGCTTCAGTCGTGCAAGCTTTGCTGGCGATGCTAGTGATGAACGCCGTTCTGACAGGGATATTCTTTTTCGCCGCATGAGCGGAATAATGACGAAGCACTAATGACGAATGACGAAAGAATGACGAAATCCGAAAACCGAAACGCGCGTGTCGAAGATTGGGTTTGGGACGACGGTGCAGGAGTTGTCCGCGAAGAACCGGACACAAAGCGCGTTTACGATTTGGAAGAGCGAACCGCCCGATTTGGCGAGGCAATTATCGATTTCGCGAAAACGATTCCACAAAACCCTGTAACCAATCGCATTATCACTCAACTTATCGGCGCAGGCACCAGTGTTGGTGCCAACTACGTCGAAGCCGATGACGCCGTCTCGAAGAAAGATTTTCTCAAAAGCATTGGAACGTGCCGAAAAGAAGCGCGTGAAACGAAACATTTCCTTCGGATGTCAGCTTGCGCTGTTCCTGAATTGAAGCCGCAAGCACGCAAACTCTGGATGGAAGCCTCAGAGCTGCATCTGATCTTCTCAAGAATCTGGAGAGGCCGAAAACATGAATAAGGAGCCGAAAGCTGATCAGCGACAAAGCAACCGCGCATGGCGGTTCATTCGTCATTTGAACTTCGTCATTCCTTCGAGCTTCGTCATTCGGATTTCGTCATTCTAATCATGAGCACCAACGGAGAAACAATCATCGAAGTGGAACATCTCGTTCGGAGATTCGGTGATCGCGCCGTGCTCGATGATATTTCGTTCAACGTTAATCGTGGCGAGACGCTGGTAATCATGGGCGGCAGCGGTTGCGGTAAGAGCACTATGCTCCGGCATATGATCGGGTCCATGAAACCCACTTCGGGATCGGTGAAACTTTTTGGCGAAGAAATTACAGGAATGAACGAACGCGAGATTGAGCGTGTGCGTTTGCGATTCGGGATGCTGTTCCAATCCGGCGCACTACTCGCGTCTCTTACAGTTGGCGAGAACGTTGCTCTGCCACTAATGCAACACACCAACAAGTCGCCCGACGAAATCGAACAAATCGTGAAAGGAAAGCTCGAGATGGTGGGCCTGACGGGGTTTGAAGATCTTAAGCCGGATGAAATCAGCGGTGGAATGAAGAAGCGCGTAGGGCTTGCGCGCGCGCTTGCTCTCGATCCAGAATTGCTATTCAGCGACGAGCCAACCTCTGGGCTCGATCCAATCATGACCGCCGTGGTTGACCAGCTAACGCTGAAGTTAACTCAAGGCAGCCACATGACCGCAGTCGTCGTATCACACGATATGACTAGCGCCTTTCGCATCGCGACTCGCATGATTATGCTTGGGCATGGCTCGATTGTGGCGCAAGGCACGCCGGATGAAATTCGGAACAGTCCAAATCCGGAAGTGCAGCAATTTATCCACGGTCAGGCTGACGGGCCGATTCCGTTGAACGTTTCACAGGAAGAGCATAAGGATCAGCAACATGTTCGGCCTCGCCCGTTCCTAGGCGCGCGGTTCCGTTTTCACCACAAGCATACATGACGCGTAGCAATCTGTCCGATTTCCTCGTCGCCTTGTTCGTGATCGCGTGCAGCGTCGTCCTTCTCGCCGCGCTCACTTTCGCGCTATCGGGTTATCACCTCAAAAAACCGACACGTACCCTGCAAATCAATTACGAGGATGTAACCGGGATAAAAGTGAATTCCGAGGTGCGCTACGCCGGCGCGCCAGCCGGACGCGTGATCGCGATGCGGCATCTCACTGCGCAGGAGCGTGAAGCTAGCGCAAACAAGAAAGACTCGGTGCGGATCACGGTCAGTCTTGATGAAGGAATTCCGCCGTTGCCCACAGATGTTACCGCCACGCTTAGCTCAGATACACTGCTGTCACCAAAATTTGTGGCACTTTCCGCGGGCACACCCGGCGGTGAGACGCTGGCAAACAACGCTTCGATCGAAGGCCATCCTGCTTACGGCTTGGAGCAAATCACTGCGGCAGCCGGCCCGCTATTCGATAATGCAAACAAGTTGATCGATAATCTCAATGTCACAGTCACCGGACTGAAGAAGGATCTGAACGACTTCACTCCTAAGCTCGGCCCACTCGCTGATTCGCTTAAGCTGGACCTGGACAACTTACAGAATGCGATCACGAATCTTGATGGCGTAGAAAAAGGTGCGAATACAGTGTTTGGCACGGCTGATACTTTCATCAAAACGACGGACAAGCAGCTTCAGGAACAGTTGAAGCAACTGCACGTGACGCTCTTGAACCTGAAGGTAGTTACCACGTACGCAAAGGAGCTTGTCGAAACGCTCGCTCAAAAACCGAACCGTATCATATTTAGCGGAAAACCAGCCACACTCACGCCCGAGAGCGAAATCCTAAGAAGCTCGAAACCGCTTCCGGCAAGAAAACCGTGATTTTAGCACTCGGAGCGCCTGCCTGCGACCTGAGGCAGTTTGCGATACCGCCACATCAATTTGAGAAAGCGAAGCGCGTCGCGCACGGGATGAATCTTGCTCACCTGATCAGTGTAAACAGTGGTGATTGGAACTGATTCGATCCGGTAACCTTTGCGGCTGGTGATGATGAGCACCTCGGTTTCGTAATCGAAACGGTCTCCCCCGCCGAGGAGCTCGGGGATCAGTTGTCGATCTACCATGCGGAAACCGCTCAATCTCTTCGGGAAGATGTTGGCCATCGGAATCGAGGAGGCTCACCCACCTGACTTCTCGATCCAATCCGCCACTGGACGGACTCGCTGCGGCGAGCCAGTGTCCTAGTCCTGTTTTGATCGCTTCGCCTTTGCCGCGGTTTTGAGTGTGAACAATGACTTCAGAGCCCGCTTCGCGCGCGCGTTGTGCAGTCTGATCGTTTGAACCATCATCAATCACAAGGACGTGGCCGAGGCGCTCGCGGGTTCGGCGAACGATGTCGCCGATATGTTTTTCGTCCTGATACGCAGGAATGACTGCGGCTGTCTGTGAACGAATCTGAGCGAGCGGATCGCGCTCCATTAGGGGATTCGCGACCATGGTCGGGCTTTCGTTCGGCGCGTCCCGCAGTCGCACCCAATTTCTGTCATCGGCGCACTACTGGATGAAAATCGGCCGCGTGATACGAGCTGCGAACCAGCGGACCGGAGGCGACGTAGAGAAAACCTTTCCGGCGTGCGATGTCGCCGTAACAACCGAATTGCTCCGGCGTAATGTATTCAACGACCGGCAAATGTTCCGGAGTCGGGCGCAGATACTGGCCCATGGTCAGAACTTCACAGCCCACCTCGCGCAAATCGTCCATCGCCTGAAAGAGTTCCGTCTCTTTTTCGCCCAGGCCGAGCATCACGCCGCTCTTGGTGACAACACCAGTTGCGAGTTCCTTCGCCCGGCGCAAAACTCGCAGGGACGTGCGATACTTCGCGCGCGAGCGTACCACTGGTGTGAGGCGTTCCACCGTTTCCATGTTGTGATTATAAATGTCAGGGCCGGCGTCGAGCACGATCTGGATGCACCAATCCTGCGCGTGGAAATCGGGAACGAGCACTTCGACGATGATTGACGGATCCATTTCGTGGATCGCTCTGATCGTGCGGGCAAAATGATCGGCGCCGCCATCCTTGAGATCGTCGCGCGCGACGGCAGTGATGACGACATGCTTCAACTTCATCCGGCGCACCGCTTCGGCCACGCGCTGCGGTTCATCTCTTTCCAGGGCAAAAGGTTTTGCTGTTGTCACCGCGCAAAATCCGCATGCGCGCGTGCAACGATCCCCGGCGATCATGAAGGTGGCTGTTCCCTGGCTCCAGCATTCCCAGCGGTTTGGACATTGCGCGCTCTCGCAAACGGTGTGCAAGCGCAAATCGGAAATGAGCGCTTTTGTCGAAAAGAAAACCGGATTCGACGGCAGCCGCACTCTGATCCAGGGCGGCTTCTGTGCCCGATGCAATGCCGGATCAATTTTCGCACAGGACATGCAAGAAAGTTACGAGGTTAAAAGGAGTTACAAAAGTTAAAAGTTATGACAGCCTCGCTGGCGCAATCGCGACGACATGAGCACCTCTCATTAACACCCCGCTTCAGCTGGGTGCCCATGCCGGCTCGAGTAAACAAGCCGTTTAAACGGCTTAAAAGCCAACATGCATGTATTGCACCGCGCTAAAGCGCGGTGTTAATCAACTCGTCAACTCCGGTTACGCTCCAACGTTCCACGGTTACAGTTTTGTCCGGCCCGACAGTGCGGCTGCTAAGGTCAATTCATCGGCCGATTCAAGGCCGCCGCCGGCTGGAATGCCCCGGGCGAAGCGGCGAAATTTTGCCTCCGAGAGAATGATATCGGCCGCGGAAGACGCCAGTTTTTTCCAGAGGAAGGATGTCAGTTGGTTGTTCTACGATGCACAGCAATTCCGACGAGCGCGAGGAGTCCGCGCATATCTCGCAGATATCGTCGGCAGCAAAGAATCCGCAAAGACTACAGGAATGAATTGACTGGCGCGTGTCTGCGACAGCACGCGCAATCTGCTCCGGCTGATCGTTGCGTGCGCGCACCATCCAAAGCGCGATCCGCTCGGCAGAGCGAGGGCCGACTCCTGGCATTTGCCGCAGTTGCGCGATCAAATTCCTGATTGCCGCAGGATATTCAGTTCTTCTCAAAGCGCGCTCAAGTTCACCACGAGGAATCCGTTCTTTAGCGGATTTATTCCGCGGGTCATTCCGTCAACTGAAGAAGAAGCGTCTCCAGCCTGCGCAAATAAAATTGCAATGGAGGATCATCTTCCGCCTCGGAGCCCCGCGCCTTCTGAAATTCAGTGTACGCCTCCGCCCACCGTCTTTCTCGGTACAGAACTACGCCGCTCCAGAAAGAGTTCCGGCGCGCGATGTGTTCCGGCTTGGCCCCCGCAGCAAGCCAAAGCGGCTCGTAGATTTCAAGGCGATCATGTGAATTCAGCCCACTCACAAAATCAATCGGGCGCGCAACAACGGTGTCACTCACTCTATCAAACGTAGGCGTCTCCATAAGAGCGTTTGATCCGTAAAAATGATTCAGAGCGCAGAATCTGCGAGCCAGGTAAATCGGTTTGCCGCTCGCCAGAAGCAGAGGACGTTGGCTGTCCTTCAACGCACCGGCAACGATGGTACCCGAGCTGACTCCCGCGCAGATACCTCCTCTGTCAAAGGTGTCTTCGCCATGTTCGCGGCGCTCGCGGAGATTCTTATTGATGTCGAGGACAACGCGGACTGCTTGTTGCGCATGCTCAGAATTCGGAGCTGGAAATCCAAAGATCGCGACGACGCCCTCTCCGTCGGCGGCGTGCAGGTAAGCACCGTGTTCAATGAGGTGCTCAGTGGTTTCGCGAATAAATTTTGCCGTGGCTTCCGCAAACGCGGCGGGCTCAGAATCTTTCGCGAATGCAAGTTTGTTAGCGATATCGCACACCACCACACTTACTTCGTATGGTTTCGGCTGGAGATCGAATGGAGTTGTACCGTCGCTAATACGGCGAAATTCCTTTCTCGAGAGGCGATCGGCAAAAAATGTTCGCACCAGATGCGAGCGGTCCCTCCGTAAGAAAGCCGACCAGCCTTCAGCGGCAGCGAATGCAAATACCAATGCAATAACTGAGGGAATCGGCTGGAAAAATACTCGGTAAAGGGAGCAGACCCATGAAAGGGCAAATAACTCCACGAACAACAGACCAACCAGCATGCGGCTACGCCATCGCGGAACGATGCTGAGGTTGAGCCAGGCGACAGTAAGAGCAATCAGCAAGATAAAAACGTATTGCCACCTTTCGCTGACGATTCTCGTTGCGCCGGCATAATTGGAGACAAGCGGTGCACCGGCATTCTCAATACCTGCCAGAGATTTGCTGGCATGCAGTGCCCCGACGGCGAAAGCCACGGCGACCCCAATCATGAGCGTTGTGATCAACAATCGCTTCATCAATTATCAGGCTTTTTGCGCAACTGAAGCAGGGTAGTAGGATTGCACCACCAGTTCGCTCAAGAATTTGTCCGGAGCGTCGATTGCCTCGGCGTTAAGAACAAATTTCGTTCGGCCAGTGTTCTTTTTGATCAGGCTCAATCCGAACTGATAATCTTTGAATAAATGAGCGCACAAATCGCTCATGGTCATCCGCTCAGCTTGTGCGCGCTTCATCAAGCGTCGTACTGCAGTCTCATCGAAAACAATTTCCAATCCGTGTTCGCTGCTGAATTTCTCGGCAAACTGACGCGCACCGGTCTCGAGCATTTGCGCCTCCAGTTTGTGGCCTTCGACGCGTAAGCGATCGAGCACGCGCTGCGGTTCACGCACCAGGTCTGCTGTGACCCGCAACTGGGTCAACCCCGAGCCGGCCAGATAATATTTGTAATCGCGGAACAGTTTCTCAAACACTGTGAGTAATCCACGCGCGCCGGTCTTTTCCTTTGCCGCAGCCTCTGCCAGCAGACGCAACGCTTCATCCTCGAAACTGATCTCGATGCCGTAGGCTCTAAACGCACGCTCGTATTGCCGGAGCAAACTGCCCTCGGAATATTTCATGATGTTGAAAAGATCATCGGCATCGAGGTCCTCACAAACGACTCGCACCGGCAGGCGCCCGATGAATTCCGGCTCGAACCCGTACTCGATGAAATCCCGCGTTGTCACATGTTGGAACAACTCGTTGTCCATCACTTGAACCGGTTCGGCCTGAAATCCGATCTGTCCCTGCCGCACACGCCGCGCTACCTGCTCTTTCAACTTTTCAAAGGCGCCGCTTACTACGAAGAGAATGTGACGGGTGTTGATCGTCTCGCGTTTTGCCTTGCCGCGTCTTTGAAATTCGAATGCGGCCTGAAGCTGCGCCTGTAGATCGTTCATGCTGCGGACCGGCACTTCTGTTTCCTCCATTAACTTCAACAGCGTCGTTTGCACGCCGCGTCCGCTCACATCGCGGCCAATCAAATTTCCAGCCGCAGCGATCTTGTCGATCTCATCAATATAAATGATTCCGAATTGCGCGAGGTTCAGATCACCATCGGCTTTGTGCACCAGTTCGCGCACCAAATCTTCCACATCGCCGCCGACATAACCGGTCTCGCTGAACTTAGTCGCGTCCGCCTTCACAAAGGGCACCTTGATCAAATCGGCGATGTGTTTGATCAGATATGTTTTGCCGACCCCGGTCGGCCCGACCAAGATCACGTTCTGCTTGATGTATTCGATCTCCTCCGCCCGCCTGGCATCTTCCTTCTCTAGCCGGCGCAGATAATTGGCATGGTTGTAATGATCGCAAACGGCGATAGCAAGGACCTTCTTCGCCTCATCTTGTTTTATGACGAACCGATCGAGATGCGCTTTAATGTCGCGAGGCAAGAGATTGAATTCGAATTCCTTATGGTCGGCCTTTTCCGATTTTTCATCCTCTTCTGCTGTGGCCTGCTCCGGCTCGGCAATCGTCGCGACCGAGACCCGATCGCCGAAGTTCTGCTTCATGAACTCCGTGATCTTGCTCTTCAGCTCTTCCGGTGAAGGAAATGGTGGAGGTGGTGGCGGGTTTTGTTGTGCCATGTGCAGAAAAACATCGTGCCAAAGAGCCTCCGTGGCAACGATTCGTCTAAAATCTGACTCTCAGACGCGAGATTCGTTCATCCCGGTTCGTTTCTTCTTCCTACGCCTACTCTTGCTCATGCTCTTGCTCTAATCTAGTTCCGAAATCTTGAAAGATTCGACGTCTATCGAGTTTGTTGTGTCGGGAAACGACGCCAGGCTGCGGCTTGATCAATTTCTGGCGAAGCGGCTTCCGGAATATTCGCGGTCGCGCCTTCAGCAGTTGATCCGCAGCGGGTTCGTTCGGCTAAACGAGCAGGCTACCCGGCCGCGGCAAATTGTTCGGAGCGGCGATAAGATTAATCTCATCGAGCCGCTGGTGGAGAAGATCGAGGCAGTACCGGAGCCGATTCCACTCGACGTTCTATTCGAAGACGACGATCTCATCGTCATTAACAAACCGGCCGGGCTCACCGTTCACCCAGGTGCCGGCCAGCACGAACACACTTTGGTCAACGCGTTGCTCAGCCACTGCACGACGTTATCCGGGATCGGTGGAAAAGAGCGGCCCGGAATTGTTCATCGGCTTGATAAGGAAACAAGCGGCTGTCTGGTCGTGGCTAAGAATGACATTGCGCATCGGGCACTATCCAAACAGTTCGCCGCGCGCACAGTGGAAAAGATTTATCTCGCGCTGGTCGCCGGAAAACTGCGCAAAGCGGCTGGGATAATCGACGAGAAAATCGGCCGACATCCGGTCCGTCGCCAACGAATGCAGGTGACTTCCCTCCGTGGCCGGACAGCCACGACCGAGTATCGCGCCATTCGCTCAAGCGATGAGGCAACCCTAGTTGAATGCCGGCTGCACAGCGGGCGCACTCATCAAATTCGGGTGCATCTTCATCATCTCGGCCATCCAGTGCTCGGCGATAAAATCTATGCGCCGCGGTTTGCAAAAAATTTCCGGCGCCAAATGTTGCATGCGTGGAGACTTGGGTTCAGGCATCCACGGACAGGTGATTGGAGAGATTTTGAGGCGCCGTTGCCCGTGGATTTCGCGACCGCAGTAAAAGTAACAATCGAATCTCAACAGTAATGAAACAGCGAAAACTCGGGCGGGGTGGGCCGATTGTCTCGGCAATTGGCCTTGGTTGCATGGGAATGTCGGATTTTTACGGCGACCGCGACGACCAGGAATCAATTGCCACGATTCATCGCGCGCTGGAACTCGGCGTTACGTTTCTCGACACAGCGGACATGTATGGACCACACACCAATGAACAGTTGGTTGGACGGGCGGTGCGCGGCCATCGTGAGCACGTCAGAATTGCAACGAAATTTGGAATCGTACGCGATCCGGAAAGGCCAGATTACCGCGGTATTAGCGGGAAACCTGACTACGTCCGCAAAGCGTGTGAGGCAAGCCTGCGCAGGCTAGGTGTGGAAGTGATCGATCTTTATTATCAGCATCGAGTGGATCCAGATACGCCGATTGAAGAGACGGTGGGCGCGATGGCCAAGCTGGTTCGCGAGGGCAAGGTGCGCTTTCTCGGTCTATCCGAAGCGGGCGCGGAAACAATCCGCCGAGCACACGCGATTCATCCCATCACAGCGTTGCAATCGGAATATTCACTATGGACACGTGAGCCCGAGAAGGAAGTTCTAGGCGTATGTCGCGAGCTTGGCATCGGCTTCGTGCCATACAGTCCCCTTGGTCGCGGATTCTTGACCGGGCAAATCAAAAAACGCGAGCATCTGCTGGAACATGATTACCGGCACACTTCGCCACGATTCCAAGGCGAAAATTTCCAGCGTAATCTTGATTTGATTAGGCATCTCGAAGAAATCGCGCGCGAGAAAAGATGCACGCCTGCGCAGCTAGCGTTGGCCTGGGTTTTGGCGCAAGGCGACGACATCGTACCGATTCCCGGCACAAAACGGCGCAAATACCTGCAGGAAAACATCGGTGCACTCGATGTGACCCTCACGAGCGGCGATCTCGCACGCATCGATGAGGTTGCTCCGCACGAAGCCGTCGCCGGCGCGCGTTATCCCGATTGGGCGATGGCGATGGTGAATCGCTGAGAAGGACCACGAGACCACAGACAACTGACCTCTGACTGACAGCTGACAACTGACCGCCGACCACTGAAAACAGACGAGAAGACAACAGACGATGAGAGACTATACGAAAATTGAAGCTTGGAGACTCGCGGATGATTTGACGGTCGAAGTTTACGAACGGACACGCGCTTTTCCCAGAGAAGAAATTCACGGACTAACGAGTCAATTGCGCCGTGCTGCTTATTCAGTTCCGGCCAATATCGTCGAGGGAGCGTCGCGCGAAAGCAAGAGGGACTATCGCCATTTCCTCTACATTACGCGTGGCTCTCTATCAGAGACCCAATATTTTGTTCACCTTGCGCGGCGACTCGGCTATCTATCATTGGAAGAGGCCGAAGCGCTGGGCCAGCGAATGAAAGTGGCCTTTGGATGCTTACGTGGCCTGATTCGCGCGGTTGAGAAAGAAGCTGGAAAACTCGGCCAAGTAATCGCGACCGTAACAAGCCTGCTAGTGATTGGCTTGATGCGATGGTCCGGCGGTCAGTTGTCGGTGGTCTCGTAGTCAGTCGTCTGCATTTCCGCCGTGGGACCGCAGCGTCACTTATCTATTGCTCAATCCTGAGCGATGGCGCATGAATGTGTTTTCGTCTTCGCCACAATGAAAGAGCATTACTTCGATGATTTGAAAATGGGTGATCGTTTCCAATCTGAGCCACTCAATGTCACCGAGAAACAGCTCATCGAGTTTGCTCACAAGTTTGATCCACAGATGTTCCATCTCAGCCGCAAGAGGGCCGAGCGAACAATTTTTAAGGGCTTAGTCGCGAGCGGCTGGCACACTGCGGCAATAACCATGCGGCTGTTTGTGCAAACTTTGAATTTCGCTGAAGGCGCGATCGGCCTCGGAGTTGATGAACTGCGCTGGCCTAATGTAGTACGACCGGGCGACGTGCTGAGAGTCGAAACGGAAATTGTCGATGCACGCCCGTCCCGTTCCCGGCCCGGCTTCGGAATCATTCGCCTGCGCAACATCACGACCAATCAGCGCGGGCAAATTGTTCAGACCATGCTAGCCAGCGCAATGGTGCCAAGGCGGAAACAGTAGAGTGAACGCGCCATCGCGCGGCAAGGCTCAACTACGCCATGCCTTCGATTCCGATACTGCGTCGCCGAGGCAAAAGCGATATAACATTTACAAAGTAGCGGTCGCCTGGCGCACTCGTTAGCGGCCTCGGCCGAATCCCGCCATCGCCGGCACGCGTCACTAAGGTTTTACAACCACCGGTGTCCCGATATGAGCGACGTTATAAAACTGGCGCGCTTTCCAATAGGGCAATCTGATGCATCCGTGTGATGCCGGCACGCCCGGCAGGTAACCTTGGTGCAATCCGTAGCCCGGTGAGAATTCGAGAAAGTAGGGCATCGGAGTGCCCACGAAGTGCGAGTGGGGCGGTCTGCTGTCGCGGCTGCTATCGACGTTGGCCTTCACGATCCGCCCCGAGCCATCAACGTAGTCACCATACAGACTGGAGCGATGATCTTCGTCCTTACGGATTACCTGAAAGCGACCAGTCGGTGTGCGGTATCCTTCCCGGCCGCTGGATATGCGGGACGACGCAGTTTTGTAACCTGCGCGATAGAGATAGGCTTCCTGCTCCCGCAAGCTCACGACGATCGATGGCCGGCCGGAATGACTCTCCGGCAGGTTCGACGTGATCAGGTCGTTCACAGTGCTACAGCCGCCAAAGGCCATGAGGATCGCGCAGAGCGCACAAAATTGTGAAAGTCGATTCATTATTGGCTCAGAATGTGTGTTTTCTCCAAAAACCTTAACCGCCGTGAATTCGCCTGCCACTCATTTTCATCATCGCAGCGCGATCTAATCTCCGATTCAATTTCGAACACCTAATCAATGTTCGGCGGATCGCACAGCGAGAATATAGGCGACGATCGCTTCGCGGTCCGCCGGTTTCAGACTCGCGCGATGCGACATGCTGTCAACGATTCCCGGCCAATCTTTGGTGCTGTAACGCCAGAGCAGCGGCAGAGTGTGGCATTCGATGCAGCGATGGACCAAAAGCGTGCGGCCTTCGCGCAATGTCGCAAAATCGACATGTTGTCCCTTTCTCGCGGTCGTCATCTGCGAAGTAACAGGCGGCACGTAGTTGGTTGATTCGCAACTGACTAACAGGCAACCCAGCACGACGAGCATCGACAGCTTCTTCATCAGAGACCTATTCCAAAAATTGTGCGCAGTTGGAAATCCGGCTCGTCCTGCGTGTCAGTCGCTTGCGCGAGAGCGGTGATCGTCACAAACCAATTTCGATGGCGATAAGAGACGTTCGGCCCGACAAAGAAATTTCGGATCTTTGCCGTGTCGCGCCACTCTGGAAATACAAATTCGTGCAGTAGTTCTATTCCCGCGGAAACGCGTGGCGAGATTTCATAGCTTGCACCAAGCGCCTGGCTGAACTCGCCTTCGCGCTCGGCGAGATCACTTCCTTCCCATACTGATTCAAGTGTGGCGTTATAAGCGAGAATAAGCGGTCCAAAGTTTTTCTGGCTGATCAACTTCGATTCCAGCTCGATCAGTCGATCGCCCACTCTAAGCTCTCCGTAGATCGACAGCCCGATAGGATCGACAACTGGGTTAGTCAAATTGTAGATCAACTCGATCGCCGTATCTGAATAGCTAGAGCCGGAATGTTCCGGATCGCTTCTGTAAAACCAGTCTGCTAGATAAATGTTTCCCTGGAACTTCTCGGTTATTCCATATTCGAGTTCGTGGCGGAAATCGACCTGATTGAATCGGCCCGGCCCTGCGGCATGCCGCCACGTTACCCAGTTTTCCAGCTCCAGGCTGCCAGGCGCTGATGTATTGGCCTCATACAGAAAGGTAAAGTGGCGCGCGCCACCAAAAGAGGGCAACACTGGTAAGAGTGCGGCTACGAAAATGACGACGCGCAACGCAGGCTTCATTTGACCGCGAACGCTATCAGATCGGTTCGCGGACTGCTGCCGGTCAGTTGCTGTTTTTTAGCGCCTGCTTGCGCCAATGGGCCCGCACAATTCCGGTTTTCAGCCGTTCCTACCAGGCTGTGATTCGCGTCTACGATGATGCAACATGATCGAAACGCACGAGCAGGCGGGCGGCGAATTGGCGGCCAATATTCTTTAGCGCGCAAAGAGTTGCGCGACAGCCTTTCGCATTTGCGCTTCATTCGCCGCAAACTCAACCTTTCTGTGGCCATTCGCACCCGATGGATGTGGAAAGCCCCAGAGACAAGGAAGCGGTCGCATGCGGCCTTCAGACGTGAAAATGCGCAGGATTGCGCTAACTGCCTTGCCCAAAGGAACGACGAGGGCGCGATCCAGTTGTTGCAACTCGTCAACTAAGCAATCGCGCGCATAACTCATTAACAAAGTTGATCCGAGAGCTGAGGGGTTCTGTCCGGTGTAATTCTGTCGCTGCTTGAAAACAGGGTAACGGAAGGCTGAGGTGGTGTGCACTAACGAGTGATTCGATGCGAACAAGTCTGCGGTGGACCGAATGTTTAGGCATTGCGCCACCTGCAGTTCGTCTAACATGGCGATTAAATTGGGGCGCATCGATCCTGCAAAACTTGCTGCGATCTTTGCGCAACGGCTAGCCTCTTCTGCAGAAGATCCGTGAATCAGTTCGCGTCGGGCAACGCGAAAGGCGATCTCCATTTGCTGCCAACCTGGGGTTATGCCAACGATAGCAATCCGAGCCGACCGATTAACAACATCGAAAGGAGCGTAATAGACCCGTAACTGGTTTTCTTGCCGAGAAGAAACTGAGGCTTGAGAAGCTCCTCTTGGGTGTATGTCGTCCGCTCCGGCAACGCACCGATCTGTGGAGCAAACGACTCGAGCAACGAGTTTCTCATTTCGTTCTGAACGAACCTGTTGGCATGTTCACGGATCTTTCAACACGAATCACCGATTCGAATTCCAGAAAAGCCTTCAACAATTCATCCGCACGCACAATGAAACGGTTTCCGTCGTCATGATGCATCCACAATCCAGATCGTTCGTCCGATGGAGTCAATCGCTGAGACGCAGCCCCCAACTAACGCCAGCTTTGTTTAGCCTCTTGTGTATGTTATAGGCTCTCTTTTTACCGATTTCAAAGGGTAGCAACCCAACATTGGCAGTGACAATGATCATGTACGTATCGGTATGTCACCGAAGGTGGCCGGTGATAATTCGTCACGCCACGGCGTGTAATTTCTCGCTCGATGGCTTCCTTTTCTGCGAGGTCGTCCTTGACCTCATCATAGGCGTTGCTCTGCCACGGTCGCTTGTCCCAACTCATGCGCGTCATGCTCAAGCAATACATGAGTTCGTAGCGCCGCAGTTGCAGATCGGACGTGGATAAATGTTGAATTTCATTCTCCGTAGAACAACAGCCTGCCGCAACAAGCCCGGCTATTATTAGTAGTGTTATCTGTTTCACGCTTCGGCTCCTCCTGTTCACTCGCCTAAAACAGCGCGTGAAATTTGTCGAGCTAAATTGAGCGATCTAAATCAGCGGGTTCAAGGCCGCCCGACTGCCGTGGAGCACAGGCGCGGCAAGGTGGTGAGGAAACCGCGCTTTGACGGAAGAGAACGAGAGAATTTCAACGATGCCGTTTTTGCTTTCGCATTTTTCTCCCGGCCACAAGATCGAGAATTGCTCGGCGCAATTTCTCGCGGTCTGCTGGATTGCCCATGTCGAGTTTAAGGTTCATCGCATCCGCGACGGTTTTGGCGTAAGCAACGCCCTGCTGCTCGACCAATCGCTCCCAGCGTTCATCGGCCATAACCTCGATAAGATTGGAGACGGAACGCTTCTCTAAAGAGGCCATTTGTTCCAGTTTGTTCCGTTGCTCCTCAC
>WNFW01001019.1_pt1 | contig 18690 bp, 20 predicted proteins | sample 5400131 | NCBI WGS metagenome assembly WNFW01 (sample SAMN13153362, study PRJNA577476) | soil metagenome | isolation source: 20 cm soil or saprolite under grassland replicate 1 | place: USA:California | collected 2016-06-15 | reverse complement strand
GAAGACATAGCAGGTTGACCAGTATCACCCACTCATGGCCGACATGAGAAATGAATCCCAACACGCCTTCACCAGTTTTGAAACCTGTGAACGCGATTTTGTAAATAATGATCGTGACCAGTCCCATCAGGGCCGCACGCATCGTGCACTTATGGAAAACGGCGACGCCGGCCAATGTCAGTCCGAACAAAATGAAATCGACTGGAATACCGAACACCGAGGGATGTTGCATGCGCGAAAGCCGATAGCGGATTCGTCCTATGTCGGCAATCAGCAATTCGCTATTGGCTATTGGCTGTCGACCATTACGCTACGTTCGTGTTTACCGGATTAATCGAAGAAGTCGGAAGAGTTGTCGCGACGCGTGCGAGTGATCAAGGCACAAAATTGGAAATTGCTGCGCCGCGCACCGCGAGAGAGTCGCGAACCGGTGAGAGCATTGCCGTGAATGGCTGTTGTCTTACGTTAACTTCGCGCCACGGTGACCGGCTGAGTTTCGATCTGCTCGAGGAAACAATCGCTCGCACAAACCTGAACCGATTACAGCAGCAGAGCCCTGTAAATCTGGAGCGGTCTCTGCGCGCTGACGGGCGCCTCGGCGGACATTTCATGCAGGGCCATGTCGACTTTGTTTCGTCCATTATCGGATTGAAGAGGAAAGGCACAGACTTCCGATTGGAAGTCGGGTTGCCGGAAAGCTTCGCGCATTATGTGGCTTCCAAGGGATCGATCGCGGTCAACGGTATCAGCCTCACTGTTGCTGACGTTCTTCCGAAAAGCTTTGTTGCGTGGATCATCCCCTACACGAAGCGCCACACCAATCTTGATCGCGCAACCACCGGCGATCTCGTAAATCTTGAGTTCGACGTGCTTGCCAAGTACGTGGAGAGAATGGTTGCGCGGTTCGTGATCAAAAAATGACGACGCGTCGCTCGAAGCGGCGTCCGCGTATCGTTGGCGTAATCGCGTCACCCGCGGATCTGGATCGCGCCCTGCGAGTGCGCCGCCCGCCCGATTTATTCGAACTGCGCCTCGATCGTCTTGTGCGTATGGATGATCAACTAAAAAGGCTTTTACCGAAGCTCCCCGCGCCGCTGATAATCACAGCGCGACACCCCAAGGAAGGCGGCGCCGGGAGGTTATCCCTATCGCAACGACGTAAGCTGCTCGCTCGATTTTTAGGTCACGCCGATTATCTGGACGTTGAACTCCGCTCAGCGTCTGTGCTGCGATCGTTGCTCGCTCTGGCGAAAAAGAAAAAAGTCCGTCGAATCATTTCATTCCACAATTTCAAGTCGACACCCAGCGCGCGAATCTTGGCGGCGAAAGCGCGCCAGGCCAGGTTCCATGGCGCAGATATTTTCAAAGTTGCTACGCGCACTGACACGCCAATGGAACTCGGACGTTTGGTCGAGTTCATGACAAGCAGCCGTTCGGATCTCTCACTTGCTGTCATGGGCATCGGCAAACTCGGGGCGATTTCACGTGTCCTGCTGGCGCGTGCCGGCTCGGTCCTGATTTACGCATCGGTCGGTGCGGTGACCGACGTCGAAGGCCAAATGTCGGTGGAACAACTCCGCGCGTTGGGTTTCGGTCCGTGAAACTGGTGAACCGCTCGAGTCTATTCACCCTCGACACTTGCCCTTTGCTCGACACGCATAAGGTACAGATGACGAAACATGTCCTCATCCATAACTTTACCCAAGCAATTACCCGTGATGCCGCTTCCGGGAGCGGTGCTGTTTCCGCACGCGCTGCTGCCGCTTTACATTTTCGAGCCGCGGTATCGCAAGATGCTCGAGCACGCGCTTCAACGGCATCGCATGTTTTGCGTGGCGCTGATTAAGCCGATCTGCCCGGATTGGAATGCGCCTGAGGATTTTTTCCATCTTGCCACCGCCGGATTGATTCGCGCATGTGTCGAACGCAGCGACGGCACGTCGAATTTGGTCCTGCAAGGTTTGCAACGTGTGCGCTTCACCACTTTCGAACAGGAGAAGCCGTTTCCGATCGCCAGCATCGATGCGGTAGAATCGCGCGACCCGACTACCGTCGAGACCGAAGCGCTCGGCGCAAAAGTGATCGAGCTTTACGGCAGCCTAAAGCATGATCGCCGTCAGCTTCCCGCAAAACTGGATCGGTATCTTTCCGAATTGCGCGATCCGGAAATGCTGGCGGACCTAATGGCTTCGACGTTCGTGAACGATCCATTGCGCCGGCAACGCCTGCTCGAAGAACGCTCGCTCAATCAGCGCCTCCGTTTCCTCATCAGAGATTTAGGCGACGAGATCGGAAACGCCGCCGCGTAGGTAGGGGCGATTGACCTCAAATCGCGTGTTTCACTAAACGATCACATTCGCGGGGGGGCGGTTCGGGTGAACGACCCCTACCGGCGATCCCGCGCATATTCTTCCATTACATAGCGGTCCGTCATTCCCGCGATATAATCGCAAACGGTGCGATGCAATCCCTCCTTTTCGACTCGTCGCGTTGCGCCCTCGCCCAGTCTGTCGGGATCAGCAAGGTACGCTTCAAAAACGCTCCGCAGCATCTCGCAAGCGCGGCGATTCACTTCCGCGACACGCGGATGGTAATACACATTTTGATACAAAAATTTCCGGAGCGCCCGATTCGCTTCGGCCAATTCATCGCTGTAACGGATCAGCGGTGCGGTTTGCCGGCGCACATCGTCTGCGCTCTGCACGCCTGATTCGGCAATCAATTCCGCGCTGGTCGCAACCAGGTCGTGCACTTCGCGATCAATGATGTCGCGAATAATCAGCTTGTGCAGCTCCGGTTCGCGCGCGTCCGTGTAACGCGCAAGCACTGCACGATGACTATTGCGCCAGACCTCGTTTTCTTCCAATCGCCCCGGCGTCAAGATTTCAAAATCAAGCGCGTCATCGAGGTCGTGACTGTAATACGTGATCTCATCCGCCAGATCGGCAACTTGTCCCTCCAGCGATGGACAATCGTATTCTTCTCCTGCCGGTATGGGGAATTTGTAAGGTCGCTCATGCTTACGCAAACCTTCACGTACTTCGAATGTCAGGTTTAAACCTGGAAAATCTGGATAAGGCGTTTCGAGCAATTCGACCACGCGCACACTCTGACGATTGTGATCGAACCCGCCGTGATCGCGCAAGCATTCGGTCAGCATCTCCTCGCCCGAATGTCCAAAAGGCGCATGACCTAGATCGTGTCCAAACGCAATTGCTTCCGCCAGATCCTCATTCAGCCGCAACGCACGCGCGATGGTGCGGCTGATCGACGCCACCTCGATCGAATGCGTCAAGCGCGTGCGCAAATGGTCGCCGGTGCCGTTGAGAAAAACCTGCGTCTTGTATTCAAGGCGGCGGAACGCGCGCGAATGGATGATGCGCGCGCGATCGCGCTGAAATTCGGTGCGATAGACGTGACTCGGTTCACCATGTTGCCGGCCGCGCGATTCGCCCGATTTTTGAGCAACGGACGCAAGCACTGTGCGCTCCCCTTCCTCCATTTGTTCGCGCGTCTTCCATTTTGCGCTCATTTATCCGGAGTGTAGAGGAACCCGGCGACTTCGGCTAGATCCCTGGACGAAAGACCGTTTCGAATTATTTCTCCGTTCACTTCTGAACAAGCGCGAAACGAAACAGCTCACGCCCGAACGCCTCCAGCAGTTCGGGTTCGCTTACGCGCCGCCGCTGATCACCAGCGCGGCCTTGAATAATAAAGTTTTTGATGCGTTGCAGGCCGGAGCGAAGACGGTCGAGAACTCATAAAAGAAACTGGCTCATCGGCGCGAGGCTTGCGTGCAATCATGGACGCGCTTGTCGGCTTGGAACTGCTGAAAAAAGATCGCCAATCAAAATATTCTCTGGCGCCAGAGAGCCAGGCGTTTCTTATCAGCAAAACAACGGGCGCGCTCGCCGGATTTTTCGCATCGATTTTGCCGGTAATGGCCTCGCGGTGGCTGCGGTTGAGCGACATTGTGCACGACGGACGACCGGCGGTCGCCGTGAATCAGGAAACCAGGGCACTGAATTCTTCAGTCAACTCGTGGAGACGATCATCCCGATGAGCTACCCCGGCGCGCAGAAGGTTGCCGATCACCTGAAAATCGGCAACGCCGAAGAGCAAGTGCGCGTGATCGACCTTGCGGCGGGCTCAGAAATCAAAAATGGCTGGAGCAAGCCGGCTTCAAAAAAGTGCGCAAACTCGAAGCACGTGGGCCATCACCGCTCATTCTGGCAACAAAACCGTAAAGTGGCGTAATACGAATCTGCTTTTCATCCGCACGTCGAAGTGTTTTGATTTGCGAGATGAAAACGAAAACGAAGTCGCGCTCAGAAACAAAAGCCCGGCCTACCGCGAGAAATTCTGAGCAAAACGTGCCCTACCGTAAACCGGCGCTTCGCAGTGACGCATTCGCCAGGGCGCTGATCGACGCAAAAGCGTGTCTCAATGATTCTGAGACTCTGCTAGCGCTGTTCAACGACGCAGCGAAAAAGGCAGCGTCAGTGCCGAGGGAGCCGTTCAAAGAATATTGGCCTTATCTGCAAACCATGCTGCGCTTGGTCCGCTCGCATCATCGCGGCGAATACGATGAAATCCCCGACAACGCACTACTGTGGATCGTTGCTGCCCTGAATTACCTGATCGATCCGTTCGATTTGATTCCGGACGCAACGCCGGTCCTCGGCTTCGTCGATGATGCAACCGTGATCGAATTTGTCACCGACAAAACCCGTCAAACTCTGGACGATTTCATGATGTGGGAAACCGTCGCGGTGTAGCCGTCGTCCTACTGGGCGACGTCATTTCTGCGAGCGCTCGCATCGAGAGGCGGCTGCAGATTTAGACCATTAACAGCGCTGGGTTTTCCAGTAGGTGCCGCAGTTCCTTGAGATATTCGGCGCCGAGCGCCCCGTCGATGACGCGATGATCACAGCTCATCGTGATCGACATGCGATGACCGACCGCCATTTGATCGCAGTCGTCAACAACTGGGATTTTTGTGACCTTACCTACGGCGAGAATGAAGCCCTGGGGTGGATTAATGACAGCCGAAAAACTGTCGATGCCCATGCCGCCGAGATTTGAGATGGTGAATGTGCCGCCCTGAAATTCTTCCGGTTTCATCCGCTTGTTACGGGCCCGATGCGCCAGGTCCTTGGCCGAGGCACTAATCTCGCGAAGCGATTTGCCTTGCGCCGCGCGAATGACCGGTGTCAGCAGTCCATCTTCGATCGCAACCGCGACGCCGAGATCGACGTCCGCGTACTGCACAATCGCGTCGTTGTCGAATGAAGCATTCACACGCGGCACTTTTACCGCAGCCATCACTGCGGCTTTCAAAACAAAATCGTTCACCGTGATCTTCGCGGCATCCGCGCCTTCGCCCGCAGATTTCAATTCATCACGCGCTTCCATCAGCGGTCCCGCATTGATGTCGATCGTAAGATAGAAGTGTGGAACCGGACCAAGGCTCTCGACAAGTCGTTGCGCAATGACTTTGCGCATCCCGGAAAGTTGAATGCGTGCACTCTCGCCAGACTTAACTCGAGCGGGCGTTTTCGTTGGAGGTTTTGCGCCGCCGCGGTCAACGTCGGCGGGTATAGATTTCGCCGCAGCGCGAACGTCTGTTTCGGTAATGCGCCCATCCGGTCCTGTTCCTTTCACGATGGCAAGATCAACACCCAATTCACCGGCGAGACGGCGCGCAACAGGCGAAGCTTTCACGCGGGCTTCTTCGGGTTTTTGTTCTTTCGCCTGAGATTTTTGTTCCGTCGTCTCAGCTCGCGGGGTTGGAACAGCTACCGCAACACCTTGCTGCTGCGGTGGCGCGGTCTCTTTTTGTTCGAGTTCTGCGGGCCCGGGTTTTTCGGTCTCGGACTGTCGCTGTTTTGCTTTTTGCTCTACCGGCTTCGGCTCTTCTTCTTTTTTCCGTTCGGAGCCTTCGTGTTTCGGCGTATCCTCGCCTTCTCCGCGGATGAACGCGATTTTATCGCCGACATTCACCTTGCCGCCTTGCTCGACGTAAATTTCGGCGAGCGTCCCGTCCTCGGGTGACTCCCATTCCATGGTCGCCTTATCCGTCTCGATTTCGGCGAGCACTTCGCCGGCCGACACTTGGTCGCCCTTCTTTTTCTTCCACGCGACAAGAGTGCCTTCGGTCATCGTGTCGCTAAGTTTGGGCATCTGGATTTCAGGCATGGTTAACAAGTTCTATGGTTACAGAGCTACACCGTTACACAGGGCCACTTTGACTTGTAACTTCAGTAACTCTTTAACTGATTTCACGCATAGCAGACCCGTTTCACAGCGGCGACAAGTTTCTCGGCATTCGGCAGTACCGCGTGCTCGAGGTGTTCGTTGTATGGCATTGGGACATCTTCCTGTGATACGCGGAGAATCGGCGCATCCAGCTCATCAAAAATGTCTTTTTGAATCCGGTAGCAAATTTCTGCCCCGACGCCGCAGAACGGGTGATCCTGTTCAACAATCACCACGCGATGTGTCTTTGCGATTGAGTCGAAAATCGCCCGTTCATCGAGCGGCTTAATGGAACGTAGATCAATAATCTCGGCAGAAATATCTTCCTCTTCGAGTTGAGCCGCGACTTTCAGCGCGATCGGAACAGTCTGCGCATAACAAACGACGGTGACATCACTGCCTTCACGTTTCACTTCGGCTTTACCCAGCGGGATAAGCAGTTCATCATCGGGCGGTTCGACCATTCCCTTCGCGCTGTAAAGTAATTCCGCTTCAAGGACCAACACCGGGTTGTCGTCCCGCACTGCGGTTTTTAGCAAACCTTTGGCATCCCGCGGGGTCGCGGGTGTGCAAACCTTCAGGCCGGGCACACTGGCATAAAAATTTTCTGTAGCGTGCGAGTGGGTCGCTCCAAGCTGATGGGCTGGGCCGTTCGGTCCACGAAACGTAATCGGGATATTGAATTGGCCGCCTGACATCAGGAACATGTTTGGCGCGTTGTTCACGACCTGGTCGAAAGCCACCAGTGAGAAGCTGAACGTCATGAACTCAATAATTGGTCGCAGTCCGACCATTGCCGCGCCGATGCCCAACCCGGCAAACCCGTTCTCGCTAATTGGAGTATCGATGATGCGTCTAGGGCCAAAGCGCTGCAGCAACCCGGCGCTCACTTTGTACGCTCCCTGATATTCGGCCACTTCTTCGCCCATCAGGAAAACGTTGGGATCACGCTCCAGCTCTTCAGCAAGCGCTTCATTCAACGCCTGGCGATACGTGATCTCTCTCACGACTTGATTCCGTTGAAGTAGACGTAATCGTAAAGTTTCTCGACCGCTAGCTCGGGACTTTCTTTTGCGAACTTTACAGCATCCAACACTGTTTGCTTCGCACGCTTGTCTAGCTGATCGAACTGTTCGTTCGTCAATTTCCCCTCGCGCGTAAGCTGCGCGCGCAGACGTATGATTGGATCATCAAGGCGATATTTTTCCAGTTCGTCCTTGGTGCGGTAACTCGCTGGATCCGACATGGAATGGCCACGATACCGATACGTGCGCACTTCCAGAAACGCCGGATGCGATTCTTTCCGGATGGACTCGGCAACCTCTGCGACCTTGTCGCGCATTTCGCGGAAGTTCATTCCGTCCACGATCTCACCAGGGATATCGTAACCCTCCGCTCGGTCCACGATTTGCTTCAGCGACGTTGATCGTTTGACCGATGTGCCCATGGCGAAAAGGTTGTTTTCACAAATGAAAATGATCGGCAGCCTGTACAGCGCGGCGAGATTTAAGGCCTCGTGAAATGAACCTTGGTTAATCGCGCCGTCGCCGAAAAAGCAGAGCGTGACGCGATCCTCGCCGCGGTATTTGATCGCAAAGGCCAAGCCTACTCCCAGCGGTACGTGCGCGGCAACGATCGCATGGCCGCCATACATGTGGTGTCGCTTGTCAAAAAAATGCATCGACCCGCCGAGTCCACGTGAGCAGCCGGTCTCCTTTCCGAAAAGCTCCGCCATGCAGGCATTCGCGCTTGTGCCACGGGCCAAGGCATGCCCGTGATCACGGTAAGCAGTGATTACGTAATCATCCGGTCGCACGGCAGCGATCGCCCCGGTGACGACAGCTTCCTGACCTATGTAAAGGTGACAAAATCCGCCAATCTTCTGCGCTTGGTACTGCTGACTGGCGCGTTCTTCGAAGCGCCGGATCAACAGCATTAGCGAGAGCATCTCGACTTCGTCGCGCTGCTCCACCGGCTGCATAATTACTTATCCAGCAGCAACAGGATGGAACTGCGAAGCGCGTTCCCGCGATCTCCCCATGCTTCGCCCGGCGTTCATGCAAACAACGAAAAGACAAGTAAAAATAAGGTCGCTCACGAGTGAATTGCGGAAAAACATCCAGGTGGGTGTCGCGCTGTATTGAGGCAAACCAGTGGTCAGCGACTGAATCAGTCCCGCGAAATTCTTCGCGTACCCGGGATCGCTCAACCATGAGAACGTATTGGTGATGACGTAGAACATCGTGGAAGCAACAATCGATGCAGGGAAAAGCGTCTTCAGCGACGCCCGACGCTGCAAAAGAAGCCCGAGGCATCCAACAAGCGCCAGCGCGCCGTAGCGGACGAGAATCTGCGGATCGAGCAGCGGCGCACCATAACGAAGATTAATGATTACGTCGGAAATGAATAAACTCAGCAGCGGCACCGAGAACTTGTATTTTTTTGGGAAATAGACAGCGCTACACAGCGCGATCGCGGCGAGTGGCGCAAAATTGGAAAGCCAACCCGCCCCCGAATGAATCAGCAATCCTGTTGTGACCCGATAAACGACCACTGACAAAACGAGTAGAAGCGCGGGAATCATTCCACAGAATCTATCAGGCCACTTAGATATGCAACGAGCATTTGGAATTGGTTCATTCGGGGGTCAAATCGAGAATTCCCGTGGCACAATTGGAAGCGAGTTTGCGGGATCTTTCGACTCCGCGATCCCTCCTCTAAGGATCGCAACTCGCCTACTTCGCAGCTTACGCTTTGTTAAGACGCGCCTTCCGACGATTGGCCGCATTGCGATGAATGACTCCACTCTTGGCCGCTTTGTCGATCGCAGAAATCGCCGCACGAATCTGATCCGCCGTCCGCTCTGGCGCTGAGCGGATTTGTTTTTGCAGCCTGCGCAGGTGCGTCTTAATGCTTCGATTATGGGCCGACCGTCTAAGTGTCTGTCGGCCACGTTTAGCGGCTGATCTCGTGTTGGCCATCGGCGGTCAAGAAATTTGTTGAACGAACACCCGCTAGCGTGTTTATAAGCGTTTGTTCGACGCGACTTTCGATTTCTGCCGAGCGCCGGCAAGCGCTCCGGCCATCCGCATTTGATCTACGCTGAGTGAGCTGGAAGGTGGCGTCGCGAGCGTGGTGGCACTTATCTGGTGTGGAGGCTCCGGCGCGACCTTTGCAGCCGTGGCGGCAGTTATTTGCGGTGGCGGCTGCGGGGTTACGTTTGCAGCGACGACACCGCCGCTCATCTCACGCGGTTTCCCCTTTTCCATTTTCGGCAGCCGATCAGGAGTAATCTGCACAACAGCACCGACGGGCACTTGCGCATAAAGCTCGGCAACATCTTTCGACTTCATGCGGATGCACCCGTAACTTGCGGGCCGACCAATCTTTTTTTCCTCCGGTGTGCCGTGAATGTAAATGCAGCGTTGAAACGCATGCGCGTTCTGCGTCTCGAGACCGCGCAGCCAGATGATGCGCGTCGTGATGGGGTCCCGGCCAGGAGCGTTGGGCTGAAGAACCTCACCCGTTAACCGCCTGTTATGGAACACACCGCCGACCGGCACGTTGTCACCGATTTTCTTTTCTACGGCTAAATAGCCGAGAGGAGTGGTCATTCGTCCCCACGCGTCCCCCAAGCCGAACATTGAGGTTGATACGGGATACATCGCCACTTTACTGCCGTTGCGCAGAAGCATCAGCTTCTGATCACGGACGCTGATGATCAGCTGGTTCGAAGTGTCGAGGGGGGCGATCGCAAAGACGGACGTAGCTGAAATTATGCTGAGAATGACGGGGAGGGGCCGAAGCATGGGGGAATCTTTTACTCTACAATTTCGATTTGTCACGCGGGAATTGTGGCCCGCGCCCGTGAACCGCCAAGACTGAATTTCGACCAACGACTCACAAAGGAACTGAGACAAACGTAGAGGAATCCACCCTGAAACATCAGCAGAAAGGGGACCGATAAGAACTGCCGGTGCATGATGGCGTACACGACGAAGTAGCTGAAATAGATGGCAAACGCCAGCTCCGCGAGAGGAAGCGCCGACTTGAGTGGCCGGTACTTGCAGGTTCGCCACGGCTGTGACTTGCGCTCAATTCCGTACTTTGGCGTCCGCGTGAAATCCGATTTGTGATTAAGCATCGCTTCCAGCACTGCTCGCGCATTGTTGAGCGAGAGACCGATTCCTAATGCAAGCAAACAAGGTAGAAAAAAAAGGTCTTTGATCCACGTTCCCGGATGCAACTCACGTTGCGCGCAAATGTAAAAAAGCCCGACGGAAGCCGATGCTGCCAGGAAGATGGGGATATCGACAAGAACTGTGCGAATCCAGCCAACCGGAGGTCCACCGGTGGCAGGATATAAAAGGACGCAAAGAATAGCCAGTAGCAGGTAAGCGAAATTCGACATCAAGTGGCCGGTGGCTTCGAGCTTAATTGGAAAGGGCAATCGGCTTCGCCAAATGCTCGGCAACAACTTCTTGCATGTCTGGACTGAACCCTTCGTCCAACGATGCTGTTGAGACTTGAAGCCATTCATGTCCACCGGCAGCTCCGCCGGAGTGACGACGTCGGATAGATAAATAAACTTCCAGCCCGCAAGTTGCGCCCGATAGCTTAAATCGAGGTCCTCGCACAAAGTATCATATTGCCAGCCGCCGCTCTGCTCGATGCATGAACGGCGCCACAAGCCGGCTGTCCCGTTGAAATTGAAAAACCGCCCGCTGCGGCTACGGGCGATTTGCTCAAGCAAAAGATGTCCATCCAAAAAAATCGCCTGCATCCGCGTGAGCAGAGAATAGCCGCGGTTCAAATGCCCCCACCGCGTTTGAATCATTCCAACTGTCGGATCCGTAAAGAAATGAACGGTGCGTTTGAGCAGGTCCTTTTCCGGAACAAAATCGGCGTCGAGGATGCAAAGAAATTCGCCTTCCGCGGCAGCGAGTCCCACTGCCAGTGCGCCAGCCTTAAAACCGGTCCGATCAGTCCGATGGATCCGCTGGACGTTGAAGCCGCGCTGGCGCAATTCCTCTGCACATGCCGCGGTAATCTCCCGTGTCTCATCCGTTGAATCGTCAAGTACCTGGATTTGCAGAAGATCCTGCGGATAATCGAGTTCGCTCACGGAAAGCAGCAGCCGCTCGGCGACGTACACTTCATTGAAAATAGGCAACTGCACGGTCACTTGCGGCAGGTTCTCGAAGTAGCGGGAAGGAACCGGCGGTCGCTTTCGGTTTTTCAGATACAAATAAATGATGAAATAGCGATGGATCCCATAAGCGGAAAGCCCGATAAGCACGCTCAGGTAACAGGCCGACCAAATAATATGTCCGATGCTTTCTTGCATGGAGATTGCTATGGCTGCGAATAGATGACGCAGTCAGGCCGACATGATGCAATTTCCAACAGTTGCGTCAATCCAAAAATCATACGGTCACCGGTGAAAACCCGCCGTCACATCGTGTTGATACACAGCAGTCTCTTATCGGTTCGCAATTGCGACGCCAACCGGTTTGGCGATATCGCCGTTGCCGGGCACTGTGCGTCTGAAAACCGGCTGTGTCTCTGCCGGCAATTCCCTCTTGCCTGAGACCACCAGCAGGTTAACGGTGACTGAATCGGTTTCCTGCTACACACCGGCATTTTATTGGGAAATTTCATGACGAAACGAAGGCGCGACCGTTTCGAGCGTTCCAAGATCATTATTCCGATTCTACTGGCAGGATGGATCCCGTCAGTCCTGACGCTGATTGTTTCCTACACGATCCTCCGCGACACGTTGGAATCACGGATTTTGCGAGACCGGCAAACGCTGGTGCAATTGCTTGGGCACGTGGTCAGAATCGATCTCAGCCGTAGCAGCGAAATTATCAACTATTACGAGAGCCTTCCCGAGGTCGCCAGGATTCTCAGTTCGCCCAATCCTGCGCCCGCCGCCCAACAGTGGGTTAACTCCGCCTTCTATTCGCATCCAAACGTTGATGGGATGTTCCTCGCTGCGCCGGATGGCTCCTTGCTCGGCTCAATCCCGACGACACCAGAATTGGTAGGCAAAGACTTTGGGGCGAATCAATGGCGTGAAGAAGCGGCTGCATCGGACCAACCGATCGTCTCTTCAGTCCATCCGAGGTTCTCCGACGGCCGCCTCATCAGCGACATTGTCGCCCCTGTTCGCGCGCCTGATAGGATGGTTCTTGGATTCGTTGGCGACTCGGTCCTTATAGAAAGAATTGGCAAGAGATTGTCCACTATCGAGTTTTCCGACCGCTTTGTTTTCCAGGTCCTGGACCAAAAGGGTGCGGCGCTCTTCGCGAATGATTTCAAGCCAAATCCCCGTGCCACTTCACCTGAAAGCAGCGAACTGCTCAAGCAAATCCGGCAGAGCAAGAGTGGGCACTTCGAATTTCAAAATAACCTCTATTCGTCTAGCCATATCGAATCCACTGGTTGGGTGGCACTAGTTGAGCAGCCTGTGCCGGTCGCTTACAAACCAGTTCATGATCTTCTCGGGCGAATGACGGTCTTGGCAGCCTGGCTAATCGTTCTGACCGCTGTGTTCGCCTGGCTGGGTAGCCGGTTCTACCAACGGCAACTGGAATCAAAGCAGCAACTAGAGCGTCAAGTTATCTTCAACGAGAAAATGCTGGCGAATATGCCCGGCGGGATCGCTCTAGTCGATCCAGTTTCTGGCCGGTTTCTTCATGCTAACGATGCATTTGCGCGGATGGCGGAACGTTTCGGACAGGTGCCCGCGGTTCGCGACATTACCGAAATAACCTGCGATGAGGTAAAGATTGCGCCTTCCGGGGCAGTTGAGCGGGTCCTTAACTTTGGAACGCCGTTTCAACTGATCGAGCATCCATTGAAAGATATGTCAGGCGTAACGCATTTCCTCGACATCAATCTGCTCAGATTGCAAGGAGCAAAGGAAACCGTCCAGGGCGTGCTTTATCTGGTGGACGACAAGACGCGTGATGTCACGCTGCGCCAGGAATTGATTGCCGCAAACGCCGCGAAGGACCAGTTCCTGGCACAACTATCTCACGAGTTGCGAAGTCCTCTCACGCCCGTCATCGCCATGGTGGGAGAACTCGAAGCGGAGCTGCCCGATTCCGAGCCCGTCAAGGGAGCGCTTGAGGTGGTGCGGCGAAATGTCGAATTGGAAGCACGCCTCATTGACGATTTGCTCGACATCACTCGTATTTCCAAAGGCAAACTCCAACTAAGCTTCGAACCTATTTCCATCCATCAAATCCTCCAGCGCGCTTATGAGATATGCCGCAACGAAATCGAGGCAAAGAACCTCGAGGTGAACTTCGCACTTCGTGCGGCTCACCCGTACGTGGAGGGCGATCCTGCACGCTTGCAGCAGGTTTTTTGGAACCTGATTAAGAACAGCGTCAAGTTTACACCGGAAAAAGGCCGAATTAGCATCGAAACTCTCAATCCCGCGCCGAACAACATCGAGGTACGCGTCATCGATACCGGGATTGGTATCGAACCCCAAGCAATCGATAAAATTTTTGACGCATTTGAACAGGGGCAGAGTGATATCACCCGCCGCTTTGGAGGACTCGGGCTGGGTCTGACGATTTCAAAGACGTTGATCGACGCGCATGGCGGACATATTCGCGTCCAAAGCTCCGGAAAGAATCAAGGCGCCACTTTTACAATCGAGCTAAACACCGTTGAAAGACCGATTGAGCGCGATGGGCACGGGGAGGATCTATCAGCTGATCGGAAACCGGACGTCGCAGTTACAAGCGACCGACGCCTCCTGCTGGTAGACGACCATTACGATACCTGTCTCAGCATGAAGAGAATGCTGGAACGTCGCGGGTACCAGATAACTGTCGCGCATTCCGCAGAGCAGGCTGTCGAGAAAGTTCGTACACAGGAATTTGACCTGCTCATCAGCGACATCGGATTGCCCGATCGCAGCGGCTATGAGTTAATGCGCGAACTGCGTCTCAACAAACGTTTGCCAGGGATCGCTTTGAGCGGTTTCGGCAGCGAACAGGATGTGAACCAAGCCAGAGAGGCAGGTTTTGCTGAACATCTCACGAAGCCAATTAACTTTGAGCGCTTGGAGAAAACGATCCAGAGCTTGCTCTCCTCTGATTCGTAACGAGAGACAATCCGGTCTGCGAATCTGGGTCGCAGCCGTTGTCCGATCAGATGTAGTTATTCGCCAGCGTGGGCTCCGACCCCGGTCTTAACCTTTCGCTCTTCCGCCTCCTTTAATTCGCGAGAGAGCTTTTCCACACGTTGCCGCATGATTTTACCTGCCTTGAACTTCACCGTCGCCCGCGGTGGAATGACGAAACTGCTACCCGGTTGATTGGGGTTTCGTCCAATCCGGGGCCTGGTAAGGCGCGGTAAAAACACGCCGAAGTTTCTCAACTCAACCGGGATATTGCTGGCTAAACTGTCAGTGATTTTATCGAGGGTCTTTTGCACCACATCGAAGACCTGATGCTGAACCATCCCAGTCTGATTGCTGATCGACACCACGATGTCGCGCTTGGTTAATTTCGCCATATCTATTTTACTAATCGTTCCTTGTGAGTGTGCCGGTGGCCAAATCAAGCACAAAAAAGCAATTTTTTGAAGCTGGTATCGCCTGACGCGTGCTTGGTTGCTGTCGGAGGCAACGCTTCAGTTCCCAACTTTTGGCATCGTGCGACATCGCCAATCTTCACGAACTGGCGGTGCGGCGTAATGCTGCGGAGCAATCTCATGAGCGGTGCGGAAATGAATTTTTGCCACTTCGCGCAGTGCCTGTGGCCCGTTCAGTTCGACGAGTTTTTTGGCAGCCTCTTTTACGCCTTGTGATACGCCGCGTTCCAATCGCACACCAAGCTCTTTGCCCTTGCGCTCCAGCCAGTTGATGAATCCCTCGCGCGCGACGATCGATGCCGCCGCCACCGCGATGTCGGATTCCGCTCGTGGCCGTTGCTCAAGGACAATGTTGCGCCCATGCCTCATCAACGACTCCTTGATTACTCGCGCGTCTGCGAACTGGTCCGATAAAGACCGAGCGCAGCCGGGCTTTCGCGCCAGCAAATTTTCGATCACCCGTGCGTGCCCCCATCCGAGAAGCCGGTTCAAATTGCTAAACTTCTCGTACAATTCGTTGTACTTGGCCGGGCCGATTAGAACCGTTTCCACCAGAGCTTGTGAAGTTTTCCGAATCGTGTCCCCCAGCGCGCGAATCCGCGCATCGGAGCTGATCCGCTTGCTGTCCGCGACGCCCGCATCGAGAAGCTTCCGCGCGATACCACGGTCAACGTACACCCCCGATATTACCAAAGGCCCGAAGAAATCGCCTTTCCCGCTCTCGTCCACGCCGAAATGCGGCTCGAACATTTCCGGCAAGTGCACTTCTTCATAGCCGAGCTTCGCTTGGCCCAGAACTTTAGGTTCCAACTCAAATTGCACGAACTCCTCGGCGCCTCGGCCCTGCACCAGCACCTTGGGACCTTTTTCATAGACCGCCACGCTCAGTTTGTTCTTCTGCGCAAAACAAATCGTCCACTCCTTCGGCGCAAATTCAAAGCCTAACTCCTCGAGCAAAGCGCAAAGCTTCCTTACTTGCTCGTGCGTAAGAGGGTGCGTGTATGAATTCATTGACGCCACAGATTAACACAGATGACACACATAAGAACGAGTTCAGCGCTCCAGCTCGAAAAAATTCGTGCTAGTTTGTGTGCATCTGTGGCCTTCCAATCGGTCGAATTTCGTCGTCGCCTGTTGAGTTGGTTTTCTCGGCATGGGCGCGATCTCCCATGGCGCCAGACCCGTGATCCGTACGCAATCCTCGTTTCCGAGTTCATGCTACAGCAGACGCAGGTCGCCACCGTTATCCCGTATTATCAAAGGTGGTTTCGCAGGTTTCCCGGTTTCGCCTCACTGGCGCGCGCTTCGGAAAATGAGGTGCTTCGGGCGTGGCAAGGTCTCGGCTATTACGCTCGCGCGCGAAATCTCCACACCACAGCAAAAACAGTTATGGATCGACATGGCGGAAACTTCCCACGGGAAATTGAGCAAATGCGACAACTTTCCGGAATCGGGAAATACACCGCGCATGCAGTGGCCAGCTTTGCATTTGATCAATTGGTTCCGATCGTCGAAGCCAACACCGCTCGCGTTTTGGCGCGGCTTTTCAACTTGCGCAAATCAATCGATTCCGGCCTCGGCCGGAAAACGCTTTGGCAACATGCATCGAGTCTTCTCTCAAAATCCGATGCTGCGGCTTTCAACTCCGCACTTCTCGATCTTGGCGCTCTCGTTTGCTTAGCCCGGAAGCCGAAATGCGATCTGTGCCCGGTTGAAGCGTTTTGTCGCGCAAAAAATCCGGCTGCACTCCCCGTAAGGAATTCGAGACCCGAAACAAAACGACTGATCGAAACACATGCAGTAATCGTTAGGCGCGGCCAGATTCTGCTCGAGCAATCCCGCCACCGTTGGCGCGGAATGTGGATCTTACCGCCGCTCAAATCCAACTGTTTAGAGCCGCCGCGCTTTCAGCGACCGCCAGTTTATGAATCGGTTTTCACATTCACCCATTATCGAGTCACGCTTTCTGTGTATCGTCGCCCTGGGCCAAAGCGAATCGCTCCCGGACAGCAGTGGTTTGGATCGGTCAAGGAGGTCGCAATGCCTTCACCTCATCGGCGTGCAGCGGAAAGCTTGATCCAAACGCTCATTGAACGTTGAACATTTCTCTGCGATAAGCTTTTGAGGTATGCGGAGCATGACTGGATACGGTCGTGGCGAGACCGATCACGACGGAACAAAATTTACTGTCGAGCTAAATTCCGTGAACCGGAAACAAAGCGACGTCGTGGTCAATTTGCCCCGCGATCTCGTTGAGCTCGAGCCGCGCATTCGCCAGACCATCAACGAAAGCATCTCGCGCGGTCGCACAAACGCGACGGTGAGTCTTCACAGCGGCACGAACGGCGCCCGGAAGCTGGCGCTCAATAGGGAACTCGCCCGTTCGTATCACGAAGCAATGCGCACATTGCAAAACGACTTGAGCGCGCCCGGCGAGATCACGATCGCGACGATCCTGCAAGCGCCCGGCGTGATGCGGTTCCCGGAAGAAGCTTTGAATCCCGAAAATACATGGCCAGCAGTCGAACGCGCTCTGCGCGCGGCGCTCGCAGATCTGATAACAATGCGAGAGCGCGAGGGCAGACATCTGGCCAAGGATTTAATTCACCGCCTCAAAGCAATCCGAAAGAAATTGAAGGAAGTCCGGGCACTGCATCCCGACGTGGTGAAACGATATCGCGCGGCACTGCTCGATCGGATACGGAAAGCTGGGCTGCCGCTGCCTAACGAGGACGAGCGGGTCTTAAAGGAGATCACGTTTTTTGCCGATCGTGCTGATGTGTCGGAAGAGCTGACGCGACTTGAGAGTCATCTTGCTCAATTTGCTCATCATTTGCGCAGCAAAGAACCAGTTGGGCGCACACTGGAATTCATCACGCAGGAGATTTTTCGCGAACTCAACACGCTCGGAGCGAAAGCGAATGACGCTGCAATCTCGCAACGCGTGATCGGTTGCAAGGCCGAGCTGGAGAAGATCCGCGAGCAAGTTCAAAATCTTGAGTAACCGATTCAGCCGGCACGGAATTCTCTTCGTCATTTCCGCTCCATCGGGCGCGGGAAAGACCACTGTCGTTCAAGCCCTGAGAAAAACCGGAAATCCTTTTTATTCCGTCTCCTGCACGACGCGACAGCCACGAGCCGGTGAAATTAACGGCGAACAGTATCGATTTCTTTCCGCGGCAGATTTTCATGTACGAATCGAAGCTGGCGAATTTTTGGAGCACGCAAAAGTGCACGAGGATCTTTACGGCACATTACGCGAACCGGTGCTGACGAATTTGCAAAATGGCGTCGACGTTTTGATCGACATCGATACGCAAGGAGCTGCGACGATCCGGAATTGTGACGATCCGATGGTCGGGCAGGCGTTGGCGGACATCTTCATCATGCCCCCTGATGTTGAAGAGTTGCGCAGGCGATTGATGAAACGCGGAACCGAAACGCCGCAGCAGATCGAGTCACGTCTCGCCACCGCCAGCCGAGAAATGGAATTATGGCGCGATTACCGTTACACTATCGTCAGCGGTTCAGTCGAAGAAGATCTCGAGAACGTCCGCAACATCATGTCTGCTGAAACGTTCTTGAGCAGACGGCTGACGCCAAATTGATCGATATGGCTGCCACGGAGAAAAATTCCAGACGTAAGTTGGAGAAAACCAGACCACGAAAAGTGGTAGACATTCCCGCTGGCAGGAAATCGGTCGTGCTCGGCGTCACGGGATCAATCGCCGCGTACAAATCCGCAGAGCTTGCAAGTCTGCTGATCAAACAAGGTCACGAAGTGTTCGTGGTGATGACACATGACGCGACCGG
>WNFW01003440.1_pt1 | contig 18694 bp, 17 predicted proteins | sample 5400131 | NCBI WGS metagenome assembly WNFW01 (sample SAMN13153362, study PRJNA577476) | soil metagenome | isolation source: 20 cm soil or saprolite under grassland replicate 1 | place: USA:California | collected 2016-06-15 | reverse complement strand
CATCCAGTCGAACACGGGATGGTCGAGGTGCGAATTGGCGCGCACGATGCCGGCCAGCCTCTGGGAGAATTCCCTCACCCTGGCGATGTCGGGTCCGCTCAACCGATACTGCACGGGGCGGCCGACCGGCGGCCCGACTTCGAGCAGTTTGACGAACGTATCGGTGCCGGGAAAGGTCTTCTTCAGATAGCCTTCGAACTGCGCCTTGACGCGATCACGCGCGGCAATGCCGCCTTTGGTGACGACGACCATCTGGCCGAACCAGGTATTCGCCGTCTGCACGTCGAACGACAACACAAATCGCGGAGCGCCGGTTCCCACATAAGTCGACCAATGATCGACAGCTGGATTGTCCTGCAGCTGGTCACGCTCGAACCGAGCCATTTGCGTGTTGGTCTCGGTGATCGAGGCGTTCTGCGGCAGGTTCCAGTCGATAACCAGTTCGGCACGGTCCGACGACGGAAAGAACTGCTGCTGCACGAAGTTCATGCCGAACAGGGCTAGCGCGAAGGCCGCGACCGTCACCCCGACTGTGATCCAGCGATGGCGCATGCAAACCAGAAGCAGGCGGGCGAACGTCTGCCCAACCCGGCCTTTGGATTCATGATGCCCTTTGATCTTGGCGGGCAGGATCGTGACGCCAAGCAAGGGCGTGAACAGCACCGCGACAATCCACGACACGAGCAATGAGACAGCAATGACCACGAACAAGGTGTAGGTGAATTCGCCTGCATTGCTTGTGTTGAGGCCAATCGGAATGAAGCCCGCTACGGTAACCAGGGTTCCCGTCAGCATCGGAAAGGCGGTGGAGGTGTAAACGTGCGTTGCCGCCTTCTCCAGGCGATCACCAACTTCCAGCCGCGCTACCATCATTTCAACCGCGATCATGGCGTCATCGACCAGAAGGCCGAGCGCGATGATCAGGGCGCCGAGCGAAATGCGCTGCAGCGAGATTCCGGCATACGCCATCACCACGAATGTGATCGCCAGAACCAGGGGAATTGCGATCGCAACGACCAGACCGGCGCGAAGTCCGAGACTCAGGAAGCTGATCCCGAGCACGATGACCACCGCTTCGAACAGGGCTTCCGTGAAGCCCGACACGGCGTGCTCCACAACAACCGGCTGATCGGCGACGAGATGAACTCCAAGGCCGATCGGCTGCTCGGCGAGAATTTTGGACATTTCCTCTTTGAGTGCCTCGCCGAATTTCAGCAGGTTCGCGCCCGATTTCATTCCGATCGCCAGCGCAATGGCGGGCTGCCCACTGAAGCGAACGAGCGTGGTTGGCGGGTCGGCGTAGCCGCGCGTGATGGTTGCCACATCCGTCAGCGGGAAGAACCGATCGTTGATCCTGAGATTGATTGCCTTCAGGCCTTCCTCGGACGCGAACTGACCGTTGACCCGCACGCTGATGCGCTCAGGTCCATCCTGGAACACGCCCGAGGGCGCGACGGCATTTTGCGCCTGTAACGAGGAGATGATGGAACGGGTGTCAAGGCCGAGCGCCGCGACCTTGCGGGTTGAAAATTCAAGGAAGATCTTTTCGTCCTGTGCGCCGAGAATATCGACCTTGCCGACGTTGGGGACGGTCAGGACTTTTGCGCGAATATCCTCGACGCGATCGCGCAACTGGCGCTGGGTCAGCCCGTCGCTGGTGAAAGCGTAGATGTTGCCGAACACGTCGCCGAAGCGGTCGTTGAAGCCCGGCCCGATCACGCCTTGCGGGAAATCGCCCTTGATATCCGCAATCATATTGCGCACGCGCGCCCAGGTCGGAGGAACGTCAGCCGCCTTCGTCGTGTCGCGCAGATAGACGAAGATCGTGGTTTGGCCCGCAACGGTGACGCTCTTGGTATAGTCGAGCGATTCCAGCTCCTCGAGCTTCTTCTCGATCCTGTCGGTGACCTGGCGCGTCATTTCCTCGGGCGAAGCGCCCGGCCATTGCGCCCCGATCACCATGGTCTTGATGGTGAAATCAGGATCTTCCTGCCGCCCGAGTTGCAGGTAGGCGAACAGACCTGCCGCCATGAAGGCGATCATGAAATACCAGACGAGCGAACGATGCTCGAGCGCCCAGTCGGAAAGGTTGAAGCGTTTCATGGCGTGGCGTCCTGCTGGATGCGGACTTGCTGTCCTGGTTTGAGACTGTGGATTCCGGCCGTCACGATGCGAGCGCCCGCCGTGATACCGTCGGTCACCCTCATGCCTGCTTCCTCTTCCGAAAGGTCGACCTTGTGCTGCGAAACCGTGCTCGCGGGAGCGTCGATGACCCAGACGAAAGTCTCACCGCCCTCTTTGAGGACGGCGGATTCGGGCAGGCGGAGAACTGGATCGGGAGCGTTGCTGAGCTTCGCCGTGATGGTGCTTCCGAACCGAAAACCTTCGGGCGGATTATCCAAGGTGATGCGAACGCGGCGCATGCGCGTCACCTGATCGGCTTGCGGCGAAATTTCGCGAATTTGCCCCTGGACTCGCACGGCAGGAAGCAGCTGCAAGCCAACGGCGAACGGCAAACCGACGGTCAAGGGCACCGGGAAATCGGCGCCGATGTCGACCACAGCCTCCCGTACGTCCAGCCGCGCCACGGTCGCGACGCTCTGGCCCGGCGATACGACTTGTCCCACCTCGGCACTCACGGCCGTGACGACACCGGCGAACTCCGCCTTGACCTGGGCATAACCCAGTTGCTCAATCGCTTTTGCCAGGTTCGCGCTGGCACGAGCGGCCGATGCTTGTGCGCCGGCGCGCACCTGCTCCGCATCGTCCAGCGACTGCTTCGTCGTGGCGTCGGTCCTGACCAGGATCCGCTTCCGCTCCTCGGTCCCATTTGCGTTTTCGAGCAGGGCCTGGGCTTTCGAAAGGTCCGCTTTCGCTGACCGCACGGCGAGTTCGAGAGCGGTGGGATCGACCGCCGCAATCGTCTGCCCCTTGGCCACGAGATCTCCGACGTTGACCGGGCGCGCGATGAGGCGCCCAAGTACGCGGAAACCGAGATTCGTCTCATATCGGGGCTGGACGGTTCCAACCTCGACCGTGCTTCCGGGTATGGCCGGCTGCAGGACGGTCGACAGCACGGGCCGGACCAGCTCGGGGGCCTTTGCCTCCTGCTTGCAACTGGCGAGCGCCAATGCAGATGCGATGCCGAATGCGACGACAGAAATCGGCGGTTTCATGATCGGTCCTCGCCATATGTGACGGGCTGGCCGGGGCTGAGCAGCTTGCCTCCGTCGACCACGACGCGGTCTCCGGGCTCGAGTCCTTCCTTGATCAGGATGGCCTCGGCTTCGTAAGCGCCCACGATGACCGGCTTCAGCGACACGGTGTTTGTCTTGGAGTTGACGATCCAGACGGCGGGCTTTGACCCGAGAGCCGTCAGTGCGGTCCACGGCAGGGTGATCTCCGCAGCCGGTTTGATCGCCGCAGTTCCCGCGATGGCGCTTCCGAGAGCCATTGCGGAGGGCGGATTTTGGATCGCGACTTTCACGCGAATCGTCGAACTCTTGGCATCGACGGCAGGCGATATCTCCCTGGCGTAGCCCGTGGCGGTCACGGCGGAATCCGAGACAAGCGCCAGCGACACGCGGCCGTGCTCCACGTCGGCAAAGAACATCGATTCGGGGACGTTGAAGACCGCGTCGCGTTCGCCATCTTGCGCCAGCGTGAACACCGTCTGGGCAGCCTGCACCACTTGCCCGAGTTCAAGGCTTCGGGCGGTAATCACCCCGGTCGCGCGGGCGCGCAGCTCCGTATCGCCGAGCGCCTCGCGGGTTCTTCCCAGCTCCGCTTTCGCCGATTCAAGCGTGCTTTGTGCGGTCCGCAACTGTTCCTGCGCCTGGTCGTAGGTGACGCGCGTGGTGAAGCCGCTCGACAGCAAGGAGCTTTGTCGGTCAAAGGTCGCTTGCGCCACTCGCAGCTGTGCCTCCGCCGCCGCCACGCCGGCTGTCGCGGCATCAAAATCGGCCTGCTGCTCGGCCGGATCGAGCCGCACCAGGAGATCGCCGGCACTGACATGGGCACCGATATCCACCAGGCGCTCGAGCACGCGCCCACTCACGCGAAAGGAGAGGTCGGCGCTGAAACGGGCCTGGACCTCGCCGGTCAGCGTCACAGCAGCCGGTCCGTGCCGTGGCTGCACAAGCTCGATGTGCACCAACGCGGCACGCTCGAGAGGAGCACCGGAGTGATCGTTGCAGGCGCCCAAGGGCGTCGCCAGAAGTGCGAGCGCGAGCGCGGCACGCATGGGCTTGGCCAAGAGCGGCGGATCGGGGATCGAACAGTGCACGGCGGGGCTCCTCTTTAATTAAACTAAACCGTATAGTTTATTTCAATGAACGTCAAGTCCCGAAATCGGGCTTCACAGGAAGTTGCCCGCTCGCCCGCAGCCGGCGCGCAGGGCGCCGTTGGCGCTGTCTTTCGGCGACCGGTTCTGGGGCGGCGGGCGGCGACCGTGCGATTGGCGCGCTGCTCGCGTTGAGTCATGGGAAAATCGAGCGAGAACGAATTCCATGCCGGGCCGGAGGTGCGGTCGAGTCGGCCACCGAGGCTATTTGCCAGCTCGCCGACGATCCGCAGACCGCGACCGAGCCTGATCCTTCCCAGGCCCGAGCCGTTGTCGCTGACACGGCAGTTTACCCAGGAGCCCGCCCGCATCAGCTCGATTTTGATTTCGCCCTCGCGGCTGTCAAAACAGGCATGACGGACCGCGTTCGTCACGAGCTCGTAGATGGCGAGCGCCAAGCGCCAGCTCCGTTCCGCTTCCAGCGGCAACGTTTCGGCCGATAGTCTTAGGCGGATGTTCATGCGCTCCAGCTTGCATCGGCTCATCGCGAGCCCAAGCTTGCGAAGCTGTTCGCCTGCGTCTACCAGCGCGTCGTTATCCGGCATTGTCAGAAGGTTATGGACCTCGACGTGCTGGTGAAGCAGGTCGACGACATTGCCCAGCTCTTCCTTGGCGTCGACGTTGTCGATCCAGATGGCCTTGAAGGTGACGAAGTTTATGACCGAGGCGAGCTCATTCTTGATTCGGTGATTCAGCTCGTCCAGAACGGTTCGTCTCTCCAGGGCGGGCGCATAGGTTATGAAAGCGGGCACGGGGCTCTTCTGATTTATCTAAACTATAACGTATAGTTTTATTTACTTGCGCTTCGATTGGGAACGTGTCAAGCGGGTATTGTCAGCGAGCTTGGGCGCTCGCAGAATCGTGAATGCAGGGGTTAGCCGATGGTAAGCAAGCACAGGGATTTGAAACGGCCGCGCGTTGGCAGGCCGTCCAAAGACATGGCGGGTGATGTCAAGGTGCGGATCCTCGATGCGGCCCAGCAGGTCTTCCTCAAGCGAGGTTATCAAAGCACAAGCCTTGACGAGATCGCCGAGACAGCGCCTGCGAGCAAGCCGACGATTTATGCGCACTTTCCAGGGAAGGAGGCACTGTTCGAGGCGGTTGTAGCCCGCGTCATCGCGGGATTGACGAATTTCGAGGGGTTTGCGCCGAAGGGACGCACGGTGCAGGACAAGCTCGCGGGTCTCGGCACCGAGATCGTGGAACGATTCATCGACGAGACGATCGGGATCACCCGCGTAACGATTGCCGAAGCCGACAGATTCCCGGCACTCAGTCGTCATGTCCATGAACACGGGCGCGACCGGGCAGCGGCTGCCGTGTCCCATATCCTGAACGATGCCACCCACACGCTTTCGCGAGGTTCCAAGGGACCCTTCGGCCCCAAGCGAAGCGTCTCCACGGCGCAGATTTTCATGGATCTAATTCTCCTCCCCATGATGATGCGGGCCCTTATGGGAGAGGGCGCGAAAGAGCTGCGCGGCGAGTTGCCCACTTACGTACGTGAGCGCGTCAGCTTTTTCCTGGCGGCTTGTGAAGCCGATTGGGGAAAGTGAGGTCCTGGCGCACCGCGATGCGCGAGCGAGTCTGAGACGGTGCGCCTTTTTGAACCAGCGAGGCTTCCCGTTCCGCAGCGTGGCGGACGGAGCAGGGCGGTCGAAAACACGGCCTGACCGGGATGGCGGCCATTTCAGCGAACGCGTCGAAAGCTTGGTGTTCTAAAACCGGCGGCTCGCTTCCGCCAATACCGGTCTCCGCGTCGGCTTTTTGCGCCAACACCGAGGTGGTGGTGTCGAATACCACGCGTTCAGGCCATTTGTGATCCGTATGGATTCGAATGTTGATTTTCCGATCGAGCGGAACGTCAGATCCTGGAGCACGTGAAATCGGCGCGGATACGCACCAGTTCGCGGCAAGAAGCGCCGCGAGAAGTAAGCTCCCCACCCACCCGAAATATTGAGACAGCGGCATCGTCGGAGAGCCTCAGCGTCCGTGAGAGGATTGCAGCTCGCAGCGGCAGGCCTCGCTGAAATCCCGCAACGGATCCATCTCGTTGATCAGGTCGGGCAGATCGACGAATGTTCGGTTCGGCGATAGATAAGTGTTCAGGATCAAACGACCCGCCTTTTCGGCCGCTTCGATCACGGCATCGCTCGAAAGGATTTTCATCCGCGCGATGAGGGCATACAGGTCGACCAGTTTCGAGACCTCGGACTTGTCGTTCACGAGTGCATCGGCGTAAAGCCGCGAAGCTTCTTCAATGAAGCCCTTGTAGAGCTCTTCGCGCTGGGACGTGGCCCGCAGGCTATGACGAACGCGGTCCTTGCGGCGCTGGGTCACCCAGCCGGTGACAATGGACGCCAGCGTTCCGGAAGCCGATCCCGAAAACGACGCAATCGCGGGAATGTAGAACATATCCATCTCGTTATCTCCGATGTTGATGGCTCACAGTCGGAGCCACCCGAATTGGCTATCTGGTTCTGGCGGCCACCGGGCCGGTGCCTTGTTCGAACACCGACCGGCATGCGTCGCTGAGATTGGACTTGTTCTGCCTAAGGCACTGTTCGACCCCCGTGGGGTCCGGGATGTAGCTGCCGCAAAATCTAAAAGCATCCGGCGCACATGCGGCTCTTTGCTCCGCGGTGCCGCGATTTTCCTGCGCAGAGGCAGTTGTCGCCCAAAGCAACGCTGCCACCACTGCGATACAGGGACGTCTGGTCTTCGAAATCATGTTGGATCACTCCTCATCGAGCTCGGGTTTCGTCCGCCGCGGACCAGCGTGGCAAGATTTCAGCGACTTGCCGCCCTCACAAAAAGCTGAGCGGGGCGTGTGAGCCATTCTTCTTGACAGCCTGTTCGTTCGTGACTATATAAACTATACGGTTTAGTTTAGTTAGTCAATCGGGAAAGTCGATCGTCTTTCTCACACCGAGCAGAACAAGCGAGCACGGCCCGACCCGACAAAACTCGAGATGGTCCGAAACCGCCAAACCAAGGGTACACAATGAATTTCCAACCTCACCCACACCTCACGACGGCGAGAAAGCAGCTGCCTTTCGAATGCGTCACGTTGCTCTTGCAGGGCGGCGGTGCGCTGGGGGCATATCAGGGAGGCGTCTACGAGGCGCTCGCCGAGGCCGATGTCCATCCCAATTGGGTAGCGGGCATCTCGATCGGCGCGATCAATGCTGCCATCATTGCCGGTAACCCGCCCAATTGCCGCGTCGACCGGTTGCGCGATTTTTGGACGCAGGTGACCTCAAGCGCTCCCTGGGACTGGTCAGGCCATCCATTCGTTGATCTCGCCCCAAGCGACGATGCACGCAATCTCTTCAATCAAATGAGCGCAGGTCTGGCGGCCGTGTTCGGCGCAACGGGATTCTTTTCTGCGCGGGCCATGATGCCTTGGCTGCAACCGGGCGGCACGATGGCGGCGACCAGCTTCTACGATACCAAGCAGCTCAAGCAAACGCTGGAGCGCCTGGTGGATTTTGATCGCCTCAATGCCGGGATGACGCGCTTCAGCGCCGGCGCGGTCAATGTCAGAACCGGCAACTTCGTCTATTTCGACACCACCACTCACAAGATCGTTCCCGAGCATGTCATGGCGAGCGGGGCACTGCCGCCGGGCTTTCCGGCCGTCGAGATCGATGGCGAGCAGTATTGGGATGGTGGCCTTGTGTCCAACACGCCACTGCAATGGGTGATCGAGAGCAATCCCCGCCGCCAGGACACGCTCGCATTTCAGGTCGACCTCTGGAGCTCGCAAGGCGCGACTCCGCGAAACCTGGCGGAAGTCGCCACGCGTCACAAGGAGATTCAATTCTCAAGCCGCACCCGAGCGAGCACCGCCCAATTCAAAAGCGTGCATCGGGTGCAACGTGCCCTTGCTGCTCTTCTCCGCAGGCTTCCGGCCGACCTTGAAGAGAACGAAGACCTGAAGATCCTGAAATCGGTCGCCAGTGACAAGGTCTACAACATCATCCACCTGATCTACCGGGCCCAGAAATACGAGGGTCATTCGAAAGACCACGAGTTTTCCCGTCTTTCGATGCAGGATCATTGGCGCGCGGGCTATCACGATGCGCTCCGCACGCTGCGCCATCCCGAGGTTCTTGGCCGCCCCACGAGCATCGACGGCGTCTTCACGTTCGATCTCGAACGGGACGGCCGTGAATAAGTCTCATTCAATACTATCCCAGAGAAGGAACTGAAAATGCACGAGAAGGAAATATTGAAGCGAGCATTCGCGATGCCGCTAACCAGCCCGTCATACCCGCCGGGACCGTACCGGTTCGTGAACCGCGAATACCTGATTGTCACCTACCGCACAGATCCGGCAAAACTGCGTGCGGTCGTGCCTGCGCCGCTCGAACTCGACGAGCGCGAAGCGCTCGTAAAATACGAATTCATCCGCATGCCGGACTCGAACGGCTTCGGCGATTACACCGAGAGCGGGCAGGTGATCCCAGTCTCTTTCCGCGGCCGGAAGGGCAGCTACACCCATTGCATGTTCCTCAATGACGAGGGACCGATTGCCGGAGGCCGCGAGCTCTGGGGTTTTCCGAAGAAGCTGGCGCAACCGACGCTGCGGACTGAAGTCGACACGCTGGTCGGTACCCTGGATTACGGACCCATTCGGGTCGCCACCGGCACGATGGGCTACAAACACAGCCAAGCCAATCTGTCGCAAGTCAGAGCTTCGCTTGCGGAGCCGAATTTCCTGCTCAAGATCATTCCGCATGTCGACGGGACGCCACGCATCTGCGAACTGGTCGAATATCATCTCGAGGATGTCACGATCAAGGGCACGTGGACCGGGCCTGCGGCGCTCCATTTGACGCCTCATGCGTTGGCACCCGTAGCTGACCTGCCAGTTCTCGAGGTGGTGTCCGCGGTCCACATACTGGCCGACCTGACGCTCGGGCTGGGAAAGGTCGTGCACGACTACCTCCAACGGCCAAGCGGACATCTCGTCCAAGCCGGCGAGATGAGTCTGGTCGACTGAACATCAAGGCATGCAACAGACAAAGAAAGTGAATTGAGTATTCTGAAGGGCAAGACGGCCGTTGTGACCGGCTCGACAAGCGGAATAGGCCTTGGGTGCGCGCGGGCAAACGCCAACCTGCTGTCCACCGCCGACGGAAATCGAAGGTGCTGGGTCAGTACTTGGATGAGCCACAATGGACTCCGTGAAAAGATTGAGGCGAAACGTCAGTTTTCGGCAGTAGCTCAATTGGTGGATTTTGGCCCAAGAAGGTCAAAAATGCTTTATCTTTCAATGGGAATTGACTGACACTCTCTCCGCCATTCGCACGATCTTGTGCGCCAACCTGCGATTTTGGACTATTTCGCGCGCGATAGCGCGCTGTTGGGCCTTGATCCTTACGCGCGGCGCATACTGCAGGAGTTGTAACCCGCACCACTACGACAGCCTCAGCAGAGCGCCTACGGATTGCGTTGGTGCACTCCAGCACGATATTGCCGGTCACGTGGGCGGCGAATACATGACCCTTTTCTCCGGTTTGGGCGGCCATGCAGGCTACCTGCTAAACCGCACTGCAGCCTTCTGAGCGCGAGACAAGAGAAGCGTTGTAGGCCATCGTCGGTTGTTCCGACAGCATACTCCTGGTTTTCTGGAGCATTCTCGGCTCCCGCCATGGGAATGGTGACCAGCGGCGGCCTGTTACGGATTCTCTGCGCGTGCACAAGAAGCGGTACCGATGGCCAACTTCCGGGTCAGTCAACCGCGCAACGACCAATACGATTCCATCCCGTTTGGGACCTGTTATCAATGGAGCTTTACATGGGGCTCTGTGCGCCGGGTGATCAGGCGGGCCAGCGTGTCGAGCGTGACTTTCACCGGACCATGCAGCGCGTGTTCGTGCATCTTGTAGAGAGACAGATACATCATCCTTGCGAACAGGCCTGCGAAGACGAGGTTGCCGCCCACGAGCGCCCCCATCATCGAGCCAACGGTGCTGAATTCGCCGAGCGACACCAGTGATCCGAAGTCCCTGTACCGATAAGGCTTGGGCGGCTCACCCCGCAGATAGCGCGGGATCTGTGAATACAGGTGAGAGGCCTGCTGGTGAGCCGCCTGCGCTCGGGGCGGCACGTTCCCGCGCTCGCCCCATGAGCAGGCCGAACAGTCGCCGATTGCAAAGATGCCATCCTCGCGCGTTGTTTGCAGTGTCGGCCGAACCACGAGCTGATTGATGCGATTGGTTTCGAGGCCGGCGATGTCCTTCAGGAGATCGGGCGCCTTGACACCTGCAGCCCAGACAATCAATTCGGCGGGGATGCTCCGTCCGTCCGTCAGGTTCACGCGATCGGAGCCGACCTCGGAGACCTTGGCGCCGACCAGCACATTGACCCCAAGCTTGGTGAGCAGTTTTTCCGTTTCTTGCGAAACCCGTTCGGGCAATGCGGGAAGCACCCGGTCGGCGGCCTCGATCAGCGTAATCCTGATGTCCTTCTGAGGATCGACCTGATCAAGGCCGTATGCCACCACTTCCCGCGTGGTTCTGTGAAGTTCAGCCGCAAGTTCGACGCCGGTCGCGCCGGCCCCGATGATTGCGACCTTCAATTGGTGAACGCATTGACCATTCGTTCATGGAACCTCCTTGCATCCGCCTGCGACTCAAGCTTGATCGCATGCTCCACGACGCCGGGCGTGCCAAAGTCGTTGTTCTGGCTTCCGACGGCGACGACCAGGACATCGTAGCCGAAACTCCGCTTCGGCGTGACCTCGCGCCCTTCTGCATCGAAATACGGCGCCACCAGTACCTGACGCCGGTCTCGATCGATCCCGATCATCCCCCCGACCCGGTAGCGAAAGCCGTGCCAGTAGGATTGCGCGAGATAGTCGACCTCGTGGGCGGCGAGATCCATGCTCCCGGCGGCAATTTCGTGAAGCTTCGGCTTCCACATATGGGTGCGGTTTCGCTCGATCAGTGTGACGTCGAGTTTTCCCCTGCGTCCGTATTTGTCACCCAGGCGGGTCGCAAGCTCCAGTCCGCCGGCTCCGCCTCCGGCAATCACGATCCGGCGTTTTCCCAACGCCGCCTTACTCATGATGGCCTCGATCGATCGAGTTCACAGCGCGCCCAACCATGTCCTCCTGATCAGGCTCTCTCGGAAACCGCGTCTGCGACTGCGACACAGCCATGTTCACGATGCGCCGCATCGTGGAGGACGGCGTGAGCATGTGGGTCGGTTTGGCGGCCCCGAACAAGCCGACCGTCAGTCCTTGCCCCGGGGCCACCGCAACAGTTTGCAGGCCATGTTGGCGGCGTCGAGACTCGGCATCACCAACACATTCGATAGGCCCGCGAAGCTGGAATCAAGAAATAGGTGATCAAGTACGGACTGCGACAATGCATCGTCGCGCATTTCGCTTTAGCCCAGGACGTGCCGCGCTCCCCGGCCGATCCCACCATAATCCGGGCGTCGCCGCAGAATCCGTTTCAGAACAGCCGTCTGACGGAACAATACACCAAATCGCAATCGCATTCGGCATGGAATCGGTCCCCGCTCCGCTACGATCGTTCTGTCCGGCAAACTCGCCATTTTCTCCGTCTTCAAGATCGAACAATGACTTTTCTCTTCAATTCCGATGCGCAGCGCGGGGCTGTCTTTCGCAACGCGTTCGCTCGCGAGCTCCCGGAAGTCCCGTTCGTGATTGATCCGGCCACAGTCGATCCCGATTTGGTGCGCTATGTGATTAGCTGGACGGTGCCGGAGGCGCTCGAACGTTACCGAAATCTTGAAATCCTGTTTTCCGTTGGGGCCGGCGTCGATCAATTTCCGCTATCGGCGATTCCACCCGAAGTGAAGGTGGTGCGGATGGTGGAAGACGGCATCATCCGGATGATGCAGGAGTATGTCACGCTCGCGGTGCTGGCGCTCCACCGCAACTTCCCTGCCTATCTTGATTTGCAGCGGCGACGCGAATGGCGGGCTCTGCCGCAGAAGCAAGCTACCGATCGGCGAGTCGGGGTGCTCGGGCTGGGCGTGCTCGGTCGTGCGGTGCTGGACAGCCTGAAGCCCTTCGGGTTTCCATTGAGTGGCTGGAGCCGATCGGAAAGGACGATTGAAGGAGTTGCAACATATTGCGGCCAAGCCGGCCTTAGCCAAATGCTCGGCGAGACCGATATCCTCATCTGCCTGCTGCCCCTCGCCGGAGATACGCGTGGGATCCTGAATCGCGGCCTCTTTGAGCAACTACCGAAGGGCGCTGCGCTCGTCCAAGCGGGGCGCGGCGCGCAACTCGATCACCTGGCGCTCATGGCCGCTCTGGACGCTGGTCAACTCGCTGGCGCTGTCCTCGATGTCACCGAGCCTGAGCCTCTGCCTTCCGATCACGCCTTGTGGGCTCATCCGAAGGTGCTGCTTACTCCGCATGTGGCAAGCGTGACTCAGGCGGAAACCGCGGCGCGCGCGGTCATCGACAATATCAAACGACACCAGGCGGGCCTGGAGACGATCGGGCTCGTGGATCGGTCTAGTGGTTACTAAGAGAACGGAACATCCCATGCTGCTGCTGAAATTGATTGATCCCAATCCGACCTTCGCCCCAAAGCAATCCAGCCCGATGCCAGATCGGCTCATTGCCGGCGCACCTCACTTTAAAACTTGGGCCCAAGATGTGGCTAAGGGTGAGGTCGTGCATACTGGCGTATGGGAGGCGACCCCGGGAGAGACACGCTCCATCAAGGGCGAGACCTTCGAATTCTGTCACATCCTCTCCGGCATCGTCGAGATCACGCCGGACGGTGGCGATCCCCTTACCTTCAAGGCCGGCGACAGCTTCGTGATGAAGCCCGGATTTACGGGCGTATGGAAGACTGTCGAGACCGTCCGCAAGATCTACGTCACCGTGTCATGAGCCTAACCTTCGATCCCGATCAGGTTTCCCTTCCCGTCGGCCACTTCATCGGCGGTCGGTTGCTGGAATCTCCGGGCCTGCTTCCGATGCGCCGCCCTTCGGATGGTTCATTCTACGCCGAGTGCCCGATTGCCTCGGAAGCGTTGGTGGACGAGGCCGTGGAGACCGCCAAGAAGGCGTTAAAGGCGAGTAATTGGGGCGGCGTGCGTCCCCGAGAGCGAGCCAATGTTCTACGTCGATGGGCTGATCTCATCGAGACGGAGGCGACGACGCTGGCCAGGATCGAGGCGGTTTCTTCCACCCGTCCGGTCGGTGATCTTGTTGCGGGAGACATCGCGGTCACCGCGGAGCAAATCCGTTTCTTTGCCGAATTCGCCGACAAGGAGGGTGGCGACCTGGTGCCTACCGAGGACAAGCATCTCGGTATGATCATGACTGAGCCGTTCGGCGTCGTCGGCGCCATCACGCCCTGGAATTTTCCCGTGTCCATGGCAGGCTGGAAGCTTGGACCGGCCCTCGCTGCGGGAAACGCGGTCGTCCTGAAGCCATCCGAAATGACACCGTTCTCGGCCGTCTTTCTTGCCCAGTTGGCTGTCAAGGCGGGCGTGCCTGCGGGACTCATCAATGTCGTGCTCGGCGACGGGCTGACAACCGGCACCGCCATTACGGGACATCCCGACATCGCCAAGGTGAGCTTCACCGGCTCGACCGGCGCAGGCGCAGCGATCATGGCCAATGTTGCGCGGACGGGTACCAAGCCAATGACACTCGAGCTCGGCGGCAAGAGCCCACAGATCGTCTTCGCCGACGCCGATCTCGATCAGGCTGCTGCCGCGATTGCCGGCAGTATCCTCGCAAACGCCGGGCAAGCCTGTGTCGCCGGATCGCGGCTTATCGTGCAAGCGTGCGTAGCCGAGCCGCTCGTCGAAGCCATCATTGGTCATATGAAAGCAATACACGCAGGTCCTACATGGGACGCCACAACGACCTATTCTCCTATCATTTCCGAGAATCAGCGCACGAGGATTCACTCGATCGTGCGGCAAGCGTGCGCAAAGGGCGCCGAGTGCATCACCGGGGGTGAATCGATGGATCGCGATGGTTATTTTTATGCGCCGACGCTCCTTGCAAAAACCGATCCGTGTTCGCCCGCCATAACCGAAGAGATATTCGGACCAGTGCTGACGCTACAGACATTCACGACCGAGGAGGAGGCCTTAGCGCTCGCCGACCACCCGATCTACGGTCTTGCAGCGGGGCTCTTCACCCGGGATCTTTCACGCGCCCTGCGGATCACGCGCGCATTACCCGCCGGCACAGTATGGGTCAACCGCTACGGCCGATCGCGCGACCACATCCTGCCGACCGGGGGCTACAAACGCTCAGGCGTTGGCAAGGATCTCGGCCGGGAAGCCTATCACGCCAACCGCCGCTCGAAGAGCGTGCTCATCCAAGTCTAGAGGGCTCGATGAAAAGCTACGCAATCGCAATTATCCCAGGTGATGGCATTGGCCGTGACGTAACGGATGCCGCGTGGGCTGTGCTCGAACTTGCCGCCAAGCATTCGGGCTTCGCGCTCAACGGTACCAGATTTCCCTGGTCCTGTGCTTTCTATAAGGAAACAGGCAGAATGATGCCTGCCGATGGCATCAAGACGCTGCAGCAGTTCGACGCCATTCTGCTCGGTGCAGTGGGCTGGCCGACGGAAGTACCCGATGCTGTGTCACTGCACGAGCTCCTGCTGCCGATCCGCAAGAAGTTTGTCCAGTATGCCAATGTGCGACCGCACCGACTGCTCCCGGGTGTCAATGGTCCGTTGAAGGCGACCGAATTTGATATTCTCTGCATCCGCGAGAACACCGAAGGCGAATATTCGGGTGCGGGCGGGCGAGTGCATCAAGGCACCTGCAGCGAAGTGGCGGTCGAAACCTCCGTGTTTACCCGCGCCGGAGTGGAGCGGATTTTGCGATTCGGATTCGACCAGGCGCGCAAACGACGCGGAAAGCTTGCCTCAGTCACCAAATCGAACGCCCAAAAATATTCGATGGTCTTTTGGGACGAGATGACAGAGCGCGTTGCTGCCGACTATCCGGATATCGAAGTCACGAGCTACCACGTGGATGCGCTCACCGCGCGCATGGTCTTGGCGCCGGAGAGCCTCGATGTCGTCGTCGCTTCCAACCTCTTCGGGGACATCCTGACCGATCTCGGCGCCGCTATTCAGGGCGGCCTTGGCTTTGCAGCCTCTGCCAATATCAATCCGGACCGCAGCGCCCCTTCGATGTTCGAACCCGTTCACGGCTCGGCGCCTGACATCGCCCCTCTCGGCATTGCCAACCCGATCGCGGCCATCTGGTCCGGGGCGATGATGCTCGAGCATCTCGGCGAGGTCGGGGCTGCAGCACGCGTCATGGCGGCGCTGGAAGCGACCACATCCGGTGGCATCGGCACGGTTCAAGGCAAGGAGCGGACCGATGCCATCACCGCCGCGGTGCTTTCAAGGCTCTCTTAGCAGACGAGGATCGGAATATGCAGAAGCTAAACGACAAAGAGCTCTTCCGCCAGCAGGCCCTGATCGGCGGCGAATGGCAAGGGGCACGCTCGGGCAAGACGATCGATGTGATCGATCCGGCCACGCAGAGCATTCTTGGTACCGTACCGGACATGGGGCGGGATGACACGTGCGCCGCAGTCGCCGCTGCGGCCAAGGCCTACCCTGCCTGGCGCGCGAAGACCAATGCCGAGCGGGCCGCGCTTTTGGAGGCCTGGTATGGACTCATGATCAGGCATCTTGACGATTTGGCGCGCATTCTGACCCTCGAACAGGGCAAGCCATTGGACGAGGCCAAGGGCGAGATCCGTTATGGCGCCTCCTTCGTGAAATGGTTTGCGGAGGAAGCCCGGCGGATCAGCGGTACGACAATCCCGTCACCAACGACCGACCGGCGCATCGTGGTCCTCAAGGAGCCGGTGGGCGTGTGCGGCATCATCACGCCCTGGAACTTCCCGAACGCCATGATCACACGCAAGGTGGCGCCCGCGCTCGCGGCGGGATGCACGGTTGTAATCAAGCCATCAGACTTCACGCCCTATTCGGCGCTGGCTCTCGCGGTTCTGGCCGAGCGCGCCGGAATTCCCGCCGGCGTAGTCAATGTCGTCACAGGCATGCCGACCGAGATCGGCGCGGAGATCATGGCCAACGAAAGCGTGCGCAAGATCTCCTTCACAGGTTCGACCCGCGTCGGCTCTCTTCTGATGCGAGGGGCCGCCGACAGCGTAAAGCGCGTGAGCCTCGAACTCGGTGGCAATGCGCCCTTCATCGTCTTTGACGATGCCGATCTCGAGCTCGCGGTTGAGGGCGCGATCGCGTCAAAATTCCGCAATGGTGGTCAGACCTGCGTTTGCGCCAACCGGATCCTCGTGCAGGCCGGCGTCTACGATGCATTCACGCAGAAGCTCGTGGCGCGCGTCAACGGCATGAAGGTGGGCTCAGGTCTCGAGCCAGGTGTCGCGATTGGACCGATGATCAACGAAGCGGCAATCAGCAAGATCAACCGCCATGTCGGCGACGCGCTGTCCAAAGGCGCCCGTATCGCAACGCAACCGGCCATATTACCCGAGGGTTCGCAATTTACTTCGCCGGTCGTACTAACCGATGCGACGACTGACATGATGATGGCGCACGAGGAAACATTCGGTCCCGTCGCACCTCTCTTCCGATTCGAAAGAGACGAGGAGGCGCTCGCCATCGCCAATGCAACGCCGTTCGGACTTGCCGCTTATTTTTATACCACGAGCCTTAAACGATCCTGGCACGTGGCTGAGGCGCTCGAAGTCGGCATGGTCGGCCTCAACACTGGAATGGTGTCGACGGAGGTGGCCCCGTTCGGCGGCGTCAAGCAATCCGGATTGGGACGCGAAGGAGCGCAAGTCGGGATCGAGGAATATCTCGAGACGAAGGCTTTTCATATCGGCGGGCTGGACTAGCCACTCACTGACGGGAGAGCGCCGCTTACGTCCCTCTCGCCAGGCCAGGTAGCCAAAAGTCTCAGCTTTTTGGTGTCTTGATATTAAGCTCACGGGCTAAACCCGAGTGTGCGGTGTCCAAACCGGGTTACTGAATCCGATCGAGCATCTTGTAGTACATTCCCACCAGCGGCAGGAACCACGGCTTGCCAAAATGGCCGGGCACTGCGGGCCAGTGGAGGCCTTTGATGGGATTTCTATCTTCTCGTCCCAGCATCGCGTCGGCGATGATCATGCCGAGATGGGTAGACAGCTGCGCACCATGGCCGGAATAGCCCATCGCGTACCACAGCCCGTCCTGGTAGCCGGCCCGTGGGTAGCGGTCACGGGTCATATCGACGAGCCCGCCCCAGCAATAGTCGATCTCGATACCAGCGAGTTGCGGAAAGGTTCGCGTCAGACTGTCGGCGAGCACGGCGCCGCTCTTTGCATCGGAACGCTGGTCGGATGTCGCCGAGAATCGCGCGCGTCCGCCGAAGATCAGGCGATTGTCGGGTGCAAGCCGAAAATAATTGCCGACGTTCATCGAATTTACGCAGGTGCGTTTGCCGGGCATGGTGGCCGCGACTTCGGCCGCGTCCAGCGGCCGCGTCGCTATGATGAAGCTGCCGACGGTGACGATGCGGCGACGGAAGTAGCGGAAATTCGGCGTGGTGTAGGCGCCCGTCGCCAGCAGCACCTGATCGGCCGTGAGGCTGCCACGCGAGGTCATCAGGCGGTGGCAAGCCCCCTCGCGCGCATGAGCAGTTACCGCCGCGTTCTCGAAGATAACCGCACCGCGGCGTTTGGCTGCCTCGGCAAGTCCAACGCCATACCGCCCCATATGCATCACCGCGCTCTTCCTGGAGAGCATCGCGCCAAAGAAGGGCGAGCCCACCTCGAAGCATAGATCCTGCGCAGACAGCAACGCGGTCTCCGAATCCACCTCGCGATTGACCGCCTCGAAGTTCCGCGCAATGGCACCGAAGTGCTTCGGCTTGGAAGCGAGTTTCAGCTTGCCCGCGCGGCGGAAGCTGCAGTCAATGCCTTCCTCCGCGATCAGTGCCTCCAGTGTGTCGATCGAGGCATCGAACGCACGATAAAGCGCGATGGCCCGCTCCTTACCCAATTCCTTCTTGGCGGCAAGATAGCTGTGAGCCAGACCGTTGTTGAGATGCCCGCCGTTCCGGCCCGATGCGCCACAGCTCACCCCGTCTGCTTCGAGTACGACGACCCTGGCCCCAGCTTTGGCGAGCTGGCGTGCAGCTCCCAGGCCCGTGAAGCCAGCGCCGATCACTGCAACGTCGTAGTGTCCCTCGACTGGGCCTTCAGCGCCGCCGCTGAAACCCGATGCGGTGTCGTGCTAATAAGAGACGTATTTCACCGCACATCCTATAGGCTTAGAGACCGAACACGCCTGGCAAGCCGCCAATGTCCCTAATTTCAACATAGCCGTA
>WNFW01001018.1_pt1 | contig 18702 bp, 15 predicted proteins | sample 5400131 | NCBI WGS metagenome assembly WNFW01 (sample SAMN13153362, study PRJNA577476) | soil metagenome | isolation source: 20 cm soil or saprolite under grassland replicate 1 | place: USA:California | collected 2016-06-15 | reverse complement strand
CGCTAGTAAGATTAAGCTACTTGTAGCTGCTATGCTGAGAGCACCGAGGCCTGTTGCCAGACCAAATACCCATCGATGTTGAATAGTCATTTACAATACTCCATTTTTAGGCTCTAAGGATAGCTTATGTTTTGTTAGATCAGTTTCAAAGGCAAAAAGTGTCAATTGTTTGCCTGGTAAACCAGGGCTTTTAATGGCCTTTAGTGGGTATAGGTGAGGGTGTAAATGCTGGAGTACCAGTTCCGAAGGGGTTAGGTGAGCCTGAAGGTGTTGTCGATGTCGAAGGAACAGCCGTTTTCGGTGGTGTTGGTGATACCAGAATAGCTGTGAAGTAGGCTTCCGAAGGTATTGTACATGGTTGGATGCCAGTTTTCGTAAATGATATTGAGACAGTTACAAGTTTATTGATCGCGCTAGGTTTAATGGCTACGGGAAAAACTGCAAGCCCATCGGAAGTGGTCATAGTAGCCATGGTGTCATAAGTTCCATCAGGCCATTGTATTGTTGCTGTAGCTGTAGCACCACCAATTCCTACCGGATTGCCATCCACAATCTGAGTGAATTTACCGAAGATGCTGACGGTGCTTGTTGAGCTGAATGATGGTGAGGTATTGGTTGCCCAGCCTCCACAATAATATGGACTTAGGGTTGGGGTTGGTGAGCCAATGTCTTGCCCCAGCTTTATGGTGACGGTGACAACGGGAGTTCCAGGGTTAAGCTGGCCAGTGTCATTACTACTGCAAGCGACGATGAGAATGCTGATGGAAAAGAGGAAAAAGATCGCGCTGCATTTCATTATAAGATTGAACAGAGTATATGTATTATCCTGATTGGATAACATAGGTTGAAAACTACTTTCATGTGTCAGATTATTATATGTTATTGAGAATTATCTGGAACAGTATAACATGGCTCTATCTTTATGCTACATTATCTTTAGCCTGGTTACCATAAAAGTACTATAAATGGTTATAGATCAAGATATCATTAAAATAAACGTTTACGGAAGCAGAATGTGTCTTGTATTAAGCAATCAGTCATGTCCAAATGCAAAGGAAGTATCATTAAAGTCAAACGAGATATGCGGTCTGCAAAGATCTCATTGCTACAGCCAGATGTCTCGTTTGGTTTGGATTGGGTTGTTATGAGCTGCGCTAGTCCAAGTTATTGGACTTTGACGGTTAAATTCATGCCAGGATGAATAGTACAATAAAGTTGGAATGTACCAGCAGTGCTGAAAGGTCCAATGGCTGAACTGTCATTGCCATTGAAAGTGACGTTAACTGTTGGCGCACCAGATTCAGTTTTAGGCTGAGGCGTGTTTCCATTCCAGGTACCATTCTTGATAATGTGCTGCGCTGATGAATCATCAATCAGGGTGAGCATTTGACCTTTTTTGACGTTAACCGAACTTTGAAGGAAGCTGGCTCCAGCCATATGAGCCTGTGGTCCTTGAGGAACATTGGCTTCGTCATAGATTGCACAGGCTGCGAGCATAGTGGTCAATAAACTAACTACAAGAAAGCCTACGAGTATCTTTTTATACATGAGTATTCCTTTCGGTCTAAATTATGAATATGGCCTATTTGGCAATCAAATACTGATTGTTTATGAATATAAATACGAGAAGACAATCAGGTACTTTATATACATCATAACAGGAAGATTGAATAGGTTCCAGTGTTTCAGGTCTATAGTAACACATCCTAAAACGTGATGTGGTTCTGCCACATATCGAGGGTTTTGAGATAGCTGGTAATGGGCGACGCTGGCATCTACCCGCCTTGCCAATGAGGCTGGCGCGTCTACTGCAAAGCAGCCAGGCAAGTCGTAAGGAGAAGCGTCCCCACCCATCTTCCCAACAGCCCCCGCCTCTACGCGGCCGGACACCCAAGCCCTGGTTTGAGGGAGAACCAGCAAATGTTATTATCTGATGATTCTTGACGGTTGAAAATGTTCAGTGCTAAAATCCTAGTGACTACTCCCTATGCGTAAACGCAGGGGCATCTACGGACAAACCGAGGGCCTGTAGTCCCAGGCCACAAATATTCAGAGCAGCATTGAGGTCTCGATCACATTGGACATGACAGCACGGACAAGCGAAGACACGGGCATCTAAGGGCATCTTTTGCCGATGTCCACACCTGCAACATGTCTGACTCGTATTGGCGGGATTGACTTTGACAGCTATTCGTCCAGCTTCTTCCGCTTTGGCGAACAGTTGAGCAAAGAATGCCGACCACGAGGCGTCTGCAATGCTTTTAGCGAGACAATGATTGTGAAGCATCCTATTCACCGAGAGGTCTTCGACACAGATGACTCCAAAGGTATTGACGATCTTGCGGCTTTGCTGGTGGGTGAAGTTCTCCCGCCTCCATGCGACTCGTTCATGGACTCGCGCAACGGCTTTCCGGTGTTTGCGTCGCTCAGGAGTCCCTTTCGCCAGTTTGGAGTGCTTACGCTGTACCTTTGCCAGTGCTTTCTCTTCCTTGCGAAAGAAGCGTGGGTTTTCAATCTCCGTCCCATCAGAAAGCGTAGCAAAGGTGTTGAGTCCTACATCAATCCCGACTTGCTCTTGACATTTCGGCAAGCGTTCAGGCTCACATTCAACGGAGAAAGAGACATACCATTTGCCAGTCGAGGAACGCCGGATAGTACAGGTCTTGCCCTTGCCCTTGATGGGACGGTGATAGACCATCTTGATATTTCCTACTTTAGAAAGGCAGACTCGGGTATCATGCGTGATGCGAAAGCCACTCTGAGGAAAGGTGAAGCTATCATATCTTCCCTTGCCCTTGAAGCGGGGAAAGCCAGGTTCTTCCGCATGGTCTCGTATCCGACGAAAAAAAGCCTTGAATGCCAGGTCAACTCGCACTGCAACGTTTTGCAAGACCTGGGAATGAAAGCTATCCAACGAGAGTCGCTCTTGTTTCAGTATCGCAAAGGTAGCTTGCTGTCCATAGAGCGTCAAGCCCTTGCCAGTTTGCTCATAGGTTGCCTTACGCTTTTCGAGCAGATGGTTATAGAGCCAACGGCACTCTTCCAGCCTTTCATTGAGCTGATGCGTCTGTTTCTTGGTGGGATAGAGACGATATTGATATGTTTTACGCATGTCTGCATTGTAGCGCAAACTGTAGTATTGTCAAGCATTGAGCCGCTTCACGGGCGGCTATCCATCCCCAGGTCTCAGGACAGGGGCTTTTCACCGCGTTTTCGTAAATTAGTCAGAATAGACAATACTAGAGGAGCAGCGCCATGAAAACAGAAGAGTCATTGAGCGCAACGGTTGAAGAATATCTAGAGACAATCTACAACATGAGTGCAGAAGACGAGGTAGTAATTGGCGCCAGGTTGGCAGAAAAGTTTGATGTCTCAGCGCCAACCGTAACTGAAATGTTGAAACGTCTTGTGCGGGACGGATATATTGAGATGGATATTAAACGCCAGGTGACACTCACAGAAGAGGGAAACCGAGCGGCTGAAGCAGTGTTACGAAGGCATCGTCTTACAGAACGTTTTCTGGTTGATATGTTGGGCATGCAATGGCACCAGGTGCATGAAGAGGCCTGCCGTCTAGAGCATTTTATTTCAGGCGCCGTAGAAGATCGTGTGATAGCAAGCTTGAATTATCCGAGAACCTGTCCTCACGGTAATCCGATCCCTGGATCAGTAGAGAATGCGCGAACTTACCTAAAAGATCAAGGCGCTGTGCGTTTATCTACGTTGGCAATTGGGGATACGGCTATTATTCTGCTTATCTCAGAGGTAGTTGAGGATGAGGAAGCATTAATTCTGTACTTGCACGACAAGGGTTTGACACCAGGAACACAATTAACAGTTCTGACTAAAGAGGACGAGGGGGAGTCTGTTGATCTGCAGGAAGAAAATTTTAAGTTGCTCGTTGAAGGCCGTGAAGTCTGGATTAGTAAGGCAGTAGCGAGTAAAATCTGGGTGACACAGTAATAGGATGTGACTTTTTTGTGATATTGTGATTTTTTTTGACCTTGACTTTCGATATTAGGGTATGCTAATATCTGAGTAAATTAGTAGGAATTGGGGTAGAGGTCATCCTTTCACAAATATTTCAACGAGTAGGTCGTAGATGATAGCAACATTCGTTCTTTTCCTGCGCGAAGGACTTGAAGCTAGCCTGATTGTAAGTATCCTCTTTGCTGCATTACGTCAATTGGATCAAATGGAGAAGGCTCGTGCTGTTTGGATTGGGATCAGCATAGCGATAGCTGCTTCTTTACTCGGTGGTATTATACTTTACGTAACAATAGATAATTATGCAGGCAGCACATTCCAGACTATTTTCGAGACAATGACCTATCTTGTGGCCGTAATTCTCCTTACTTCTATGACTTTCTGGATGCAGCATCATAGCCGCTCATTGAAGCGCGAGATCACTAGCAAAGCGAGCGCTTCAGGTTCTGCCTTTGCGCTTGGTCTTTTAGCGTTTTCAACAGTTGGTCGTGAGGGATTAGAAACAGCGGTCTTTACATTGGCTTTTGCTTTTCGAACGAATGCCTTGCTCCTATTGGCAGGCGCTTTGTTGGGCCTAGTGGCATCTATATGTTTGTGCGTGATGATATATCGTTTAGGTTATCGACTCGACTTTCGCATCTTTTTCCGAGTCATGGGCATACTCCTCCTTTTTTTTGCTGCTGGACTACTTGGCGATGCCGTCCAGAATATGCAGCAGCTAGGGTGGATTACGTTTGGCACCTCACCTTTGTGGAATACAGCGCACATTCTTTCTGAAGACAGCACTCTGGGCGATATACTTCATACGTTCCTGGGTTATGCTGAAGCTCCGACTGTTCTACAGGGTATCATTTACGCACTTTATCTGCTTATAGCAGGTGGTATATTTGCCTGGATTACACGCAAACCAAGTATTGGGAAACCTGCTAAGACATCTGCCTCCACATTAACGGCTAACAAACAAGTACAGCGTGGCTCATAAGAACAAAACGATATACGAATTTCATCGAAATGGCCGCATTTTTTGATAAAATTCGTACTAATTCATCATTTTTGCTCCGAATAATTGCTAAATTTCAAGCTTCAGGTTATAATTTATATTGTTGTCTTGTTCCTCTTATCCCAAGAAAGGAGCTTTTATGCTGCGGGCACCAATTACAATTAATCGTAATCATGTAGAAGAGATTGTCGCCCGAGAGGAAGCGGAGTTTCGCAAACGTACTCCAGGATCACAAAAGATCCACAAACGCGCAGAAACTTCATTGCCGATGGGTGTTTCGAGTTCGTTTCAGGCAATCCCACCATATCCTCTTTTCGTAGATCGTGCAGCAGGTAGTCATATTTGGGATATCGATGGGAATGAGTATGTTGATTTTCATCTAGGTTTTGGAAGCTTGCTCGTTGGTCATTCACACCCACTTCTGGTAGAGGCTTTGCGTGACCAGCTAGGTAAAGGTAGTCTCTATTCTTTGCCCTGTCCTGATACGGTATATTTAGCTGAAGAGATGGTGCGGCGGTTTGCGCCTATCGAGCTGGTGCGTTTTTGTAATTCTGGAACAGAAGCGACGATGGATGCTATCCGACTGGCACGCGCACATGCTGGCCGTGATAAGATCGTGAAGATCGAGGGTTCATATCATGGTCATCATGATACTGTCATGATGAGCACCAAACCTTCGAAAGAGGCTGCAGGTCCAGTAGAACGACCGCATACAGTTCCAGCTTCAAAAGGCATTCCTTCTGATGTCAAGCAAAAGACCATTATTGCCCCATATAATGATCCGAAAGCTTTAGATCGTATCCTTAGCGAGCATAAAGACGAAGTAGCGGCAGTGATTACCGAGGCTGTGTTAATGAATGTTGGAATTATGCTGCCAGATGAAGGATATCTGCAAACTGTGCGTGACATTACACGCAAGCATGGAGTTTTGCTTATCTTCGACGAAGTTAAAACAGGTGTAACAGTTGCACCAGGAGGTATCACGGAAATCTATCCAGTGGAACCAGACTTGATTTGCCTGGCGAAGTCAATTGGTGGTGGTATGCCGATAGGGGCTTTTGGTGGACGGGAAGAGATCATGCGTCGTATTAATCACAGTGAAGTATTGCACCTCGGCACGTTTAATGGCAATCCTATGTCGATGAAAGCTGGATTGGTTACACTTACACAGATCTTCACCCCAGAAGCTCATGAACATGCTAATGGACTCTCGAAACAGCTTGGCGAGACTTATATAGGCATTATCGAGGAGTTTGATTTGCCAATGCATGTTGCCCAGATTGGCGCGAAAGGTTGTGCTATGTTCCGATACGAACGTGCTCGAAATTATCGTGCATGGTGGGAGATTGACATGGATGTATCGTATGCTTATTGGCTCTTCCTTGCAAATCGTGGAATACTATTCCCTCCTGGCTTCGATGATCAATGGACTGTTTCAATCCAGCATACCCAGGAGGATATTGATCACCACATACATGTTTTCCACCAATTTGTAACTGAATTAGCAAGTTAGCTCTTAGTAAACAAGTCTTGCTCAAGGCAGAATCGGGCAGGCTAGCTTTTCCCGCTTAGCTAGCCTGCCCGATTCTGCCTTGAGCAAGCTAGCCGTATACTATAGACGAAACGAATACGTTTTGCTATACTCACTCCGTGACTTTTACTTTTATTGATGCAAAACCAAATCTATATTTTTAATGCATTGTATGCAGAACAGCGAAGTGCCAATGATGAGCAGGCAACATTTCACACAGCAATTACCTGGGGATACTGCGAAGGATGAAGCGATTATAGAGAAAGCGAATGATAATCAAGAGGATGAATCCCACCCGTTTGATCGCCCCCCAACTTCAACTCCTCAACTTCTAACAGGCCTTACTCCGTTCTGGCATGATCGCGTGATAGAGATTGCATTAGTCCTATCTATAACCCTCTACTATGTAATCGGTAATGCTAACCTCGGTACTGAGTGGCTTTTTCATTTGAACCCGCTCCTCTCATTGCCGTTTCTCATGATTTTTGCAGTGCTTTGCTGGTATCGTTTGCCGTTTGCCGTAGCACTAATACCTTTGAGTCTCCCTTACTATTTGCAACAGAAGACAGTGATTAGCCACTACTCTTTCAGTATTACTGAGGTTGCTCTGTTGACTTGCGTGATGGTGGCATTATCGCAATTTTTGCTACAAAGAGGAAACTGGCGTTATTATCTATCCTGGCGTGAACTACGGGATCGACTGGGGCCATTCGCTCTACCGATCACTGTTTTTGTACTAGCGGCTGGTATCTCTGTTTTGATTGCATTCTCACAGAGAATAGCACTGCGTGCATTTCGTGAAGAAGTATTCGAACCGATTCTCTATGTATTTCTAGCGATGTATTGCCTGCGCACTCGCCAGGATGTTACTCGATTACTACTGGCGATGCTTTTATCTGGGATGGTTGTTGCATTAATTGGTATGGCCCAGTATTTTTTATTCAGAAATCAGCTTGTACTGGAAGCGGATGGTATAAGGCGTGTCCATGCCATGTATGGAAGTGCAAATAGCATTGGACTCTTATTTGATTATGTCTTGCCTATCGGGCTGGCCTTATTACTGGTTAGAGCATGGACAACAACAAGTATATGGAGATCGAAGTGGGTACTGATAGGCGTAATCGTAATCTGTTTACCTATGCTTCTGGTACTTTATCTGAGTCAATCACGAGGAGCCTGGGTGGCAATCGGCGTTGCTTCTATTTTTATACTTGCGCTTTCAATCCGAAATCGTAAGGGGTTGCTCGTGGGAGGTTTGATTGGAATGCTTGTCCTGGGTGCGATTGTACTCTTTTTTCATAAACCTATCCTAAATTTCTTTATCGCCGGCCATCAAGATATAAATGGTATCAGTACTTTAACAAAGCGCCTCTTTCTCTGGCTAAGTGCTCTCGAGATGATTCGTGATCACATCTGGTTTGGAGTTGGTATGGACAACTGGTTATGCTATTACAGCCCAAATACAGTATGTGTTAATCCCGCTCTGGTTCATCATTACTGGATTTTACAAAGTCCTTTTACAGGCGCTTCGACTGATCTGCAAAACGAACCAACACTCTCGCATCCTCATAACATTTTTCTGCATGTATGGGTAAGTATTGGTCTTTTTGGATTTTTGGCATTTATCGCTGTGCTAGCACTCTTCTTCTGGCTCTTTGCGCGTATGCTTAGATTTCTGCACAACAGAAGAACTGAGCGTGATACTTCTATGTGGTGGATGACAATTGGAGTGGGTGCAGCAATGTTTGCGGGCGTGATCCAAGGACTGGTTGACAGTTCCTTTCTTGCACAAGACCTATCTTTTTGCTTCTGGATGTTGGTTGCTGCTCTGTTGTTGCTACGTGTAGTAGCAGGAACACCATGGAGAGCTAGCCTACGACAAAAGAAAATTTCCAATTCACTCTGTGAATAGCACCTCGTGTTGCTGATTTAATCTGAAGTGTCTCCCAAAATACAATCACTTTTCGTTTAGTTCGGTGTATCACTATACAAGAACGTAATGGGGAGCCTATTTACCTGTCCCCGAATCTGCCAATTGGGACCTATTATTGAAGGGTATCGCATGTCTGATCTTCTTGAAGGCGTAATGTTGAGCGAATATCTCCTGTTGCAATGTATCAATAGGGGAAGGGTAGCAGATGTATATCGTGCTCTTCAGACCGATGAAGGACATTACGAGGTTGCGGTAAAGGTATTCCGCACGGGGTATGTTCAGCGTGACTTCTTTCGGGAATATTTTATGACAGAGGCGGAAAAAGTTGGACAATTTGAGCATCCAAATATCATGCCAATTCTTGAATTTGGCGAAGGAGAGGACCTGCTTTACTCTGTTACTCCATTTGTGTCTACTGGCACGCTAGAGGATCTGCTGAGACGTGTTGGTGGGAAGCTTACCGTAATGCAAGCCTTACAAATAATGAAGCAATTATGCAGCGCAGTTCAATATGCGCATGAGCATGAAGTGATACATGGGAACATTAAGCCAACGAATATTTTTGTCGCAGCAGATAGCAGAATACTGCTATCAGATTTTGGGATTGTGCGGGGATATGAAAACAGCCAGCAATCACTCACGCGAATTGGTTGGGGTTCCGCTGAATATGGTGCACCAGAACAATCATTGGGAGTATTAAGACGAGCCAGCGATATTTACTCGTTGGGTGTGTTATTGTTCCGAGTTCTAACAGGAGAACCTCCATTTACAGGACGAACCCCTGTCGAAGTATTGCTCAAGCATGTTCGACAACAAGCTCCTTCAGCACGCATATATGATCCCACTATTTCTGATGCTATAGATGGCGTGCTACGTATGGCACTGCAGAAACGCTCGGATGATCGATTTGCTTCTGCGGAAGAATTTAGTAATGCATTAGCGGTAGCCATAAGTAAGGAGGATTCGGATATCACTTTGGCCAGAAAAACAAACTCATTGAAAAGTGATGAGGACAGCGGATCACATATTTATTGGTCGACTGAGCCAGTCGAATGGTCTCCTCTTGGGGAAGTAACTGCGGATTCAATGCCAGCTACTGCAACAGAATTTCTGAGAAACAAAGCTATGCCGTCGGAAAATGTTGCAAATACGTTAACTTCGCCGTTAAAGTCTGAATTAGATAAAGAAACCGGGAGTGAAGAAAAGGTCACTGATTTACGTCTCAAAAAGTTGTTACCAATACTGGTTGTGATCTTATTATTAATTGGCTTGATTGCTGCTCTTCTCTCTTCTTTTTTCCTCCCTGGACCGCATATATGATGTATGTTTTATTGTTGATAATGCTCGACAATGTTAGGATCACGAACCTGAGCTTCATCAGGGTTAAGGCCAGCCTGCCTGCGTGCACGACGTTGGCGTAGTAAGTCCCAGCACTGATCAAGACTGACTTCCAAAGCCTTCATGCGAGCCTCCTGTTCGTTATTCAATCCAACGCCCTCGGCCTGGTTCATTAATTCGTGTTCTTCGTTCACTAGCTCAGTAATTTGTTTCAGGATTACAGTATCGTCCATTAATTTCTCCTTTTGAATTGTTATCACATGTTTTACTGATACTATTTCTTCGCTATTCTAGCTGATAGAATCACTTGTGTGCAAGTCTTGAATAGGGTGCCTCATTTGTCCTTGAAGCCCTTAGCATCGATGGGTAATCCCTCCATTTGCATAATTTTGAGAGCGTTCGTTGTAGGGCATGGTCCTTCACGCAAGATGTAGTCAAAGACCATCTGTCCGTTAAGAACATCTTCTTTGAAATGATAATTCCTGATGTCTGGTAGATTTTCCTCCAGTGTTACCAGTTCCAGGTCATGTGTTGAAATTAAGCCAATGCATTTTTTCCCAACGAGCGCGGAAATGTAGGATTCACTTCCAATACGTCTTTCGCGATTGTTCGTACCCTTAAATATTTCGTCAATAAGGAAGAAAAGTGCTATGTTGTTGTCAGATTCAACCTCTGTTAGTAGCTTTCTAAGGCGTTTAACCTCAGCGTAGAAATAGGAGTAGCCTTCGGTCACAGAGTCGTTCATTCTAATACACGTAAAAATTCTGAAAAGGGAAGTTTGAAAGAGGTTAGCATTAACAGGTCCTCCTGCATAAGCAAGGCAAAGATTGATACCAACTGTTCTAAGAAAGGTGCTTTTGCCTGACATATTTGAGCCAGTAATGATATCGATTTCACCCTGTTTGGGGATAGAAAAGTCATTTACAACTTTCTGATATGTATGTATGAGAGGATGTCCCAGTCCCCAAGCTCGAAATGGGAAAGCATGTTCGTCTTGATTTTGACATTGGAATATATCAGGCAGAATGTATTCAGGGTTCAAATAGGCGAAATTCGCAAGAGAATTAAGCGCTTCAAGTTCAAACCAAATATGAAGCCATACAGGTAAAAGAGATACTAACTGCGATTTGTATTGCTGAAAGCGAAATGCAAAATAGAAATCCCAGGGCACAAGTACATTCACAATGATCCACAAAAGCAAGTTCTTTTGCAGTGTGGATGCTGAAGCAACACGAGCTATCTTTTTCAAAAGTGATGAAGGACGATGTTCGTGATCCATGTAAAATGGTTCACACAATGCTTTCAAGTGCTGGTTTTTCCCATAGCGGTAGGTTTCAAGGTACTCAAAAATGAGACTGAGTTGAGCGAATCTATCTCTTAATTGGTACGCTTCCTCAAAAAGATCCCCTCGTTGATTTTTTGTGACGAAAAGGAAAAGGATTGTTAGTAGCAACATCATGACCCAATACTGAGGGATGTGTTGCAATAGGTTCAGTAAAAAAAGGGTGATTGTGAGCACTGATAAAGTCAAGGATATAAATAGTAATGGAAGCAATGATTTGGTAGAAGTTTGTACGTTGAGCCAGTTCAACACATTTTTCTGCTCCCATGTTCTGGACATATTTTTAGATGAGAGCAAAGATTTCATGAGCAGTTTGTCACGAAAGATGGTAAGAGGGGTTAGCTCGCGTATAAGAGCCTGTCTTTGACGAATTACTTGTAGATCAGGGGTAGTATTCAATAACCATTCTTGTAAACGTTGGCTTCCCTCAGATAAGACAGCAGTGTTGATGAGTCGATGAAGAGAGTGTTTACCTATGATGTCAAGGTCGGTTGCAAAAGGATGGTTGACAGGGATGTCTGTAAATGGTTCCGTAGGGATGCTATCCCATTCGAGATTGATACGAGCAATATGGGTTGATTTGATTTGCATCCAGATTTTGTGACGCGTGATGCTCCTGTTTATACGGCCATGAAAGTATGCGACAAAGCTGAAAATGGTTAACGTTACAACTGCTCCCATGGTGAGAAGCCACCAGCCTGCAAGAAAGTAAGCCAGTAAGCTAAGCAAAGCTCCTAAAAAAAAGATGGCTACACGAGCCCAGCCAATACGATTGCTCTTTTGATCAAGGATGGCAATGCGTTTTTGCAATCTTTTTATTTGATGTTCAAGAGCGAGGACTCGCGCCTGTTTTTCGGTCATATTATTTGTCACTATGAGTCAACTCTTTACGGTATTCCAGCATGACTGCTTTATGTTCGGGTGAGCGTAGACACTCTTCCTGGGCATCAACCATTTCGGTCATAAGAGTTTCGAAATCTTGATCGAAGGAGCGATCGATCTGAAGTTTGGTATGCTTTAAAGCTGTAAAGGGAATGGACAGCAGTTCTTCTGCCATTGATAACGCTTGTTTATCGAGGTTTTCTCGTGAACAGACTTGATTGATAATGCGCAACGCTACACCCTCTTCACCCGTAAAACGATGACCCAGCAAACAAAGTTGTTTGGCCGGGCCTACACCAATGATTCTAGCCAGACGCATTGGGCCGAGAGCAGCTACAAGACCCTCTTTAACAGCAGGAATACTGAGAATAGCATCGGTTGTGGCAATACGTAGATCGCAGGCCAGAGCAACCTGTAATCCCCCTCCTAGACAGTACCCCTGGATAGCGGCAATAGTTATAGCGTGAAGATTAGCCAGTCCAGTAACGCCTTTTTCCCAGGTGGCGAACCACTCACGAGTGAGTTTGCCCTGTGACAACTCTTTTATGTCGAGACCACTACAAAAGGCACGACCTTCGCCACTGACAATAACAACATGAATATCATTATTTTGAGATAAGTACGCGGTGGCGGTAACCAGGTCTTCCACCCAGGCCCAGTTAGCAGCATTGAGCGCTTGAGGACGATTAAGACGCAATCGTCCAAGATGTCCCTCAAGTTCACAACGCATAGTTTCAAGCTCTAACGTTTGCATAACATAATCTCCTTTGTTCATTATACGAACAGGAATAGAAGAAGGATAGTTTATGATTACACTCATTCCATCGGTTGTTGGAAATGGCACTTATTCTATGGTGTAATCGCGATGACCCGTAGTGGACTGCCAGAGCCATTCACAATTTTGAGAGGCGCAGCGATTACAATTGCGCCTGTGGGAGGAAGCAATTCAAGGTTCATCAAACTTGTTATGCCGAATTTACCTGCACCATGCATAAAAGTGTGGTTTGGGAAAGGGGGATCAAATCCTCCTGCCTTGCCAGCATCGGTGCCGACGGTTTCCACGCCTACACCCAATATATCTCGTTCTTTAGCCAGATAGGCTGAGCATGTTGGATGAAAACCCGGCGAGTGTGGCCCGTCTTCCAGCACATTCAGGAAAGCTTCACGATCTTTGCGCTTGCTCCAACCTGTACGAACGAGTAGCCAGGCGCCAGCAGGAAGAAGTCCATGCTCACTTTCCCAATGTTGTACCCGTTCAGTGGTAAGCAAAAAATCGGGAGATGCTTGCACATCAGATGATACATCAATTACACAAGCGGGGCCGATAAACTTAGAGGGTAAGATGGTATCGGTTGCATTGTTTGGAAGGTCTTTGCCTGTAACCCAGTGGATAGGCGCGTCAAAGTGTGTTCCTGTATGTTCTCCCATATTGATTACGTTCCAATACCAGGCAGGTCCACGGCTATCATAGTGGGAAATCTCGGTAAGAGTTACCCCGGGTGAAGGAGCAAATATTGGAGGGAGGTCGATCACAGGAGTAGCCGGTTCAAGCGGCGATGTCAGGTCAACTATCTTTAAACGACCAGCATGCAGTTCAGCAAGCAATTGTTGCAAAATATTTGTCATCAGACATTCCTTTCATTTCTCTATTTTAGGTCGTGGTCTGCTTGCGCATCTCCTGGAGGCTACGCCAGAACTGGAAGCGATTCTCAAGCAGAGCTAAATCCATATGAAAAGATTTTGGGCTAATGGCCTCGACTTTTGAGACAATCGTAGTCAGCGTGTTGCTTTTAAGGGCCTCTGAGACGCTTTCTTGAAAAGACTGAATTGTATCGGCTTCTTTCACATAGGGGACTCCTGAAGCCCTTGCAATGTCCGCAAGATTTGTTCCGCTGGATGTGGCAGTTGGGAAACCGCCAACGGAGAGCAGGCTCTCGTTATCGAACACGATGTGAAGCAGGTTGCCTGGCTTGTAACGGGCCATGGTGCTCAAGGTTCCCAGGTTCATGAGTAGTGAACCATCACCGTCAAGAACAATGACCCGGTGTTCTGGCATCGATAGGGCTATGCCGAGGCCCATAGATGATGCGAGTCCCATGGCGTGTTCGAGGTAGAAAAAGTTTGCGCGGTGTCCGAGCGAATATAACTCTGCGGCAACTGCACCCATGATTGTAACAACAATACGATTTTCCAATTCAGGGTAAATAGCCTGTAATGCATCTACACGTAACATAGTTAGTCCTCCCACATCACTTCCCGATGCAGTAAGATGGCAACTGGATGTAGGGAAGCGTGAGCCAGCGTATGTGCATCTTTGATACGTTTGGTGATATCAGTAGTTGTGTTTAAATGCCAGATGGGGATATTCAGCGCACGTAGAAGCGACTCTGTAACCAAACCACCTTGAGTTTGCCACGGGTCTTTTTCTCCCCAATGCCCTCTGTACGTGATGAGTAGCATCAGAGGTATCTTATAGAGCAATGCCAGCGAGACAATGCCATTGATAGATGCCAGAAAGCCATGGTTCTGCATGAGCATCGCAGAATTGACGCCAGCGAGATGAGCACCTGCTGAGATACCTACGCCCTCTTCCTCTTTTGCAAGACGTACAAGCTTCATGGTCGGGTCTTCCTCAGCCATGCGGATTAAGTGGACGAGCCAGGTTTCAGGAAGTGCGGAGATGATTTTCACATCGCACGCTTTAAGCGCCTCATAAATAAGCCTGGAATTGTTTACGGAGACAGGCATAACGACCCTCCAAAAAGCATAAAGAAATATGCAGGCAATAACTGGTTTGTATGTAAGTATAGCATATTCGGGATTAGCCACAGATTTAGATATTAGAAGCAAATGTCAGGCATAAGATCTGGAAATTTGGGTCGAAACAATCTCGTCAATAAAGGGAAAGTATGAGATAATAGATGTATAATTTTGCGGTGCTTGCTTATGTATAGCACCTGGCTTTATTTCAAATTCTTTGTGGGAGGTGCATTCTTTTGAACATAGAACAGAAATCAGTCGGCGAAGTTGCGATACGCTTTCTAAGCGGCCCCCTAGTAGAAAAAACTATTTCTATTCAGAAACCGGTGACAATAATTGGAAGAGATCCACAAAGTGATATTGTTGTGTTTGATCCCAGAGTTTCCAGGCAACATGCGTGTATTCGCATGGAAAATGGTACCTGGAGTATCGAAAATCTCTCTCAATCCAGTTTTATTACTATCAATCAACAGCAAATACAGCACGGAATACTTCAGCATACTAATGTAGTGGGCCTAGGAGAAAATACAAGCTTTGTTTTCCTCGTCCAGCGACCCATGATTCAAACAGTACCGTCATCGAATTTCACGGTACCTGAAATGGGTCATCCCAATTATTCACTGACTCAAGAAGAAACGCCGAAATCTTTATCTGCAGCAAGACGATTGCCGAACAATATGCCTCCCAATGTATCACCCTCTGGTACAATGCTTGCTCCCATGGAGGAGAGGGGTATGACTACGTTGACTGTGAGCAGTAATATTCATAGTGATCGTACGATACACAGATTGGACAAGCAGACGCTTAATATTGGGCGTGATCCAGAAAATGATATCGTCATTACAGAGCCTATGGTCTCAGCGTGGCATGCCCAGATAGTGAAGGATAGAAGTAACCTATTTTTTGTTCATCCACATCCATTGAGAGGAAAAACGCTCAATGGTGTGTGGTATCAAGGGCAGCGAATTCGAGGTGATCAACAATTTCGTAAGCAGCTGGTTAATGGCGACATATTCCGCATTGGTGATGAGAATGGAACGTTAGTAACACTCACTTATGATGACGGGGCAGGGGTACCAGTGGAAACACTACCCGAAATGAAGCCCATCCCATTAACTGGCAGCAAGCTTACAATTGGACGAGCACCAGATAATACTGTTGTCCTTAATCATCCACAGGTATCAGCGCACCATGCGGAGTTGGACAAGGTTGAGGGGGGATATCGTGTTCTTGATACTAATAGCACGAATCATGTGTATGTGAACGGACAACGGGTATCGTATCAATTATTGCGAACTGGCGATGAAATTCGTATTGGACCGTTTCTGCTCGTATACACAGGGACTGAACTAAGACAATATGATGAGAGCAATAATATTCGTATTGACGCGCTTCACCTAAAAAAAGTGGGTAATAACAATGTTATTTTGCTGAATGATATATCAGTTGTCATACCACCTCGTAAGTTTGTGGCGCTAGTTGGTGGATCGGGAGCAGGCAAATCAACGCTTATGGATGCCTTAAATGGTCTCCGCCCGGCACATAATGGAAGTGTTTTGTATAATGGTGTGGACTATTATCATAACCTTGCTGCGTTCAGTACCCAACTTGGTTATGTACCCCAGGATGATATTGTACACCGAGACTTGACGGTCGAACGCGCACTTTACTACGCGGCCAAATTGCGGTTGCCAAGTGACTTTACAAAAGAACAAATCAAGTGGCGTATAGATGAAGTGCTCGAGGATGTTGAGATGACCGATCGTCGTTACCTATTGGTAAGCAAGCTATCAGGTGGTCAACGAAAACGTGTCTCAATTGCTCTTGAACTACTGGCTAATCCTGGAGTCTTTTTTCTTGACGAGCCCACGTCAGGATTAGATCCTGGTCTCGACCGGAAAATGATGACCTTATTGCGACGGCTTGCTGATCGAGGACGCACGGTCATCCTTGTAACACATGCCACAAACAATATAAATGCCTGTGACTCTGTTTGTTTCCTGGCTCAAGGAGGCCGACTAGCGTATTTTGGTCCTCCAAATGAAGCAAAAGCTTATTTTGAAAAGGCTGATTTTGCCGAAATTTATAGCACGCTAGAGCCAACCAAGGATCAACCGGATATACCAAAGCGAGCCGAGGAGCGATTCCTGGCATCGCAGGACTTTCAACGATATGTTGCAGAACCACTGAGAGAAGGGCAGGCTCAGCAAGAGCAGATCCAAGGAAAGAAAAAGCCCGAATCTGCTGAGAAACCATTGAAACGGGTCAAGCGAGGCAAAGCTCTGTCGCAGTTCATGATACTCTCGAGACGCTATCTCGAACTGCTGAAAAATGATAAAGGAAACTTGCTTATACTGCTCTTACAAGCACCTATAATCGGTATTTTGCTTGTACTGATGGTGCGTTTTGAAGTAGGTGCAGGTGTTTTCGACGCAAATAAACTCGTACAGTGTCGTACACAGATTCTCACCTCATCAGGTCCACTGGCATTACCACAGTCGCAACAGACAGAAACGATAGATTGCCAGCAGGTAGTCAATTTCCTACGAAGTGATCCAAATGGCCAAGCCTATGCTCAGAAGCAAGGTGGACAACAGCAGGCACTCCAGGTCTTTATATTGCCTGGACCAGGTGCAGATGCTCAGAAGGTACTGTTTATTATGGCCTTCGCGACCGTACTGTTTGGCTGTATTAATGGTGCGCGCGAAATTGTCAAAGAAGCAGCGATTTACAATAGAGAACGTGCTGTAAACCTTGGTATTTTGCCATACATGTTCTCCAAGATAGTTGTGTTAGGGATGCTGTGTCTTTTCCAAAGCGCAGTGCTTGTACTGGTGGTGGAGTTAGGCGAGCCGTTGAAACAAGGTATCCTGATGCCACCAGTGCTAGAAACCTATATAACAATTGCGTTGACAGCACTTGCGGGCTTGATGATTGGTCTCGCGATCTCTGCAATCGCACCAAATAATGACCGTGCTATAAGTTTTGTGCCGATTATCCTGCTTCCTCAGGTGATCTTTTCAGGGGCAATTATTCCCTTAAAGGATTGGTTTACGCAAATAATGGCAAGTATCTTCCCAACCCGCTGGGCGATGGCTGCCCTGGGGTCATCGATCGGTCTACATGCAGACAAAATTGGTGGAGATAAGCTGTTTGGTGATGATTTTACGTATCATGGCACACTATTCTCGATTTACAGCCAGGCGGATGCATTGCATCGTCTGCTTATCTCCTGGGGTGCTCTGATAGTGATCATTATCGCTTTGATGATTGTGGTTGGTTTCTTTTTGAAGAGAAAGGATATTAGGGTCTGAAGAATGCTTATGGGTGAGTTCGTTGGTAAGCATACGGGTTACTGCTGGCAGTTTCAGAGAAAGCGTGTAAACCATGCGGTTGTAAGCTCACCTACTTTCTGCAAGGATTGGTTGTTTTCAAAGGCATTTTGCGCACCTGGGATGATCTCCAGGGTATTAGCGAGCCCGCGTTGCCTGGCCTGTGTGACAATATCTAAATTCGTATCGGAGGCAATTGCTGATATTGATGTGCGGTACATATTCAAGGCCTGTACATCTCTTTCTGGAGCGATGATGAGCGTGGGGGCGACTATTCTGGGCAAGTATGAATTCACCAGTTCGATGCTTGGGGCGACAGCTACGATGGCGTTCACAGCATCAGGCATTATGGCCGAGGCAGATAAGATGGCGGAGGCGCATACACCAGCGCCAAAATAGCCCAGTCTGACGCTGTGAGTGTTAACATTTGCAATCAGCCAGTTTGCAATACCTACTACCCGTTGGTGAAGCACACTGATATTCTCGCGGAAGAATAGTGTGGTTTTGTCTAGTTCCTCATCCTCTGGCGTAAGCAGATTTACTAAAAGTGTGGATAGACCTGCACTGCGGCACATAGCGGCCAGCATACTCAGATTG
>WNFW01001016.1_pt1 | contig 18705 bp, 11 predicted proteins | sample 5400131 | NCBI WGS metagenome assembly WNFW01 (sample SAMN13153362, study PRJNA577476) | soil metagenome | isolation source: 20 cm soil or saprolite under grassland replicate 1 | place: USA:California | collected 2016-06-15 | reverse complement strand
AAGCCTGTTGCTTGAAGTAACTCAGCTAGAGCACTTGCATGGCGTTCACTATGCTGTCGCACGTCCAGCGCGGCAAAATGAAAGCCAAAGACCTGAACTTGTCGAATCAGCTTTGTCAGCCTCCCAAGTGTCAGATCTTGCTCACCATCAGCGATTAAGCTCTCACGCACCAATGTAAGATCAACCAGCAGTTCATCTGCCTCGCGATAGAAATACTGATCTTCTATTCCATTGTTTTCTTCCTGAACAGTCAGTGTTGCGCCAAGGCGTTTCCACATAAAAGAAAGTTTCCGTCTATAAGGTTCTTGTGCAGTTTGTGGTCCAAGTTCGCGATCATAGTCAGGCATACGGAGGGTGTCATAAACAATTGATTGTTCTAATTCCTTACTAACCGAACAATACTTTAGTGATTGCGAATATTCTTGTGCGAGCGCTTCGATGGATAAACGGTACAGTTCAATCACTCGTGTCCGCTGCAAGTGAAGTGCTTGCAGGAGGGTTTCAGACCTTATATTAGGATTCCCATCCTGGTCGCCGCCAATCCATGAACCGAGGCGTAAAAATGACGGAACGGTAATGTTCTCAACCGGATAAAGTGTATGTAAACGTTGTTCTAATTCTTCATAGAGTTCAGGAACAACATTGAAGAGGATTTCTTCGAGGTAATAGAGTCCCATTTTAATTTCATCCAATGGTTCCAGACGTACATGTCGGATGGAGTCGGTGCGCCATAAGAGATGAACGGTGCTTTCGAGTTCACGTTGCAAGTTTGCTCGTTCGTGTTGAGGCATTTTTGCCGCGTGATCATGTGCTTCGAGCAGTTCAACTAACCGGCGGGATTTAATAATCAAGCTACGGCGCGTGGCCTCCGTAGGATGTGCAGTAAACACAAGCTCTATTGAAAGCTGATTCAAAAGTTCCTGGATTGAACGACCTTCCAGGCTATTTTGCTGGAAAAATTCGACGAGAGCACCTAATGAGCCACGTTGTGCTACAGGGTTATCGGCTAATTCATACACTCGACGACGGCGTATGCGATGATGTTGCTCGGCTGTATTGACGAGATGAAAGTATACGGTAAATGCACGAATTACATCGATCGCAGTATCCAGATCGCAATTCTCTACGATATCTCTGATTTTCTTGTCTAAGACAATGATTTCTGTCTCGATTTGTGACCATTCCGGTTCAGTTGCGTATGCAAGGCGTTCAGAGCAATCTCTGAGACGCTTACAGTTCAGTCTCAGCATCTCTTCAGTGTTAAAGACCTGTGATCCATCGTGAAGTAAGATAGCGCGACCAAGAGCATGTCCTAGCGTGCGAATATCGTAGCGTAGAGGTGCATCTTTTTCGATGCGTTGTTCTTGTTCAGGCATGAAGAATTGAGTTTCTGGTACGCTCAAACATGGACAATAATGTATACATACCTTTTAACAAAATACACGAGATGTCTGTAGGGGCCGATTTATCGTGCCCACCGCCGATTTATCGGCTTTCCATGGGTTTCATGATATTTTGTTATTCCACATTATACATATTACATGATCTGATACAAGGTCTCAGTTCGTTACTGTAAAAGCGACATGTTGAGCAAGAACCTTGCCAGAACATTGTGTCGAACTTGCCCAGTAGAGTTCCACGTAAGCTGATCCTGAACCGCCATAAATTGCATAGGCATAACTATATTTGCTCGCAGCACTTACATGGAGACTGAATTTGATGATTTGTTTGCTAGTAAGATACCAGATGAGACAAACAGCGCCAGCATGTCCATTAGGATGCACCTGGAAAGAGACATAGATATTCTGGCCAGTCTTAAATGTCGTGGTGAACTGTGATGGTTGCAAAGTATTTGCATCTACAGCGGCTGACATCTGGGCATTATCTATATATTGCTGCCCTGGATGAGAGGTTGCCGTTTGAGAAGGGATAGCTGTAGCAGTGGGCGCTGATGTGGGTGTAGAAGTAGATATATTAGGCGTGCTGGCACTGGTTGTCGTAGCTGAATTACTTGAGTTACCTCCTGGTAAATCTGTAGCTGAAAAGTACACAGAGATTAAGATCAAACTCGCCGCAAGAATGCATAAACCTGCCACGATAAATCCCAGCTTTGTGTTGCCGGGGCCAGATGGAGGCGTGAATTGTGGAGGAGGGCTTGGAGAGTATCCAGGTTGGTAGACTTGTCCATACCACATTTGCCCAGATTGTAATGGAGGAAAATTAGCAGGAGAACTCTGCACATGTTGTGTCCACTGGTAATTTTGGGGAGGTGTTCCTCCTGCATCGACAACTCTTGAAGTTTCCCAATATGCATATTGATTGTGTGGCTGTGCAATAGTTGAGGATGCATCGGTAGCTGTTGCACAGCGTGGGCAGTTAGTTGGTGTGCGTGTTGGCGAAAGTGGTAATCCGCAACTTGAGCATTTCATGGTTATTGTCTCACAAAGTAATTATTGACCTCGTAACATATCTTTAGTCTATTAAACGAATAACTTGTTTGCCAGTAAGCTATCTCTTGCTAAATGGGCTACTATCATGCTGCTCACTTCCTTGACAGAACAATGTGACCCACATACAATGATGCTACCAAATGTCATAGAGTATATGGCGTTTGGTGGAGAATAGAGTGTAGTTCATCAACGAGAAAAGTTATTTAGGCAGCGAATAGGAAGAGATTTAGACTTTCCGGGCATGTGAGTTGCTTTTTTCGTGCAATGTAACTAACAATAGGGAAAATGTAGGAAAGAATCGTGATTGACAGCAGTGATGTAGAGCAGGTCGAGAAAATACTTGCGCAACATATTGCCAGATTACAAGCATCATTACAAGATGCCTCCGGCGAGATCTCAGGACCGGAGGAAGGTAGCGATGCATGGTTACTTCTCAATGCTTTTATCAGTAATGACCGTCCAGCCTTAATTGATCGTTTTGAGCAGTCAGGTCGAGCTCTGGCTGAACAAGGCGGTAAAATAGAGGCGCGCATTCAGGGTCTGCAATCCTACATCGAAGCACTTGCACACGAGTGCAAAGAGCTGTTCAATCATGAGACTGTTCATTTACATCTTTTAATAGAAGCTACGTCACGCCTCTATCAATTGCAATCTCTCTGTATATCAGCTCTCACGCGTGGTTACCAGGCAGTGATTGACCAGGCTATGTTTGAGCGTCAGCAAATGGAACAGCATCTAGAACATCGTCTACAGTCATTACAACTCATCAACAGCATCAGTAATTCCATGATGGATCAGGATCAGACCCTCGAAATCATTGCCGGGAAAGCGTCAGAAGAATTAGGAGCTGATTATTGCTCAATCTTCTACTATGATGAATTGCAACGTACCTTGACATTGCGAGCTACAAATGGTCCTCGGCCTCTAGGAGGGATGCACTATGTGCTTCACCTGGGTGAAGGGTATAGTGGTTGGGTTGCAGACAAAGGTAGTCCCTTGCTCGTACATGATGCGCTGGCTGATGCAAATTTTGCTATTGAAGCGCGTGTCAGTGGTCAGGAGTTTCGTGGACTGTTATCGGTGCCTATCATTTTCTTCGGGACTGTAGAACGTTTGATAGGTGTCATAAGTCTTCAGTCATTCGAGCCGCGAGACTTTACGACAGAGGAGATAGACTTTGTTGAGGTTGTAGCTGGTATCATAGCTATTAATAGCGAAAATGGGAGACTCTATGAGCAGACAGACGAGCAACTGCGCCGCAAAGTGCATGAACTTTCTACTATCCACCGTGTGACCGGCATTATTACGTCGATTCTCGAATTGGATCGTATACTCCAAATTATTACCACCCAAGCTGTCCAACTGAGTGGAGCAGAACGATCATGTATCTTCGAGTTGGACTCTGAGAAACAACATCTGCAAATTGTAGCCCATTATGGACTTGAAGGTGCCGATGTTCGAGGTATTCAGATCCTTGTTGGTCAATGCTGCGCCGGACGTGCCGTACAGGATGGACATCCTACAATGGCTATCGATTGTTTGCATAGTGATGAAAGCTGTTTTCTCTGTCAGGATCCGATGATTTCGTCTGAGATTCACTCTGTGCTGTGTGTACCTCTCGAAGTAAAACGCAATATACTTGGATGTATTTGTATCTATAGCAGTCATCGGCACCAATTAAGTCAAGAACAAATGCAACTTGTTGTTACATTTGCGAATGAAGCAGCTATCGCAATCGACAACGCTCGCTTATATGAAGAAACTCGTCGTGGGCTTGAGCTTAAGTCTGCCTTACTACGAGAGCTTCATCACCGTGTTAAAAATAACCTTGCCACGGTCGCAAGTATCCTTTCTTTACAACGCAGACGTACGAGGTCGGCTGAAGTTCGTAATATTCTTGCTGAGAGTGTAAATCGGGTGCAAGGATTAGCAGCAACGCATGACTTGCTTTCACATGAGGATGTCAGTGAAGCACGTGTGGATGATGTAGCTCGAAAAATTGTGGGAGTTGCAAACGCAAATCTGCGCCCTCTTGATTCGCAGATCACATTTGAGGTAGATCCCTGTGCTGTTGTCATTCCGTCCCGTGCTGTGGCCATTCTCGCATTGGTACTGAATGAAATGGTATCGAATGCAATCAAGCATGGGATGACAGGAATGAAAAAGGGAAGCGTGACAATAAGAGGGCGAGAAGAAGATGGTCTGGTCATTGTCGAGGTTCTCGATACAGGGAATAAGCTACCAGTATCTGCATCACTTGAGGAAGATGACAGTGAAGGATTGGGGCTTTCGCTCATCCGCAATCTTATGGGAGATATTGGAGGGGAGTTTACATTACGAAAGACGATGGAATTACCTCCTCGCACCTGCGCAGAAGTACGTTTCCCATTAGTTAGAAGGACTCTACATTCCTGATACTTTTGCGAAGTTTATAATTATGCTCTCAGGGTGTATCCACATTTTATACAGAAACGATCTTTAACCTTGTTTTTATTGTGGCAGTTGGGACAGGGATTGAGCAGTACACCACAACGCGTACAGAAATATATATCTGGCTTATTGGGGCGTTCACAATTGGGACATAAGTAGAGCGGTGATGTCGGTGCATGAACAATTGAGGCGGGTCGAAATGTTGATCCTTGGTAGGTATCTTCTCTTCCTGTTACCCGAATCGCATTTCCAAGGGCTTTTGCCAAATCGCTGGCATATTGATATCGATACTCAGGGTTTTTTTGGAGTGCTGTAAGGATAACATCTCTCACAGCAACAGGTATTTGACGATTGAATTGACGTGGATCAGGTGGCTCCTGGTATATATGACTATGGGCGATAGCATGGTAGTTATCACCAATGAATGGCGTCCGCCCGGTCAAAGTTTCATACAACATGATACCCAGTGCATAGATATCAGCTCGGCGATCTACCTGTTCTCCTTTACATTGTTCAGGCGACATGTATTCAGGTGTTCCCACTCCAGCTCCTGGACGAGTTAAGCCATTGCTACTTGCAAGAACTTTTGCAATACCAAAATCTGAAAGAATAGGGCGGTTGGTGAGATCCATCAAAACATTGACCGGTTTAATGTCCCTATGAATGATGCCTTTCTCATGAGCATAGGTGAGTGCGCTGGCAAGTTGCTGAAAGATTTGGTTAGCTTGCACAATACTCATAGTACCCGAACCATCCCGATCATTTTGATTGTTCATACTTGACGGATTTCTCAATGAATCCAGGAAATGTTTCAGAGTACCACCATCAACTAACTGCATGACGATATAAAGATGTCCATCTTGCTCGCTAAAATCGTGAATTGTTACAATATTGGGGTGAGAGAGTCGAGCGACTAACCTCGCTTCAAGGTTAAAGCGATCAACAAAATTGCGGTCTGCCGCATACCAGGGTGGGAGAACCTTGACCGCAACCTCACGGTCAAGATTCTCCTGATTAGCCCTATAGACATGTGCCATGCCTCCCTGGCCTAGAGGGGCAAGTATTTTATATTTACCCAGGAAGGTACCAATCAGGGGATCTTGTTGCATAACCTGGTAAGTGCCCCCCTCATAGTAGTGCAAATTAATGCCTGCCAAAGACCAAAACTGTCTGTCCGAGTTGAATTTTATCACCTTCCTGAAGAGGATAAGGTTGATATTTGTTCACTGGCTGCCCATTGACTTTGGTGCCATTCGCACTACCCTCGTCCCTTAATGCATAACTGTTGTTCCCCAGGCTGATAATTGATGCATGAAGCCTGGAAACTGCAAGGTCCTCGAGAAAGATATCACTTTCTCGGCTGCGTCCTATGCTCAGTGATTCTTTGCGTATCTCGTAGACACGTCCAGGCTCTTTGCCTTCTTCAATGCGTACCATGCCAATGCCTTGTGATCCACTAGTGCTGCGCAGCACTGTCCTGTCACCCTCAGGGCTTTCGAATGGACTGGCGCCAAAGCCTTGTTGTGCCTGTCCAGATCCTTGTTGCTGCCAGGGAATATTACCACCTGGAGGGGTAGTGGGGGGCGCTTGTTGGACGCCCGGTGCCCAGGAGCCTTGTTGTGCCTGTTGTGCTTGTTGGGCAGGTTGACCCCATTGATCAGCCACCTGTGCTGATTGTGACCACGACTGACCTGAACCACCACCGTTTCCATACGTTGTTGGTGCAGGAGGTTGGTTACTTTGTTGGCCCCATGGAGAAGATCCCTGCTGAGGCTGTGCCCATGCATCAGGAGAAGAAGACGGCGTGTCCCATTGTTGTTTTCCTCCAGTACTGGCTGCGCTAGACGCGTTCCAAGCAGGCTGTTGTGGAGCCGGGTTTTGCGCGTTCCACCCTGCGGCTTGCTGTGGAGCCGGGTTTTGCGCATCCCATGGGGAGGGTTGTTGTTGAGCCGGCATTTGTCCCCAACCAGGAGTTTGTTGTGGAGCCTGGTTTTGTGCGTTCCACCCTGCGGCTTGCTGTTGAGCCGGGTTTTGTCCCCAACCAGGAGTTTGTTGTTGTGGAGCCGGGTTTTGCGCGTTCCACCCTGCGGCCTGCTGTTGAGCCGGGTTTTGCGCATCCCATGGGGAGGGTTGTTGTTGAGCACCCCATGCATTGGGTTGTTGACCAGACTGGCTCCAGGAATTTGCACCTGGCATACTTCCCTGTTGATTCCATCCTGGAGGTGGTACCTGTTGTCCCTGACGTTGCCAATCTGAAGATGCCGCAGCATTTGCTTTTTTCTTCTTCCCACTACTGCGAAAGAGTAGTAGTGCTGCGACCAGGATTATGGCTGCTACTACCAGGGCTGCACCAGCTATGACAATGGGATTTGATAGTAGTGAAGCAACCACTATCGAAAATGAAAGTTTGTTTAACGGTTGTGCCTGGTATGCGACAATAACATTGCCTGCAAATCTGAGAATTTCTCTCATGTCGTTCACCTCTCTCCATTGTAGGGGCGCAAATGCTGGTAGAAATTGCACCCGTTCGACCAATGGGTGCGACATGTCGCACCCCTACAATTGCATTTATCGCAATTCAAAACGTACCTCAACACTGCCAAAACGTAGTATATCGCCGTCTTTGAGTGTACGCTCTTCATGCGGCGTTAAGATTACTCCATTTAATCGAGTTTTATTCAAGGCATTGAGGTCTTCGACTGTAAATTGTCCCTGTTGGTTACGCACATATGCATGGCGTCGTCCAACTGTTTTGTCAGGTAGATTAATCTCGGGGAAGATACCCAGCACTGGATCCTGGCGCCCGACAACCATCAGTTCACCTGCCAATTCAATATACTGATTACTCGCAAGAACGTAAAAACGTGCCTTTTTTTGCGGTATTGACGGCGGTTTTACAACCTCTGCATCAGTTTTCGCTCTTTGGCGTTGTGGTTCTTGTCGAAACTGTGTTGCTACTGCTTGACCTTCTAGTACTTTTTGTCCATGTTGATGTTCATATCCGTTTTCTGCTGCCGAATTGTATTCGACAGGTGCGCTACCTTTAGGATGCGTAACCTGAATACGATTCTGTATTTGCTCTATTGCAGCAATGAACTCTTTTGGTGTAGGGTACCGATCATCTGGGGATTTTGACATCGCCTTTTGCATGAACTGATCCAACTCAGGTGGCAAATCTGTTCGAATATGGCAGATCGAAGGAACCTTCTCGTTCATATGCTTTATCACAATGTCAACCGCAGTTTCCCCTTCAAAAGGAGGACGACCTGTTAGCATCTCAAATAATACTGCTGCGACTGAGTAGAGGTCGGAGCGGGTATCAGCGGAACGCCCACTTTCAGCCTGTTCTGGTGGGATATAATAGGCTGTACCCATAAACACATTTGATTGGGTGAGTGTAACAGTTTCCCTGCTTCGCGCTAATCCAAAATCTGTGATCTTCGCAATGTCCTGGCTATTAATGACAATATTTTGTGGCTTGATGTCACGATGGACAACGCCATGCTTGTAGGCTGTTTCTAGCCCCATAGCAATTTGTTTCGCATAATCTAGCGCATGAAATGCATCCATAGGTCCTTGCGTCAAAGTATGGTACTTTAGGTTCTGACCATCGATATAATCCATCAAGATGTAATGGATGTCACTTTCATCTCCATAATCAAAAATTCGCACAATATGAGGATCGCTTAGATGTGAGAGTATGTCTGCCTCCCGTTGAAAACGTGCTAATAATTCGCCATCGTCCGAGAATTCAACATGCATAATCTTCACGGCGTAGATGCGATTATTCTTGGTGTCGCGCGCAATATAGACAGTTGCAAAACTGCCCCGTCCCAGCTCATCAATAAGCTTGTAACGCCCTTTGATGACATGGCCTATCATGTCACCACTCATGCAATTGACTCCTCCTGAAGGCTACTCCTCGCGGCTATTATACATCATCTAGTGTTGAATGTCATTGCTATTGATTTTTAGTCACGGTTATTCATCTATATCCAGGCACTTCGAAACCTAAGTGTGCGTGTATAGAAGTTTAACGCTGCCATGATGGATGTAGGGATTGACTATCTATGTACCTCAAACTCTTCCAACCCTGAATCACATCTTAATGAAGAAACGTGTATGCGAGTAATTAGGTCATTCAATGGGTAGACTCTCCTAGAGGTAAATAATTTTTGCATGATATACTGGCATTACTTCCTGCTCAATTGTAACATCTAAAGACACTGGAAGGAGGAGCAATTTAAATGGCTTCTTTTCGTGGTGTATTGCTTGACATCGATGGTGTGTTGCATGTGAGTATGCAGGCTGTTGCTGGCGCAAATGAAACGTTACTTTGGTTGGAGAAACAAGGCTACCAGGTCTGTTTTGTTACGAATACAACGACCAGTTCTCGTGCGACGCTGGTACAGAAACTAAAGGAAATAGGTTTGTCACTTGACGAACAGCGTGTAGTAACTGCTCCAGTTGCGACTGCGAACTATATTCGCCAACATTACCCTGGCAAGCGTTGTTGGTTACTGACAAAGGGTGATACTGCCAGAGATTTTGCAGATATTCACCTGGTTGAATCGAACGCTGATATAATCGTGATTGGTGGGGCTGAGGAACTCCTCACGTACGAGAAAATGAATCATGCCTTTCGTATGCTGATTGATGGAGCAATATTGCTCGCAACACATACGAATCTTTATTGGCGCACAAGTGAAGGATTGCAACTAGATAGCGGTCCCTTTGTGTATGCTTTGGAACTCGCAACAGGTCAACGAGCTACTGTTCTAGGCAAACCGAATCTCGCTTTTTTTGAGCAGGCATTGTTAACAATTCATGTTCAGCCACAGGAAGCCGTTATGGTTGGAGACGATATAGAAAATGACATAGGCGGAGCGCAAAGAGCAGGCTTGCAAGGAGTACTGGTCTGCACAGGAAAGCATAATGCTCAATCATCGCTATTGGCACGCATACATCCCGATGTAATACTACCTTCAATTGCCGATTTACCTGGCTGGTTGGAAGCAAGCAGTTGAATAGCCTATCCCTCTGTTGGTTCTAATCGAGTGATCCATCAATTTTATCGAAATCCCTACCCCAGCTATGAATATGTGATATCTCTTCAGCTTGCATATAGACGGCGTTGTATGCATCAGCAAAAGATATGTATTTGCCTTTATTTACTTATCCATCATTTCCTGATAGGCATTATATATTTGTAATGCGATTCTTTCTTGAGTATAATGTTCTAAAACACGCTGTCTCCCTCTAGTAGCCAACTGTGCATAAAGTCCAGGATCATCTAATAATTTTCGGATGCAACGGTTCAATTCCTGGACATTGCCTTCTGGGAAAATTAGCCCTGCATTGTCAATGACACGTGGAATTTCACCTGAACTTGAGCCTATTACTGGTGTTTCGCATGCCATAGCTTCGATGAGTACCCGACCAAATTGTTCCATCCAGTTTGGCCGGGTCAAAGAGGGCAGCACAAAAACGTCCATCTTCTGCATCTCGAGCGGGACATCCTGAGGAGGAATCACTTCTTTAAAGATGACACGATTTCCGACATTCAGCCTTTTAGCAAGTTCTTCTAACTCACCTTTCATAGGACCATGCCCAATAAAAACGACTCGGCAAAAATCCGGTAAGTCTAATAATACCTCTATTAGCAGCGTCAATCCCTTCGGTTCAACCAGGCGACCAACATATCCAATTGTAAAAGGCGCATCAGAAGCTCGAAGAGGACGAGCTTCGACGCGTTGATAGATAATTGGGTCAACGCTTAGCGGGAGAATACGAATTGGGCCGTTGAAACCTTTCCGTTTTAATACATCGGCTACATCAAGATTGCCGGCGAGAGCTAGCTTTGCATGTCGATAATTGTATTGCTCGAACTGACGAAAGGGGGGTGGATAATCGCGATAGATATTTTGCCACGCAACGAATAGAGCGGGTATTCGCTTTTGTTGAGCAAGGCGCATGGCCTGGAATGTTGCGAAATTGTAAGGCTCCTCGTCAATATGCAGAATTTCAGGTTGTACTTCTCGGAAAATCTTTTTGAGTTGCGGGTAGTAGTAGATATGAAAATGCCCATTGAAAATCATAGGAGTAACAATCATACAATAGCCGTTCGTGTAAAGCGGTTCGAGGACTTGTTTGCTGCCATCGTCGCTTTGCCAGTACGAGGGTGTCATAAGCGTGAGTTCGATGTCGTTGAATTTCGCCAGTTCTTCTAGCTTGCGTTGCGATGTACTTGCAACAAAGGTCTTGGAGATCATTAATACACGCATATTATTTTTTCTTGCTCAGTAAAAAAGCTTCTTGGTAGACATCGATGGTTTCAATCGCAGTTTTTTGCCAGTTAAATTGAGCAGCACGTTTCAGAGAACGTGCTCGCAAGTCTGCTTGCAGTTCGTTATTCGTAAGAACGCTATGCATCGCTTGCACCATCTCGCGTAAATTAGCGGGATCAAAGCTAATGGCAGCATCCCCTACTACTTCTGGTAGCGAGGTGCGGTTTGAACAAATAACAGGTGTGCCACAACTCATAGCCTCTAGTGGAGTTAGACCGAAGCCTTCATAGAGTGATGGGAAGACGAAAAGACTTGCTCCACAATAGATTGCTGGTTTATCTTCCTCTTCAATAAAGCGATAGATGATCTGGCCCGTTATCCCCAGCTCAGCCGCAAGAGGGCGAGGGTCTGGGAAGAGTGATCCGCTTTTCTTATCAGGATTGCCGGCGATCAATAATTGTAGATCGGGATCTCCTGATTGATAGTAGATCTGAGCGAAAGCTTGTACCAGTTGCAGAACATTTTTGCGCTGATCAAGTCCTCCTAGATAGAGGATATAGCGTCCATGCAGCCCATAGCGGGCACGTACCTTTGACAGGACTTCCGGATCGGAAATCGGATGATATTCGTCTCCTGCGGCCTCATAGATCACACGAATGCGTTCGGCAGGCAATTTCAACGCATCAATCATATCTTGCTTTGCATGTTGTGAGACTGTCATAATTAACGTGGCTTTATGTGCTGCACGAGTTATCAATTGCAAATAGGCTTTCATTTTGGGGTCAGTTCGATACTGCGGCAGCCGCAGTGGGATAATATCATGAATGGTAATAACGCTCGGAGTACGAGGAAAAAAGGGAGGGGCAAAATAGGGAACATGCAGCAGATCGACCCCAGCCTTCCGCGCAGCAGAAATTGAAGTGTATTGTTCCCACATCAAATTTTCAAAACTAGCGTTCCGTCTAGCTAATCGGGGCACAGGTGTCACAATATAAGGAAACTTAAGAAGCGTTCCAATCTTTTCAGAGATGGGCTGTGGACTTAACAAAATATACGTGTTTTTCTGATCCACCTCTGCTAGTGCCTGAAGCAAATGCCTCAGATATTGTCCGCTGCCACTTGCTGGAAATTTGAAGAAATATGTATTAATGCCAATTTTCATACGATAAGAACCTTGTCAGTTCTTAGTTGCCGCAGTATTATCAATCGCAATGCGCATGGAGAATACCTCAGAATTTCTATCCTGGCGGCCAGCCAAATTTCCGGCCCCCCAGCAAATGAAAGTGTACATGAAAGACGCTTTGCCCGGCGTCAGGACCCACATTGGCCACTAATCGATAGCCACTTTCATCAATACTCATTTCATGTGCGAGTTTCTGAGCTGTTGTAAAAAGCTGGGCAAGAATAGGTCCATCGTCAAGTGTAAGGTCTGTCATTGAAGCGATATGCTGTCGTGGAGTGAGCAAAATATGCGTTGGCGCTTGTGGGTTAAGATCCTTAAACGCCACTATATTCTCATCTTGATAGACGATGTTACTGGGTATCTCACCTGTTGCAATCTTGCAGAACAGACAGTTCTCCATTTGAATTCCTCTTATCGTTATTATTCTTCTGTAATGTTGGTATCTCCTGTATAGGAAGTGACAACTTCGACAGATTCAACTGGTGCCTCTTCCTTAGCAACCTCAACTTCGACAGGTTCACTTCGAGTCTCTAAGGCTCCTGGACTAGACTCGGAGTTCTGTTCTTGTGGTTCCTTAGTCCCTTCTTCTGAAGTCGAGGGTTGTTTCTTGTCGCCAGTAATTGGCTCCAGCCCATGCAGAGAAGGATCATTATACTGTGGTAAATTCATTTCTAGGCGAATTGCTTTGATGGCTTGGTAGACATCGCCAGGGTTGAGTGTCAGTTCCTCGGCAATAGTTTTATGCACTCCTATTGGAGGCAGAGGCAGGTATGGTTCATAAGCTGCTCTTATCTTCTCCAGCTCTTCAGTGCTCCCTTTATAAGTTTGAAGTTCCCACCAACTTGGAATACTCTGACGTTCTCTTAAATCTTTAACAATTTTCTTGACAGCTTTCTTGGGAATTCCTAACTCTTGCGCAATTTGTGTGCGAATCCCGTCAAATTCGGTTGGAACTGCAAGTTCTAGATAACGTGCCTCAACCTGGGCAATCTGCTCTGATGTTGGTATAAATGGAGCAGGAGGTGGAATCTTCTCGCGCTTTGGTTTAGGCGGAGTTGGAGGTTTAGGCGCCTTAGCCTTTGTGGGTTTGTCCTCTTTTTTCCCTTCAGAACGACGATTGCGACTGTATCCCGATTGTGGGCTTCGATTAGAACCTCCGGCCATGGGTTGTCGCGGGCGTTGACTTAAACCTCCAGAGATACTGGTGCCATCTGAATGATAGTCGCCCGGACCTCGATAAGAACTATCACGATACGCAGCAGGGCTACGACTTCCAGGTTTTTCTGCTGCCGTTCCGCTTTTCATATCTCTAGGAACAGGGGAAGAAGGTAACTTGGGTTTTGGTTGTTCTGGTCGACTTACTTTTACATCTTCGACTGCATCGATCCAATGGCTTGTGCCTCTGGTTGCTTCTTTTGTTTTAGGAGGCGGGGGAGGTACTGGTTTTGAGGAACTTATCCCTCCCTGTACAGATTTAGAGGTAGAAGTGTGTTGTGTAGCCTTGGCTGCCAACTTCTCTTTTCTGGCTTTCTGCAAGCAATCGGGGCAAGTTATTTCCTTAGCATTTGCCGACTGAAACCACTTGCCGCAGGTTGTGCATCGCATTTTTATTTTGCTCATGCGCTTAATCCCCTGTCTTTAGGGCAATCACAAAAGATTGCTCATGCTGAAGAAATGGACTTCCTATTATCTGTCGGAATGCAGCTTCTAGTATAACAGGTTTGGGAAATGCGTCAATTGTTTTTGCTCTTGTGTTCGGTTAGCTTGTCAGGATGCTTAAATAGTTGCTCGGGAGTCTACAACCCGCATAGAGCTTGACAAGCAGTTGTTCCTGATTAAGAACCGCAACATGCTGATTGGAGCACGTCATATCAAGAGAGCGTGCTCCCATTGGCAGATCCTGACGTATTGGTTTTGGATGTCCATTGATATCGAAGATACCAAATGGAGCGATATTTCCGTTCACTGTAAAGAAAAAATCTCGACCACTAAAATAAAAGAAAGGCACTTTGTACCGCAAAGCAACCTGGACATCAGTAATCAATGTTAAGATATGTGAAACCGCTACTTGATATGGACTGTAGGGATTGATACCGCATCCCTGGTAGCAACCTGTACCTTCTACTACCCAAAGATGTTTTCCCAACCCGCCACTATCCAGATTCACATTGAACTGTTGTGCCCAAAAAAGAAATAAATGATACAGGCTGTTTGTATATTGGTTGGGATAGCCATTATGCCAACTATCAATCAGGCCTAAAGTTTTTGAACGCCAGCTCCAATGACCGCCTGGATGAACAATGTTATTCATTGCGTTCTGCATCACATTCAGGTAGTTTACCTGGTTAACCAAAGGCTGATAGTCAATACCACCAACATGAGGATCAAGCGAACCAAGAAGAACAGGCATGTCAGGGCGAACAGCATGAATCGTACGCTCACAAAGATCATAGTACCTAGCAAAATTTGCTGGAGGAACATATCTGGTGTTTCCCGGGTCATACTTCATCTGTTCATTCCCACATTGCACAGCATTGGCTCCACTATCTGCAATATCCTGAAGGGTTTTTGTATTATACAGAGAAGCACCACTTGTCTGGCATGTCGTAATTAGTACCCTAACTCCGTGACTATGTGCTTTTGCAATGGCTGATTTCAAAGCATTACCGCTTAGTTTGTTAACACCACAGGTAGGATAACCGTAACGAACCCATGGAATACCTGAATAGGTGGTTGCAAGACCGCTCTCAATGCCTAGTATCGGCCCTAAAGGCAGTGGCGTAGGTGTTGGTGTCGGTGCATCGGTTGGTTGCGTTGTAGGTGTAAGTCCAATTGTAGGTGCTTTGACGACCTTGGTAGCAGTTGGAGTCACTTTTGCAGTGGTAGCAGTTCGGTAAGCAAAAGCGGCAACGAGACTACTACACAATAGCACAATAACAGCAATAATTAAGTATTTGCGATTTCTATTGTTCCAAAATGTCATTTTGTTCATCCTTCCTACGAAATGATATGGGCTGAGGAATTGCTTATATTATTGAGATTTAGAAAGGGATATCATTGTATGCTTCAAAGAAATGTTCAACATTTTTCAAATGCTCTGTCTTGCGTGCTGGTGGCAGTGCATTCATAACTAATTTGCCATAACGTTTAGTATGCAGGCGAGTATCCAGAATGGCCATCACACCCCGATCTTCGTGAGTTCGTAATAAACGGCCTAGACCTTGCTTCAGCTTTAAAACGGCCTGAGGAAGAACGTAATTCCCAAACCAATTTTCTTTGGTGGCTTTCATCCTTGCAACTCGTGCTTCATGCACAGGATCGTCAGGTGGATCGAAAGGCATCTTATCAATGACGACTAGTGATAGGGATTCTCCTGCAATATCAACCCCCTCCCAAAAGCTTTTCAGGCCGAAGAGAATGGCACTTCCACTTGCTTTAAATTCGTGCACTAATTCAATACGATTCATTTCTCCCTGTCGTAACAAGCGATAATCCAAATGGGTGGGTAAACTATCTAAAAATATATTGTAAATAGCGTCGAGCATTCGTTTGCTGGAAAAGAGCAGAAATGCTCGTCCCTGTGATGCTTCGACAAGGCGCATCATTTCTTCAGCTATCTTATTCGTGTAGTAGTGCGTATCTGGACCATAAACAGGTTCAGGTAAATGTCGCGGTAAGTAGAGCAATGCATTGTTTTCATAATCAAAAGTATAAGGCAATATGTGTTCCAGCACATCAGGGTACTGCGTATGATCGAGACCAACACGGCTTCGAAAGTATGCAAAGTTTGGACTTTGATCTTCTGGATCAACAGGATTTGGTCCAACTGTAGCCAGGGTGGCAGATGTGCAAATAACCTTGGACTCATTAAACAAATTCTCTTTAAGCAAGGAATTTATATCTAGTGGAGTAGCGTTCACCTCTAAATTGGTGCCTCTTCGTCCGGGTTTTGTTCCCCGCTCAATGTAATAAACGTAAGTATCACGCTGATCAACTGAAAAAACCTTACGAATCGCCTCTGACAAATTATCCGTGCGGGTAAGCAACTTGTCATAAAGAGAATTTTCTGGTTCTTCCATATATTCTGGTCGTTGTTCACGCAGCGATTCTGCAAGTTTGGCAATGATGGTAGCAAGATGCAACCCTTCTTGTAATGGCTCTTGCAAAATGACCCTGCCTTTGTGAGATGCAGGATGAGTAATCTGATCTAGCCTATCCCATGCAAACTTCATGGTTTGTTTTGCTTCTTCTTGCAGGTCGGCCCTGCTATGCTGTTTGAGTCTTTGTTGTGCCAACAATGCAGATATTTTGGACTCACTGACAGTCACAGTAAATGCACGAGTGGCCTCTTCTTCCAGGTGATGTGCTTCATCTACAATGATCACATCGTGCTTGGGCAGTAAATAACCATCTAATACAGCATCTAGCAAAAGTAGTGTGTGATTCACAACAATTACCTGTGCAAGCGCAGCCGCATCTCTCATCTGGCGAACGTAACATCTTGAGAAAAATGGACATTCTCTCCAGGCGCATTGATCACTATCTGCATTAACCCTGGTACGTATGTCATTGGGTAGTGTGAAACCCAGCGTTTCAAAGTCGCCTGTGATATTCAGTTCAAATTCTTTCACGATGTTCATGAGACGTGTAAAGTCAGGATTTTTGAGAAAGGGTTGTGTTTCGATGCGTTCTTTCTCCAGGCGATCAAGGCAGATGTAGTTGCCCATACCTTTGACGAGCGCCGCTTCAAAATCCTGAATATGTTCCTGCACAAAAGGAATATCTTTATAAAAGAGTTGTTCCTGTAAAGCTTTGTTTGCTGTACTAATGATCGCTACTTTGCCGGAACGTACAATGGGAAGGAGATAGGCCAAACTTTTCCCAGTACCCGTTGCAGCTTCCACAACAGCATGCCTCTCTTCAGTAAGTGCTCTTGCAACTAGTGTTGCCATTTCGATTTGCGCTTGTCGTTCTTCATAACCTTGAAGACGTTCTGAGAGTATTCCTCCATGGCCGAGGTCGGTAGAAACAATTTGGTGTAGATGTGAGAAATCATTGTCAAATGACTTCTTGAGAAGCTTTTTTTTACTCGACTTTTTTGACAAATCTTTGTTTTCATCAACGACACTTTTTATACCAGCATCATCGTCTTTGACACTATTATCCTCGTTTGAAGAGGATTGTAGATGCTGTTTTGCGGTATCGACTTGAATCTCGATTGTAGCATCCGATGGAGGAGGATTTTTGATGGATAGCTCTTCTACTAATTTGTCTGAAAGCTGTGCAATATCTTCAGTGTTATTGAATCGAGAATCGGCTGAAATCTCTGCTGATTTTTTAGGTCGGTGTATCTGCCGAGACAGTGTTGGTTGAATGGATTTTTCCCCAACAAAGGCTTTTTTTGCATCGAATGGAAACCCCATCAGAGCTCGTAAATAGGCATCAGAGAACTTCAGTAAATGCTCAAAGCGATCTCCAGGTTCTGGTGAAAGTGCTTTGATGATTACTGCTTCCACATTTGAAGAAATTGTGGTATTGAAACGGTGTAGTGAGGGAATCGGCTCGTGTTCTTGTTGGTATAGTAATTCATCATGCCTGGTGGCAGTGTAAGGGCGATGTCCGCATAGCCATTCATAGATGATCACGGCCAGTGAGTACTGATCGCTTGCTGAAGTCAACGTACCTCGTATATGCTCAGGAGCTTTATAAGGTAGTGTTCGTGTGTCTAGATGGTTAAATGGCTGAAGAAATTCCTGGGGCATCGGTGAGAAATCCGTAATTCGCAATTCCTCACCGAAAAGGATATTGCCGGGGTGGAGATTTCCGTGCAATATATGTGAGACGTGTGCATATTGTAAAGTGTCCGCGATGGTCGAGAGATATGGCTTGATTTGGTCAGGTGCAAATATTTTGCCAGTAGTAAGTTGTTCAGCATTTTCTATACCTTGAATGTACTCAATTACATGATACCCAAGGTCTTGCTGATTACTAGGCTCAGTAATGATCCCAAAATCGTGTAATTCGTTTATGTTACTGCGCCTGAGTTTTTTGAGTTGCTTGGCATGTGTCAGAAAAGACTCTTTAGCCATTGTTGTAGAAAGAGGGATATTGAAGATCTTAAAGATGACGTATCTTTTTTTACGCAGTTCATCTTTTCCCAGGTAGGTATAGCTTATGGGACTTTCGTTAAGCAAACGGATGATAGTATAGTGGTCGACACGTTGTGGTCCTGCATCTCCCATGTAGTGTTCTTTCCCCCTAAATGTGAACAGATGTTTGCTTTGCTCAGAAGTATAGCATATGTATGATACTGGAACAACAGATTTACAGCTACAAGAAGTTTGTTCAGCAGAGT
>WNFW01002404.1_pt1 | contig 18715 bp, 18 predicted proteins | sample 5400131 | NCBI WGS metagenome assembly WNFW01 (sample SAMN13153362, study PRJNA577476) | soil metagenome | isolation source: 20 cm soil or saprolite under grassland replicate 1 | place: USA:California | collected 2016-06-15 | reverse complement strand
CGCAGTCGTCGTTCGTCACATCCGAGGGCATGCTGATCGGCCCCGCGGTGATCCATACCGCACTGGAAGCGGATGCCCGCCTCCGGGAGATCAGGGCGGAGCTCCAGGTACTCGCTCACGATCTGTCGGCAACGGAGCAACAGCTTCGTCCGCGCCGCGAGCGGCTCGGCGAGATCGGGGAGGAGGTCGCCTTCCTGCGCGAGCAGATCGAAGCGGCCGACGCGGACATCACCTCCGCGGCCGAGCGCCTGACCTCGTTCGAACGCGACCTGGGAGGGCTCCGGACCGAAGAGGAGATGCTGCGACATCGGATCGCTGCGGTCGAAGAAGGCGAAACGGCGTGGCGGGCCCGGCTGTCGACGATGGCTCCTTCGCCGGCTGAGGACATGCCGGAGCTCCCGCCGCTGCCCCAGTCACCGATCCAGGTCCGTGTCACGGTGGAGACGCTCCGACGCGATCGCGCGAACCACGATCACCGCTCCGCGGAGCTTCGCGCCGAGCGGGACGCGTTGACCGAGCAGGATCCTCATGCGATCCGTCAGGCGTTGGCGGAGGCCTCGGCCTCGCGGAGCGAGGCCGAGGCCACGGCGCGCGCGGCCGAAGCCGCCTGCGCGGCAGCCGGCGAGATCCGCGACGGCGCAGCCGCCGCGGAACGTGAGGCCGCGGAAGCCGAGGCGCGGGTGAACCGCTCGTGGCGGGAGGCCTCAACCCAGCTCGACCGGCTCCGCGAGAAGTACGAGGAAGACGATCGCTCTCGCGGTGACATCGAGCGTCGGATCGCGGACGCCGAGCGCATGCTCCGCGAGGGGTTCGGGGTTGAGCCGCCGGAGGCGCTGGCCGAGCTCGGCGAGGACGATACGGTCGAGGGCATCGGGAAGCGACAAGAGCTGGTGCAGCGGCGTCTCGGCCTCCTCGGCCGGGTGAACCTCCTGGCCGTCGGCGAGCTCGGAGCGGTGCAGGAACGGCACGACTTCATGCAGCGGGAGCTCGATGATGTTCGGGCTGCTCGCCGTGATCTCCTCGAGCTGATCGCGCAGGTCGACCACGACATCACCGAAGCGTTCACCACCGCCTACCACGACGTCGCGATGCAGTTCGAACGGCTGGTCGCCGAACTGTTCCCCGGCGGCGAGGGGCGCCTGGTCTTGACCGATCCGGCGAGCCCCCTCGAGTCAGGGATCGAGATCGAGGCCTCGCCCGGCCGCAAGCGGGTGAAGCGCATCTCGCTGTTGTCGGGTGGCGAACGCTCCCTCACCGCCCTTGCGTTCCTCTTCGCCATCTTCACGGCGCGGCCGTCCCCGTTCTACCTGATGGACGAGGTGGAGCCTGCGCTCGATGACGTCAACCTCAACCGGTTCCTCCGACTCGTCGACGGGTTCGCGAAGGACGCACAGGTCCTGATCGTGACCCATCAGAAGCGCACGATGGAGATCGCGGGGATGCTGTACGGGATCTCCTTGAACGCCGACGGCACCACGAAGGTCGTCGCACAACGGATGGAGCACGCCTCGACGGAGGCTCCGACGGTCCGCGTGCCGCAGGCACAACCCATCCGCTAGCCTTCTCGCCCGATGTTGTGGTACGTCCTCGTCTTCGCGATCCTCGCGGTGCTGCTGGTGATCGCCGGCACGATGAGGATCGTGCGCCGCCGCCGCTCGGCCCTCGGTCATGCCCACGTCTACCCGGCCGCGCCGGAGCATCCCGCGGCGCAACGCCACGCCGGGGCACCGAGGGAGGTCGGTGCCTCCGGCGGTGCGTTCCACAAGGGAGGTCTCGGCCCGACCCTGAGGGGCCTCTTCCACGGCAGCGCGACCGAGACGACCTGGCACGAGCTCGAGGATCTGTTGTTGAAAGCGGACGTGGGACCGAAGGCCGCCTCGGACATGGTGCAGCGCGTCCGCGCCGACCACCCGACGGGGGGCAACGTCGTCGATACCGTCCGCGGAGAGATCCTCTCGATCCTGGGCCCCGACCTGCCCCTCACGCTCGACGGGCAGCTCTCGGTGATCCTCGTCGTCGGCGTCAATGGATCCGGGAAGACGACCACGATCGGGAAGCTCGCGAAACGGCTGGTTTCGGAGGGCCGCGTGGTGAGCGTCGCTGCGGCCGACACGTTCCGCGCGGCGGCCGGCGAGCAGCTCGCGATCTGGGCGCGCGTGGCCGGCGCGCAGCTGATCGCACAGGACCGGGGGTCCGATCCGGGCGCCGTTGCGTTCGACGCCGTCAAAGCCTCGGAGGCCCGCGGTGTCGACGTGCTGATCGTCGACACCGCGGGGCGTTTGCATACGAAGCAACCGTTGATGGACGAGCTTTCGAAGCTCAAGCGGGTGGTCGAGAAGGCGGGCGCCGCGGTGGATGAGACGTTGCTCGTGCTCGATGCCCAAACGGGGCAGAACGGGATCGCCCAGGCTCGTGCGTTCACCGACGCCGTCGAGATCACGGGCGTGGTGCTGACGAAGACCGATGGCTCGGCGAAGGGCGGCATCGTCCTGGCCGTGCGCGAAGAGCTCGGCGTCCCGGTCCGGTTCGTCGGCGTGGGGGAGCGGCCCGACGATCTCCGCCCCTTCGACGCTCGGGTGTTCGCCGACCGGCTGCTGTCGTCGGTCTGAGGGCGATGCGCCCCAGGGTCCTCCTCGTCGAGGATCACCCCACGATGCGGGAGGCGATGCGCATGGTGCTCGCCGATGAGGGGTTCACCGTCGATGCGGCAGAGGACGGAACTCGAGCCTTGGACGTGATCACGAGCGAACGGCCCGACCTCGTTCTCCTCGATCTCAACATCCCCGGCATCCCGGGCTCCGAACTGCTGGCGGCGCTGAGATCGAGCCCTCGGACCTCCGACATCCCGGTCATCGTCGTGACCGCCGAGGAAGAGGAGGGACGTCGCGCCGCGATGCGGGCGGGGGCGGATGACTATCTGACGAAGCCCTTCAGTCCGCGTGCGCTGGTGCGGACGGTCGAGCGGGTGCTGGGAGGGCCCGGGCTGTCGGGAGGGTAACCGTGAACGTGGAGCCTTCACCGACCACGGACGTGACGTCGATCCAACCACCCATCGCCTCGGTCAGCAGCTTCGAGATGTAGAGGCCCAACCCGAACCCCTCCGTGTGCACGAGGCTGCTCTCCCGCTGGTGGAACCGCTCGAAGATCCGGCCAACATCGGACTCCGGCATACCCGCACCGCGATCGACCACGTCGAACGCGACCGTTCCCTCGACCGGCGTCCTCCATCGGAGCACCACCTCCGCGCCCGCCGCCGAGAACTTGACGGCGTTGTGGACGAGGTTCGTCAGGACCTGGATCAGCCGGTTGGGGTCGGCCACCATCCGACCCGGGGCGTCCGCACCTTCTTCGATCTGGACGCCGGCGGCGCTCTCGCCCAAACCGTTGGTCACCTGTTCGAGGAGCTGCCGGACGTCGACCTCGGTCGGTTCCAACGAGAGCTTGCCCGCCTCCACCCGGGAAACCACTAGGAGGTCCTCGACCAGATGGATCAAGCGATCCGTCTGGGTGAGCACGATCGCCAGATACTCGTCGCGCTGATCGATCGTGAGGTCGCTCCCGCGTCGCCGCAGCATGTCGACGAACCCGCGGATCCCGGAGAGCGGGGTACGGAGCTCGTGACTGGTGATGGCGACGAAGTCCGACTTCATCTCGTCGAGTTCTCGGAGCCGCTGGACCGTTGCCTGCTGATCGGCGCGGAGCCGCGCAGACTCGAGCACCAGACCGAGCTGATCGGCGAGTCCCCGGAGCAGCTCCCCGCGCTCTTCGTCCAGCCCGCTGTGGTTCCCCGATCGCAACGATCGCTCATGGACGGCCCCGACGATCTCTCCACGGACGACCATCGGAACGACGGCGTCCGGAGGCGCGATCACCGGCGATCCCTCCAGCGCGGCCGCCGCGACAGGCGCCGATGCAGGGAACAGACGATCGCCACGGAGGTAGCCGGGGTCGCCGTGGACGCCGTACGCGACGAACCCGACCTCGCCGGCCGATCCGCTGTCCCGCACGAGGATCCCGAGGGCATCGCACCCGAGCTCGGTGGCGATCGCTTCCGCGGTGGGCTGCAGCGTGGGCGCCAGCCGATCCATGTCCGGTTCCGCGAGCGCCGCCGCGTGGAACGCCGCAACCTCACCCCGGGCCTGTCCTTCCTTCGCCGCTGCGTTCTCGGCCCGGGCGGCGGCTGCCTCGGCATCGCGAGCGCGGTGCTCGGCCAGCCCAGCCTCGCGCCGCGACATGGACGCGAACGACCCCGCGACCGCTCCGACCACGAGCGCCATGCCGGCCCGGAACGCGATCGTCGGCGCGACCGTCTTCATCGCCGAGGCGGCGGCGGCCACCCCGATCTCGGGCAGCAGCTGGCCGACGAGGAACGCGGCGGCTCCGAGTGCGGCGCCCGGCAGGCCCCATCGCGCCGCCCCCTCGAGCGGCACCAGGTACCCGACCACCCAGACGGGATCCGCCGGACCATCCGTCGCGAGCCAAACGAGGCCGACGATGACGAGTGCATCGAGCGCGAACGCGAGGACCCCGAGCGCCGTGAGCTGCGCGCCTTCCGCCTTGCGCGCGGCACCCGAGATCGCGACGTTCCCCACCGTCAGGCCGACGACGAGCGCGACGCCGAGGGGCAGCACGAACGTGGGGTCGCTCGCCCGGTCCCGGATCGCGAACCCGACTTGGACGGCTCCGAACGCGGCAACGATCCATCGCAGCACGACCAGACGCCGTTCCAGGAGGCGCGCATCATCGTCGCTTCGCACGGTGCCCATCCCCGGTTCTCCCGGCCGATACACTAGGTGGTCGAGCGGCTCCAACACCGCAACCAGCCACCCACTATGTTCGACAAGCTGACCCTGCGCCTGGATGGCGTCTTCTCCAAGCTCCGAAAGCGAGGCAAACTCCACCCCAAGCAGGTGGACAATGCGCTCGCCGAGGTCCGTGCGGCGTTGCTCGAGGCGGATGTCGCCGTCGAGGTCGCCGACGACTTGCTCAACCGCGTCCGTTCGCGCGCGCTCTCGGAAGAGGTCCTGAAGAGCCTCACGCCGGCCCAACAGGTCGTGAAGGTCATGAACGAGGAGCTCACGGTGACGCTGGGCGGGGAGCACCGGCCCTTCACCCTCCCGGGTGCGTCACCGGTCGTCGTGCTGCTCGCCGGCGTGCAGGGGTCGGGCAAGACCACTGCGTGCGCGAAGCTCGCGAAACATCTGAAGTCGAAGGGACGACGACCTCTCCTGGTCGGCGCGGATCTCGAGCGCCCGGCCGCCGTCGAGCAGCTCCGGACCTTGGGCCGGGAGATCGGCGTCCCCGTGTGGTCCGAGGGGCGCGATCCGATCAAGCTCGCGAAGAACGGCGTGAAGGAAGCCGAACGGACGGGCGCCGACGTCGTCATCGTCGATACCGCTGGGCGCCTGCACGTCGATCCCGACATGATGAAGCAGGCGAGGAAGATCAAAGACGTCACCAGGCCGGCGCACGTGTTGATGGCATGCGACGCGATGACGGGACAGGATGCGGTGATCCAGGCTCGCGAGTTCATGCGCGACGTGGATACGACGGGGTTCATCCTCACCAAGCTCGACGGTGATGCTCGCGGAGGTGCCGCGTTGTCGATGGCCGCGGTGACGGGTCGCCCGATCTTCTTCGTCGGGACGGGGGAGCGGTTGGACGACCTCGAGCCGTTCTACCCGGATCGGATGGCGGGACGGATCCTCGGCATGGGCGATGTCCTCACGCTGATCGAGAAGGCGCAGGACTCCGTCGATGCCGAGAAGGCGGCCGCCGCGGCCGAGCAGATGATGAAAGGACAGTTCAACCTCGAGGATTTCCTCGGCCAGCTCCGCCAGATGAAGCAGCTCGGCCCCATCCAAGACATCCTCAAGATGCTGCCCGGGGTGCCCGGCGGCAGGAGTGCCGTCAAGGAGATGGCCGATGCGGTGGACGAGGGAGAGCTCCGTCGCGCCGAGGCCATGATCCTGTCCATGACCCCCGAGGAGCGGAGGAATCCCGCTATCATCTCCGGGTCCCGCCGCCTCCGGATCGCCAACGGGTCCGGGACGACGACCGCCGCCGTCAACCAGCTCCTCAAGGACTTCGAGGGTGCACGGAAGATGATGCGGTCGATGATGGGCGGGAAACGGCTGCCTGGGATGGCGAAGGTCCCCGGCGCCCGGCCGAGGACGTAGGAGAGACGAACGACATGGCAACGAGGATCCGTCTGCGGCGGATGGGGTCGAACAAGCGACCGTTCTATCGCGTCGTGGTCGCCGACCAGCGGAGCCCGCGCGACGGGCGGTTCATCGAGATCATCGGCAAGTACCACCCGCTGCACGATCCGTCCGTGATCGAGATCGACCCGGACCGGGCCTTGCACTGGCTCATGGTTGGCGCTCAGCCGTCGAACCAGGTCCGGAACCTGATGACCAAGGTCGGGATCTGGGAGCGGTTCGTCGCCGAGCGGCCGAGGGCCGCCGTCTCGACCACCTCCAAACCGGAGCGGCCGGCGAGAGCGAAGCTATCGAAGAAGGCGCAGGCCAAAGCGGCGGAGGCGGCCGAACAACGCACCGAAGCGCCGATGGCCGTGCCGAAGCCGGAAGCAGCGCCGGAGGCAGAGGCCCCGCCGGAGCCGGACCAGGCGGCCGCAGAGCCAGCTGCGCCCGCGGCATCGACCGGTCCCGATCCCGACGAAGCGCCTGAGGCGGATACCGTCGGGGCGGACGTGCAGGAGACGCCCGAGGGCTGACGTGAGGGAGCTCGTCGAGTTCCTGTGCCGTGAGCTCGTCGACGACGCGGACGCCGTACGCGTCCAGGAGGCGTTCGATGAGCGCGGGCCGGTCTACACCGTGACGGTGGGCCCGGGAGAGCTCGGGAAGGTGATCGGTCGAGGCGGCCGGACGGCCAAGGCGATCCGCACGGTCGTTCGCGCGGCGGCCACCCGGCAGCATGTTTCGGTCCGCGTCGACTTCGAGGATTGACGGTGGAGCGGCCGACGATCGTCGTCGGCGTCGTGCTCAAGCCTCACGGGGTGCGGGGTGAGGTGTCGGTGCAGAGCCGGTCGGACAACCCGGACCGTTGGACGTCCGGATCGATCGTGTTCGACGACACGGGCACGAGGTACCTGGTCACGGCCGCTCGCGCCCACGGGACGCGCCTGCTCGTTTCCTTCGAAGGGATCGCCGATCGGATGGCGGCGGAGGGCCTCCGCGGTCGGGAGATGCTCGTTCCGGAGTCATGGCTCCCCGACCTGTCCGACGGGGAGTGGTGGCCCCACCAGCTCGAAGGGTGCGAGGTGGTCACCGAACGCGGACGCGATCTCGGCATCCTGTCGGAGGTGATCGCCAACCCGGCCAACGACCTCTGGGTGGCGGTGGACGGGTTGGGGAACGAGACCCTGGTTCCCGTACTGAAGGACCTTCTCGTCGACGTGGATCTTGCGACGAAACGGATCGTGGTCCGAGACGTTCCCGGGCTCACCGTCCCGGAGGATTAGAGCTCCGCGAGCTTCGCAAGCGCATCGATCTTACGCAGGACGTAGCGATGGCCGTCGCGGTGGACGAGGGCCCGTCGTTCAAACTCCGTCAAGATCCTCGTGACGTTCTCGCGGCTCCCGCCGCAGAGGCTCGCAAGATCCGCCTGCGTCACCTCGGGAACGACGACGCCATCGTCCGGGAGGTCGCCGAGGTCTGGGGTCACCATCTGCAACAACCGTTTCGCCACGCGTCCCTTCAGGTCCAGGAAGAGGAGATCGTCAACGAAGGCTTGCTGTCCCTGGAGCTGTCGGGCGAGCGCCCTGATCACATCATGCGCCGCCGCCGATTCTCGGGTGACGAAATCGACGAAATCCTCACCCGCCGTCGCCCACACCTCGCAGTCGGCAAGGGCGAGCAGGCTGGCCGTGCGCGGCATCTCACCCAGGGGGCCGAGTTCACCCACGAATTGGGGGGTGTCCACGGTGGCGTGATAGACGCGCGAGCCGTTCAGCGCAACCGAGCTCACCTCGACCCGACCACCGAGCAAGAAGAACACGTCGGTCGCACGTTCCCCCTGGTGGCAGAGGTACGTCCCCCGCCGGTAATGGCGGATCGTTCCGCCCGAGGCGAACCGGGCGATCGCGACCGGCGTCACCCCCTTGAGCATGGAGGTCGCCGCCATGGCCTTCTCGAGCGGAGGTGCGACCGTCTTCCGTGGCACGGCCGTAGCGTCGCACACAGCGACGGTGCCCGGAAAGCAGGAAGACCCGGCCGAACGGCCGGGTCTTCCTCCCACTGGTTCGGAGCGTAGGCGTGTCTACCAGGCCCTCATCGCCTTCGTAGCCTTGATCGCCTTCGTGGCCTTGACGGCCTTCGTCGCCCTGACTGCCTTCGTGGCCTTGACGGCCTTCGTCGCCCTGACCGCCTTCGTCGCCTTGACCGCCTTCCGGGCGGTCCTCTCCACGCCGGCCGCAGCTTTCTCGCTCTTCTGCGCGTCCTCTGGGAGCTTCGGGGTGATCCGTTTCTCCGCCATCGCCGTTCTCCTTCCGTCGGGGGTCGGACCCTCGATCTGACCCCCGAATCGTTGCACGGCCGTCGCGCGGCGCTGTGCCGGTGGTCACCGGAACCGGCGTGTCGTTCATCAATCCAGATGTGTGACACACGTCACACGATGGATGCGACGTTCGCCAGGGTCAGGTGTCGAGCTCGGGGAGTCGGATCGGGTCCGGCCGTGGTGTACAGGTTCCGCAGTGCAGAGCGTCCTCGACGACGAGGGCCTGCGTGGAGTCCGCGCCTCGGAACAGCTCGAGGATGTACGGGCGCTCCTTGACATGGTCCTCACAGATGCCACGACCGCAGAACCGGCAGGTGCCGACCGCGGTGCGATGGCAGGTCCAACAATCCACCCCTACCCCCCTTGGTTCCCTCAATGCTCCCACGTCTGTTCCGTGGGAGGCAGCAACTCATGTCGTTGGAATGCCTCGGCGATCACGCGGTCGAATCCCTCACGAGACAGCTGGAAGGCCCGAACCGGCGTGTGCGCGACGACGCTGGCGTTCCGCGGCTCGTCGTTGAGCAGCGCGACCTCGCCGAAATGGTCTCCGGGGCCCAGCCGGGTGACCGGACGACCGTCGCGGATCACATCGACGCGGCCCGATCGGATCGCGTAGAAGGCATCGCCTGGCTCGCCTTGCTTCACGATGGCCTCGCCGGCCGACACGGTGAGCCATGCGCCGTGATCGATCAGTTCGCCGAGCGCCTCGGAAGCGAGATGCCGGAAGGTGGGGTGCTCACGAAGCTCTGCCATCGCTTGCAACGTCAGCCCGAACGCCGGCGCGTCGATCGAGTCCGCGAGCAATCGGTCGAACGTGCCCTCGTCGACCTCGAACAGCTCGACCTCGCCGTCAGCCCGCGCCGTCGCCGATCGCGGCGTCGATCCGAGGAGGCCGAGCTCGCCGAACGACTCTCCACGGTGGAGCTTACGGAGAACGTTCGTATCGCCCGTCTCGGGGTGTTCGGTCTCGATCGCGACATGCCCCGATCGGATCACATAGAACGCGCGCGCACGTTCGCCTTGCCAGAAGACCGCCTGTCCCGCCCGCACGGTGCGCAGGCGGACGCGGCCGGCGAGGTCGTTCAACACCTCTTCGGGGAGATCCTCGAAAGCTGGCAGCGCATCGATCAGCTGCGCGGCTTCGATCCTCCAACCGGTCTCGTATCGGAACCGGACCCTTCGGAACCCGGCTCGGAGCCTGCGCCAGAGGCTTCCGCCGAGCGCCAGGGCGCCTCGGATCAGCGGTCCGGCCACGAACACGGCCAGCAGGACGAGCAGGACGCGCGAGAACGGCCCCCCGTCCCAAAGGGCCTGAACGATGCCGCCGAACTGGGCTCGCCAGAAGTAGAACGCCGTGACGAGGACGAATGCCGCGAACAGCGACCCGATCAGGCCGTAGAGGGCCAGCCCGACCTCCTGCTTCGTGAACGGATCCCGCGTTCGGAGCTTGTGCCACAGGTCGTGCTGGATGAACTCGAGCGAACGCGGCCGAAGGTCAGGCACTTGGATCAGATCGGAGAAGATCCAGTATCCGTCGAGCTCGAGCAACGGCACCAGGTTGAGGAAGATGATGAACAGGTTCAGGAGGGCGAACCGATACAGGAAGGGCGCGGGCCAAGAATCGGGGAAGACGAACAACACGAACGAGGCGAGGCCAGCCAACACCAATTCTGCGAACGGCCCGGCGGCGAACATGAGGATCCGCGGCCACCGATCCATCATCAGACTGTCGGTCGCGGTGACGTAGAACGCCGGCCGCCCGAAGTAGATCAAGAAGCCGGCGCTCCCCACCGTCCGGCCGTAGTGCTTCTCGATGGATGCGTGACCGAGCTCGTGCGCGAACGTGAGGACGAACGAGAGGGCGATCAAGAGAGCCGATTCGGCCGGAGCGGCGGTGGCGTTCAAGTGGAACCGGCCCGATCTCTCCACCGCGATGAACGCCGCCAGTCCGCCGAACGCGACCCCAAGCATCGCGATGACTGCGGCGGGTCGGAACAGGATCCGCAGGAGGTGGTCGTCGATCCAGCCGACCGGTCTGTCGGGGCCTGCCCAGTCGATCTGGAGCGTCTTGGCGAACTTCCTGAGCTTGGGGAACGCCGTCCTCGACCGGTCGAGGGCTTGTGCGAGCGCGGTGTCCGTGTCGAACGGTGCCGGGTCGAGGAACCCTCCTTCGTCGAGCGACTGGGTGAGCTCGACGATGGCGTCGGCGTCGAGGCCCCCCTCTTCGTCCAGCCGCTCGACGATGATGTCCGCGACGCTTCGGGACCCGTCCAGGAGGGGGAACAACTCCACATCTGAGGGCTGCAGCCGGAAGTGGACGGTTCGAGTGGGGTTGGCCACGATCGCGTAGTCGTCGCCCCACGGCAACCGGAACACCTTCCACTCGGTCCCTGCTGCGAGCTTGGGGTGGAAGGCGGTCGGGTCCAGTCGCTCCGACAAGGAGGCCCAGACGCCCTCCCTGTTTCCGTCCACCTCATCCTCCGGGTGCGCCTCGAGGACGCGCGGGACGTCGATCGCCGGAGCCGGAGCCCCGAGCCCAGTTGCAACGGCCCGATAGACGTCTGGACGTCGTCTCACGTCCGCGCGATGTCGGATGGTGTCGACCGTGATCAGGATCGCTGCAACGGCGATCACGGCGAGCACGATGTACTGCACCCGGTCCTCCCTCCGCGACGAACGGTCGTGCGCATCCTCCCCTTTGACGAAGGGGGCGCGCAACGTGAGGAGCGTCCGGATCGGCGTGTGACGACGGTCACACGCCGATCCGGACGAACGACACGTCTGATCGGTGCCGCACACCATAGGTGGCGGGCGCGAGCGGGCGTACGTTGGCTGCATCCGAAAGGTGGTGACGAAGATGATCAGCGGAGAGCTCGCGAAGTACCGGATCGAGGAACGGATCCGCGAGGGTGCGTCGGCGCGGAGCGCCCGACAGCTTGGAGCTCGCCGTGCAACCGAGCGCCGGGTGCGTGCCAGACGGCTGGTTGGGGTGGCGGCGGCCCTGTTGTCATTGCCGTTCAAGCACTAGGGAGGCGGGCATCCGGTCGTTCGGGGGCGGGGCGGTCGTGCGAACGACCGCCCCGCCCCACCCGTACGGGCGTAGCCTCGTCTCGTGCGGATCGACGTCTTCACCATCTTTCCCGCCGTCGCGGAGGGGCCGCTCTCCGGGAGCTTGCTCGGTCGCGCGATCGGCGCGGGTCTGCTGGAGGTGCAGGTCCACGACCTCCGTGAGTGGACGGCGGACCGGCATCGCACCGTCGACGATGCACCGTTCGGTGGCGGGCCGGGCATGGTCATGAAGCCGGAACCGTTCTTCGCGGGGGTCGAGTCGCTCGATCCGGACCGTGGCCGGGTGATCCTTCCGTCGCCCGCGGGCCGTCGCCTCGATCAAGCGCTCGTCCGCGAGCTGTCGTCCGAGGCTCACCTCACCGTCCTGTGCGGTCGCTACGAGGGCGTCGATGAGCGCGTCGTCGAGGGATTGCCGGCGGAGGAGATCTCGATCGGTGACTTCGTGCTGTCGGGTGGTGAACTCCCGGCGCTCGTTCTGATCGAGGCCGTCACCCGACTCATCCCCGGGGTGATCGGGAAGGAAGCGTCCCATGAGCAGGACTCGTTCAGCTCGCGCCATCTCCTCGACCATCCTCACTACACCCGTCCCCAGGTGTTCCGTGGGTTGCAGGTTCCGGAGGCTTTGGTATCGGGGAACCACGGCGAGATCGATCGGTGGCGACGCGAGGCGGCGATCGAGAAGACCCGCCGGAACCGTCCCGATCTCAGGAACGATCGATCCGGCTAGGTCCAGCTCCGCGGCGAACGACGGCAGGCGAGCGGAAGGCCGCTGGTACACTCGGTGGCCGCCATGAACAAGACCGATCTGATCGAGCAGCCCTTCCTGCGCAACGACATCCCCGATTTCCGCCCGGGTGACTCCGTGAAGGTCCACGTCCGCGTCGTCGAGGGCAATCGCGAGCGTGTCCAGGTCTTCCAGGGCGTCGTGATCCGTCGTTCGGGCGGAGGGATCCGCGAGACGTTCACGGTCCGGAAGATCTCGTTCGGGGTGGGGGTGGAGCGGACGTTCCCGCTCCACTCGCCCTCGATCGCTCGCCTCGAGCTGCTCCAGCGTGGCCTGGTCCGTCGCGCCAAGCTGTACTACCTGCCCATGGAAGCCGCTTCGGTTGCAGGCGTCGAAACGGCGGACGCCGAGCTCCTCGACGTCGAGGTCGTCGACATCGAGACCGGCGACGCGATCGGCACAGATGCGGTGAACGGGACCGACGCCGAGGAGGGGTCCGATGTGGCGGATGACGCGGGGACGGGCGCGAAGGACGCCGACCAAGACGCGACGCTCGACGGCGGAGCCGAGGAGCGGGCCGAGGGGTAGCCGGTGGCCGACCGGCCGCACGACCCTGACGAGCCGGCGATCGCCGTGGCCGAAAGCGATCCACCTGTTCGAGCGCCCGGTCGGAACGATCGGAGCGAAGCCTCCGGGTTCTGGCGTGAGCTTCCCGTCCTCGTCCTCGTCGCGCTCGTCGTCGCGATCCTCATCAAGACCTTCCTCGTCCAGGCGTTCTACATCCCGTCCGAGTCGATGGAGCCGACGCTGCGGCAGGGTGACCGGGTCCTTGTGTGCCGGATCTGCACCCATCTCTCGGCGATCCACCGAGGGGACGTCATCGTCTTCTCCGATCCGCACCCCGCACCGGATCGGGGGCGGGGAGCGGTGGGGGGGATCCTCCACTGGCTGGCAGAAGGCATCGGCGTCGCGCAGCCGGAGAACCCGGATTTCATCAAGCGGGTGATCGGGCTGCCGGGCGACACGGTCGAGATCAACGCCGGCGTGGTCTACGTCAACGGGGATCGGATCAACGAGCCGTACCTGGACCCGGAACGGGACACCCGTTCGTTCCCGAAACGGACGATCCCGGATGGGATGCTCTACGTGCTGGGCGACAACCGGGCGCACTCCGGCGATTCTCGCTTCGAGCCGCCGGAGGGCGTCGGGTTGGTGCCGGTCGACAAGGTGATCGGGAAGGCGTTCGTCAAGGTATGGCCACCGGGCAGATGGGGATGGCTGTAGCCGAGGATCTGGACCGGTACGAATCCACCCTGCGCGCGCAGGGGTTCGTCCGGATCGCTGGCGTCGATGAGGTCGGGCGGGGAGCGCTCGCCGGCCCGCTCGTCGCGGCCGCGGTGGTGCTTCCCGACGATTTCGATCGGACGGGGATCCGAGACTCGAAGCTGCTCACCGCGAAGCAACGCGAGGTGCAGTGTGAGCGCATCATGGCCGCATGCGTGTACACGATCCGGAAGATCGAACCCAACGTGATCGATGTTCGCGGGCTCCATCGCAGCAACCTCGCGCTGCTGCGGAGATGCGTGCGCGCGCTCGAACCGGTTCCGGACTACGTGCTGACCGACGGGTTCCCCGTGGCCAAGATGCCGTGCCCCGCGCTGGGTGTGAAGAAGGGCGACATGGTGGCGGCGAGCATCGCGGCGGCCTCGATCGTCGCGAAGGTCACCCGCGACCGGATCATGCGCCGTCTGCATCGCCACTACCCGGGATTCGATCTCGCGCACAACAAGGGGTACGGCACTCCGGCGCACCGGGCGGCGCTCCAACGTCTCGGGCCCACCCCGATCCATCGCCTCAGCTTCGCCGGGGTGGGCCAATCCGCCCTCCCCGGGTTCGCGTGAGCGAACCCTGAGCGCGCGTGAGAGCATGGATCGCCGATGGAAGACGACATCGAACGGTTCGAGGAAGAGCGCGAGCTGGAGCTCTACCGGGAGTACCGAGACGTCCTCCCGATGTTCACCTTCGTGATCGAGACGGAGCGACGCTTCTACCTCGCGAACAAGGTGGATCTCGAGCGGCTCGAAGGCGGATGGGTCAAGGTTGAGCTCAGCGATGCCTGGGTCTGGGACATGTTCCGGCCCGCACGTTTCGTCTCCACCGTCCGCGTGATGACGCGACGCGACGTCAACGTGGAAGAGCTGCGGCGCGAGGACGCCTCGAGCATCCTCGACACGACGGAGGGCTGAGACACCGGACCCCGAGCCGTGTCGGTGGGCGTCGATATCGTCTGGGCGTGGACGCACGGCCGGGAACGGGACGCTCCGGCGAGGCCGCGACGGAAACGCTCTACGTCCGGCAGGGGTACCGGGTCGTCGCGCGAAACTGGCGTTGTCGGATCGGAGAGCTGGATCTCGTCCTTCGGCGCGGCGATCTGCTCGTGATCTGCGAGGTCAAGACGCGGCGCGGCGCCCGATTCGGGGCTGGGTTCGACGCCGTCGATGCGCGGAAGCGTCGCAAGCTCCGCGCGGTCGGCGAGGCCTTCCTGCAACAGACGCGTCTCCGGCCGGTCGGCGTGCGATTCGACGTCGCGAGCGTGCGGTTGCGCCTCGATGGTTCAGCGGTCGTCGACGTGTTCGAGGACGCCTTCTGACAGGCGACGGAGCGCCGCGACCATCCCGTCCACGTCGCCGGCGCTCGAGAGGTAGTTGACGACGCCGGCCCGCAGGTAGGTATGGCCGCGCAAGCTGGTCACGCTGACCCAGGCCGCGCCGTCCAGCTCCAATGCCCGTTGCAGCTCGTTCTGATACGCATCGACGCGATCCGGGGGCCACCGATCCCAGCCCTCGGGCAGATGACGGAAGCACACGACGGAGAGCTCGGGCTCGACGGCCAGCTCGAGATCGGGAGCATCACGGAGCCGCGCGGCGAGGTAAGCCGCGAGGTCATCGTTGTCCTCGACGAGGGAAGCCAACCCGGTCGTTCCCAGATGCTTCCAGCTCATCCAGAGCTTCAACGCGCGGAACCGGCGTGTGCCCTCGATCGAATACTCGTACCAATTGAGAGGCTCGTCCTCCGGTCTGCTGGACGCGTAGTACTCGGGTGCCCGGTGGAACGTGCGGTGCAGATCGTCCCGCCGACGTACCACGAGTGCGCCGATGTCGTAGGCCTGGAAGAACCACTTGTGCGGATCGACCGTCACGGAGTCGGCGAGCTCCAGGCCGGGCACGCGGGCGGCGTCGCGCGGCGAGAGCCGCGCGGCGCCGCCGTAGGCGGCGTCCACGTGCAGCCACAGACCTTCGCTGCGCGCGAGGCCGGCCAGGTCAACCACCCGATCGACCGAGCCCGTGTTGGTTGACCCAGCGACCGCGCTTATCGCCAGCGGCGTCAGCCCGTCGGCACGATCCTCTGCGATCGTATCCGCGACCGTCCCGGCCTGCATCCGGAAGCGTTCGTCGGATGCGATAACGCGGAGCGTGCCGGCGGGGAAGCCGAGGATGTCCAGGCCGCGCTCCACGGAGAAATGCGTCTGGTCGCTCGCGTAGACTCGCACGCCATCGAGCTCCGCTCCGCGCGGCGCGTACTCGGTCCCGCGGATACGGGCGAGGTGGATATCGCGCGCGATCGCGAGCGCCATCAGGTTCGCCATCGCACCCCCCGACGTGAGGACGCCCCACGAGCCGGCTCCCAACCCGACGACGTCGCGGAGCCAGCTGACGACCTCCTCCTCGACGAACGCGCCGACCGGCCCTGCGTGCCACACGTCGACCCCCTGATGGAGCCACTGGGCGAGCACCTCTCCACCGATCAACATCGCCAGGGGAGGCGGCGTGAAGTAGCTGAACGCGCCCGGGAATTGGGCGTTGAACGTCATGGGTGCGACACGCTCGCGGAACTCCGCCAGGACCTCATCGGCCGAGCTTCCGACCCTCGGCGCGGGGGTAGGTTCGTTCGAGGGCCCGAAGAAGCGGCTTCGCGAATCCGGATAGCGCTCGCGCTGGATCGGGCGGACCATCGCCTGGCCATAGAGCCAGTCGAGGGCTTCGGTCCAGATCGCCGCTCCAAACCGCTCCAGGCTCGTCCGTGAGACGTCGGCGTCACGGATGTCGAGGAGCTCGGGATCGGGGACCGGGAAACCGTCTCGTGGCACGGCGGGGATGCTACCGGGGTGTGACGGGGGTCACGGTTCCGTCCCGCGCCAGGCCGTAGCGTCGCAACATGTACGGACGAGTCATCGGTGTGACCGTGCTCGGCGTCGGCGGCCATCCGGTCACCGTCGAAGCGTTCGTCGGGCGGGGTCTCCCATCGTTAACGGTGACGGGCCTTCCCGGTGCGGCGGTCCAAGATGCACGGGATCGGATCAGGCCGGCGGTCGAACATGCCGAGCTCGAGTGGCCGCTGCGCCGTGTCGTCGTCAACCTCGCCCCGGGCAACCTCCGGAAGGAAGGCGCCGGGCTCGACCTTCCGATCGCCGTCAGCGTCCTGGTGGCGACACGGCAGGTCCCGCCGAAGGCCGCCGCCGGGCAGGTCTTCTTCGGCGAGGTGTCGCTGAAAGGGGAGGTGCTTCCCACGCCGGGCGTGATCTCGGTCGCCATCGCGGCCGCGCGTCGGGGACTCCGCGGCGTCATCGTCCCGGCGGCCAACGCCGTCGAGGCTGCGCAGGTGGACGGGCTCGCCGTAACGGGCGTGGCAACGATCCAGGACGTGGTCGGGTTCCTCCGAGGGACCTGGCGCCCGCAGGAGCTCGCGACCACCGTCGTCGAGTCGGCTCGAACAGGCTCCGCGGATCTGTCGGAGGTGCGCGGTCAGGACGAGGCGCGACGCGCTCTGGAGGTCGCTGCGGCCGGCGGCCACAACCTCCTGATGGTCGGGTCGCCCGGAGCCGGCAAGACCATGCTCGCCCGGCGTCTCCCGACCATCCTGCCTGATCTCACCCGAGAAGAGGCGCTGGAGGCCACCCAGCTGCATTCGGTGGCAGGCCTGCTCGCGGGGCGCGGACTCTTGCGCGAGCGGCCCTTCCGTGCGCCGCACCACTCGGTCTCCACCGCGGGTCTCCTCGGCGGAGGTTCGACCGTGCTCCGGCCGGGTGAAGCGAGCCTGGCGCACCGTGGAGTCCTGTTCCTGGACGAACTGACCGAATTCCGACGTGACGCCATCGAGGCGCTCCGGCAGCCGCTCGAAGACGGACGGATCGTCGTGACTCGCGCAGGCGGATCGGTGTCGTTCCCCGCTCGATTCACCCTCGTGGCGGCCGCCAACCCCTGCCCATGCGGTTTCTCGGGTGACCCTCGTCGGTCGTGTCGTTGTCGGCCTGATCAAGAGGATCGCTACCGCCAGAAGCTCTCCGGACCCCTGTTGGACCGGATCGACCTCCGGCTCTCGATCCCTCGTCTCACCAAGGACGAGCTGCTCGGCGCATCAGCCGGGGAGCCGTCGGCGGTCGTCCGAGATCGGGTGATCGCGGCACGCGATCGGCAGCGTCGTCGCTACTCGGCGCTGGCGATCACCTGCAACGCGGACCTGCCGGGACCGATCGCGCGCCGCGAGGCGCAGCTCTCCCCCGGGGCGGAACGCCTGCTCGGCAGAGCGGTCGAGCACATGGCGCTCACCGGACGCGGTTTCGATCGTGTGGTCAAGGTCGCGCGGACGGTCGCTGATCTCGCGGGGGACGAACGAGTGTCCGAAGGCCATGTCGCCGAGGCGTTGTCCTACCGGACGGCGTTCGAGCAGGACGAGAGTCTGCCGCGTGCCGGATGAGGTCCCCGCCGGTTTCCCCGACGGATTCGGCCAGGGTCCCGGGGAGACCGATGCCCTGCTGCTCCTTCGCTGCCTTCTCGGCCCGACCCCGCGTGCGCTCCATGCGCTCATCTGGGGAACGGGGAGCGCATCCCGTGCCCTCGCCCGCATCCGCGCCCGGGGCGCTGGCTCGGACAACGATCGAGCCTTCCTGGCGAACGCCGACGTCGGCGTGATCCGAAGGCGTCTCGATCGGGTCGGTGCTCGGTTCGCAGCGCCGGGAGATCCGGACTATTGCCCGGCGTTCCTCCGCCTGGCGGATCCACCGATCGGTGTCTTCGCGCGAGGGGGTGCCCTCGGCCACGGTGATGACCGTGTGGCCGTCGTTGGCTCACGGCGCCCGACCGCCACCGGGACGGAGGTCGCCGTGGACCTCGGAAGGGGCTTGGCCGTCGCAGGTGTGGTCACGGTAAGCGGCGGCGCCGTGGGGATCGATGCCGCGGCACATCGAGGGGCGCTCGACGCGGGCGGTAGCACGGTGGCCGTCCTCGGGTCCGGGATCGACGTCGCACACCCAGCACGCAACCGAGGCTTGTTCGAACGCATCGAAGCATCAGGAACGCTGATCAGCGAGTACCCCCCCGGGGCCCCGGCCGAGCCGTTCCGTTTCCC